>Ga0307518_10002514_pt1 | contig 13380 bp, 14 predicted proteins | sample 25_EM_MG_FD_203889 | JGI IMG/M metagenome (GOLD analysis project Ga0307518, IMG submission 203889) | Populus trichocarpa ectomycorrhiza microbial communities from riparian zone in the Pacific Northwest, United States - 25_EM | ecosystem: Host-associated > Plants > Roots > Unclassified | place...
TGGTCGTCAGCCGCTCCTCGAGACTGTTGTCAGCAATAGCGACGGGCTCGGCATCAGGAGCACGCGCGATCTCAAAGCCCTCGATGGTGAAGAGGACACGGCCTTCCGAGTTCGCAATGATGTAGTCGGACTTGAAAGGACCGCCAGGCGCCCACGTCCTTCCTGTAAAGTACGTCCAGATACCCTTCTTGATCTCCGCATCCATATTAGGGGCATCGCGGCTATCCCAGCGACGGAGCGCATCGATCTTGACGGGGAGGAAGACACCGTTGAAGTCGAATAGCTTCGTGTCCATGTTGATGAACATGGCAAGACCGCACTGGGTGATGCTGTCGAGGATACCAGGGTGGATAACATAGCCATTTCCGAAAACATCGGGTGTCCCTTCGGGAACCTCGAGGCGAGTGAGGTAGGCCTTGCCGCCCCAGCTGTTGTCGTCATCGATCTCGTGTACAAACTTGAGGTAATCCTTGAAGTGTCTCTGGTAGCGGTAGGCCAAAGGGATGGCCTCGTAGAACTCATCGCCAGTTACGGAGCCTCGTGAGGACGCAAGCTTGGCGTTGAAATCGAACATGCGAGGAGCCGACTCATCGTATGCGGGGTTCATTCGTGAGAACTGACCACTGGCATAAACGGTGTCCAGGACGATTTGGCCCTTGACGTACTCGACGTTGGGAGAGGCTTTGAATTCCCATTTGTCGCCGTCGATGACACAGCCGACGTGTGTTGGGATCGAACCAGTGCCATTCAGGACAAGAGGCTTGTGGATAGAGATATTAGAAGCAACCATGGCACCGTTCTCCAAGATGCTCTCAACGTAGCTAAAAAGGAATGAGTATTAGGAATCACGAGCAGTAACAAAAACGTACCCAGATGCAGGGAAAAGAACAGCATCGAAGACCACATGTCCTGTCAAGTCGGGGTGTGTATCGACGTTAATACGGAAGTGCGACGCTGCGACGGGACGAGACTTTTCTTGAAGTCTGCAGGACTGTTCGCGCAAGGACTCAGCCCAGCAGTGCGACTTGTTGTAAGGATACTCTGGGAGCTTGGCTTTAGTGAAGTTCGCCGTGCCATCAGGCGATGCGCAGAGCTTGTTGAAGTCGATGTTCTTGAAGCCACTGCTGAGGAGGTTCCCAATACCCTCGAGGAACTGGTAGTGTTCGCCGGTGTTCTGAGCAGGGACCTTTGGATTGGGACGACGGACCAAGCTGATGGATTCACCACCGCACTGCTCGATGTAAGCCTTCAACACTGGGTGGGGAGCAATCTCGAGGAACAGGATGCCATTCGCGCCTTCGTCGGTGACCATCTTGTTAATAGCGGTGCCGAAGAGCACGGGGCAGCGGATGTTGTCCCAGCAATAGTCGATATCAAGATCGCGGTCGAGCCACTTTCCATCCGTTGTAGACATAACTCGAGCAATGGGCGTCTTAGTTCCCTGGGACAGGGGAGTAGCACCAACACGTTCCTTGAAGAGCGCCTCTTGCCCTTCCATGAGCGGCGTATGGAAAGCACAGCTAACCCGAAGCTTAGCGGCAAACACCATCACGCTAGGGTCCTTTGCGAGTTGTACCAACGCGTCGATGAGCCCGTGTTCACCAGCGACAGTGACAGCTTGCGGTGAGTTGATTCCAGCGATCCACAGTCCTGAAGAAACCTTCGCATCGGACATAACCCTGCGCATCAACGTCTTCGCTTTCTGCACGCCAACGCCGACAGCAACCATAGCGCCATTTCCTTCGGCCTGGGTCATAGCAGCCGCACGGGCAGCAGCAATGCCAACAGCCATCTCACGGTCGTAGTGACCAGAAGCATAGCCCATCACAATCTCACCGATACTGTGAAGGTACAGGTCATCAACAGAGTCCCCAACAATCCATGCATAACCGGACTTACCTATGACCAATAACAGAGTCATACTTGATACCCAAGCTGCGAACGAGATCGACCATCGCAATTTGCACAAATACCAAGCTGAGTACGACCTCTTGCACAGGCCAAACACCATTCGCTGCCAGCTTGCACTCGACGCCGGGAACGAAGAGACCCGTGCGCTCCAACATAGACTCCTGGCCGTACTTCTCGACCAAGATCCTGTCATTCTCCCTGATCGAATCGAGGAATACTGGGTATACTTCTGCAAGCTGACGGCCCATGAAGATGTGCTGAGGACCCTGGCCAGAGAAGACAAGGCAAAGTTTGGGGCTCGCGTTAGAATTGCTGAGGACGGGCTTGGAGAATTTGGTAGATGCATCGAGGGTGGACGCTACGGCGAACGAACGTGCAGCGTAGGCACGACTCTGTCTGCCGAGATCACGAGCGAGAGAGCGGAGAGTAAGGTCGTCTGTAATGCCATCGTATGCCTGAACGAGAGCGTCTTTCCAGCGTCCGACGGCGGGCTCCGTCAGAGACCCAATCGAGAACAAGTGCAATGGTTTCTTGTCCGAAGATGCCGTTACAGAGGCACTCTTAATGAGGTCAGATACAGTCTCGGCAGTCTCCAGCACAACATGTGCATTGGAGCCACCAACACCATAAGACGAGACGGAGGTGACCCATTTTCCGTCCCTGGCCGCCATCTCGGGTTTGATCGCCTCAAGCTCAGTCTGAACCTGCATCTTCAAAGCAGGGAAGTCGATCTTGGGGTTCGCCTTCTGGAAGCGGATATTCGGAATGATCTCTTTCTGATGCAACATCATCGAGACCTTGACAAGACTCGCGAGGAAACTGCAACCTTCTGCGTGACCAATGTTGGCCTTGACACTGCCGACACGGAGTGTCTTGTTGACGTCCCTGCCCTTAGAAAAGACCTTGCCTGCAGCGTTAGTCTCAATCGGATCGCCGACTTTGGTGCCGGTAGCGTGCAGCTCGACGTAGAAGGCCTCAGCGGGGTCGCGACCAGCGACACGGTAGGCCTCCTTGATCGTCTCTGCTTGCATGTCACCCTCGGGCATGGTTAAACTCTTGCCTTTTCCGTTGGCGTTGATCGCGCTGCCGGTGATGACGGAGTAGATGGCATCACCATCGTGCATTGCGCGATCAACCCGCTTGATGAGAACTGCAGCGACACCTTCCGCTCTACAATACCGTAGAAATCAGCTTTCGATGAGGCGACATGAGCACACAGATGCGTACCTAGCATAGCCATCCGCTGATGCATCGAAAGATTTTGAAGATCCTGTGGGAGACAAGACACCCAATTTGGAGAACGAGACAGTATGTTCTGGGTTGATGATCGTGTTCGCACCTATTAGTCATTTGTTAGATGATGCATAAGGTCCGCTCCGGTCTCAATTCCACTGACCCACGACAAGCGCCTGGTCGATCTCGCCAAGCTTGATAGAGCAAAGGGCGAGATGCATGGCAGTTGCAGATGCGGAGCACGCTATGGGAATATCCAATTAACCTCATCATCGATCTGAAGCGCCACAAGACTACGCACCAGTATCGACAGTGAGGGAAGGACCACGAAGGTCGAAAGTAAATGAGATACGGTTCGCGCGGATGGAGACACAACGTCCAACACCATTGTAGTTGTTGATTTCAAACCTCTCATCGTCAAGTTCATCTGTGGTAGTAAGCAAGTTGCCAAAGAAAACACCAGTATTGGAACCCCTGTAGTCGATACCAGAATCTTGAAGTGCCTAAATGGAACATGAACTGCGATGTCAATGCGGAAGGTAGGACACCCACTGCATGGGCGGCTTCGAGGGTGAGCCTGATGGCGGGATCAAAGTGTGCGGCTTCCTTGGCCGAGATACCAAACTCGAGAGGATCGAACTGGTCGATGCCATTGATGAAACCGGCTTTTGTGCAGTGGTATTTTCCAGGTTCATCCTTGCCACCTGTAAGCACACGTTCAGATCGGACACCGCTGCAACCATGGATGCACATGCACGTACCGTACCACTCAGCATGGATCCATCGGTCGGCGGGAGGCTCGATCATTCCATCACCCTTTTGCACGGAAAACATCAGGATCAAGACATCGAAAGTTGCGCGAACGACGCACCTTGTTCCTAAGGAACTCGTAATACAACTCCTTGTTATCAGAGCCTCCGGGGAATTTGCAGCCAATTCCAATGACTGCGACGGGTATTTCTGCGGACATTGTTTATAACGACTTTCGTGTGCAGCTAAAGTTGACCAGATAGTTGGAACAGAGAGATGCAAAATAATAAGTTATCGTGTCACTGTGCAGCAGTAGCTGAACTTGAGTCGTTTAGTAGGAGATTACGGTGCAATCGTTGACGAGTGTAGGCGGCAGAGACAAAGAGGTGAGCAGAAGTAGAGAGAAGTATGACGAAGAGATAGACCAGCCCCCGCAAAAAGTGTACGATGTTGGAGGGTCAGAAAGGCAGCGTTGAGAGCTTATGTATCGGCGTCGACCGATAACTTACCCACCGTAATCGATACGCATTTCTCCATGCACAGCCTGGGACCTGACCGGGATCTATCACCTCACATCATTTTCGACCTCGCGGCCTGCCAGCGCCAGATCTTATCGGCTCGAATTCTTCGGATTTTGCCTGCGCTCTCCAGAACGACTGGGCTCCATTGCACCGCACACCCCGACGGCTTTCTGGCATGTCTTCACGCAGAAAGTTGAAGTCAGGTCTGTGAGCTGAGTGGTGAAAGGATCATCGACAGTGGACATTACGGTGTGGCTATGCGCGCGCTCGGTTTCCGATTCCGACATGCGACTGCTGTCACCTGATCTCAATTGAACTCTCATGTACACCAACCCATGCAATCTATCATATGGCGACTATCGAAATTTGGTTTTGCACACAGTAGAGTCTACTACATGCTGGCCAGGTTTCAGACTGCAACATATTCGGCGACGGATGGGCCGATGGGCCAGGACCCGACGTCTGGCTGTGCTCTCTCCCGGGCCATCATTCCCTGGCAACAATCCATCAGCCAGCGCTAGTCGGTGCTCAACTTGGCAATGTGTGGGTGCACACTGCCTTGAAATCAAGGCTGTGGTGTCTGTCCTCCGCAACTTCGTAAAGGTGGCCTGATGCGGTCCCTTGATCATCGGATCAGGCCATACTCCGTCCCCGACCAGCTGCTGCATATGGACACACGTATACCAACTACCCATCTATGTATCCCATAGGCAGTGAACTGCAGCGGCAGACGAGGGAATCCTTATTGTATAGCATCTAGACCCTTAGGATGTCGATTCATTAAAATTGGACTCGATTCTACAAGTCATGATCCTGCACTGCGGCAGTGTTCAATGATCACAAAAGGACATCAAGCAGCTCATGTAGATCAATCCAACCTGAGCGCTTGAGCCTCCAACGTCGTCATAGCTCCAAGGTGTCATGGCCACCTTTCTTGATAGACGTGCAAAGATCAAATATGATCTACAACCGTGTCACTTGAGTGGATCTCCCTTAATTGTAATTTCCCTGGGCCCTCAGGGGGAGTTTACGGCGTGTACACCCATAGCTGATAGGCGACAAAGAGCGTGGATATCATCAATTGCACCGAGGGACGTAAGTGTCTGCACGATCCAGGGAATGGTGCATGTGGGTAGGTCCTCGCCTCGGAGGCAACCCTTTCACGATGGATGTAAATTCCTAGGCCCATCGTAGAGATAAAACACAGGTCAGACTTGCACGAGGAAACCTCGAGGATGATGCATTGTCCTTTCGTGCCTGGAGTCAGTCATCCAATACAAAATTGCACAGGGAACTGCTCTCAAAAACGCGTTGAGTGGCGACACCCTCTTCATACTAAACGCCGCTGCGGCTGTGCATGCCAAAGGAAGGCACATACCGCAATCTAAAATCATATGTCGAGTCGCCGCTTTCGGAGCTGTAAAGAGATGACGTTGTTCAGCGAAAGAAACCAAGATCTCATCAATGCGACCTCAATTTCAACCACTTCTCCCAGTGCCTCTTTTAGAAAAAGGGGAGTCAAATCTTTTGAATGTGCATGTGCAGTACCTCCTCTCCGCTGGTCTGTGTGAATTCATAGACACGGTACGACAGACGCTGTAAATTTCTAGGGGTGCCGCGACGTAGACACCATAGCCAGAAGACAAAGTAATGCAGTCCCATGAGGAAGTTTCGTAGGTTCATCCACAGGGCCATGGGATTGGCGGTGGGACTCTTAGTACAGACGGAGTGATGGTAAAAGTGATCGTACCAGTGATCAAAGTCGAGTTGCAGGATCGATGACTTTAAGCTTTGAACGCTGCAATCGGGCTGGTCTAGTGGCTCTGAGCGACGGGCCTCCAAGTCTGCAGTGATATGTACTTGAGATCTTGGCACGGTTGCAGCTCTTACTCAAAGTAGGGCGATTCGCGAAGAGAGGAGTGAAAGGAGACATACCGTCAAGGATGGACAAATAATATGCTGGGAAATTTTCGAGACCGTGTCATCCCCTCATCGGGCCGTGTCGGAGGCCAGACCATCTGACGAAGGATGCCCCACATTCCCTGCAATACCCTCTACAGCCCGCCATATACTCCCCGCTGCTGCAGACGGGATGAAGGTGCCGTAGGACTAGTAGTCCCACCGAAGCTATAAAATTAAAAATTTGGGTTCCACAAGTTCCTGCCCCCGTTGAATGGTCTTTGGGTGAATATTGGAGCTGCTTGGGGCGGGAAATGTGAGCGATAGGAAAATGCAACGCACTTCATTTTTTATCTTGCATGAAGAAGTCGAGGTCAGGGCAGCTGTTGGAATTCGGGCTAATTTGTTTATGCGAGTTTGTACTTATGTGGCTATATTTGTGACACTTTGTCAGAAGACGATCTTTCGACAGTACTGTACACGCCGACTTGGCATCTCCGGCGCTGACTCTTCTTTGCTGGCCAGCGGACTTGGGTGGCTCAATTCCGGCTCCACAGGTGCACCGGTGAGTTTTGTACTCGCTGGGAGCACCATCGTGCCCATCCGTGTCGATCAACAAGCCAAATTCAACTGCACGCTCAACTGCCAATCAGCAGGACGTAGCCGATCCAAAGTGCATCCAATGGTTCCCGTTTGGGTAAGTTTTGTCGTAAACCTCGTTCCCATCCAATCAGAGGGCTTCCTGGGTATTCAAAAACTCAGCAAGCGTGTAGCGTAATTGGACGGTTTTGCTGATGCTGTACGACCCGTGATGGCACCATTATCGACCGAAGGCTAACCTGCACCGTCCATGCACGCGCCCACCCCCGTACCACATTTGCAGCCATCCGACTCGAATATTAATGTTGATGAGCTCCCTTGCTCATTCGAACTGTATTTCCATCCAGCTGACGCGTTGGACGCGTTCTGGTCGTCGTTCGAGCCTGAGACTCGCACCGCTCCTTGCACACATAGTTAGTTCCCCTCGAGGGGTGCGTGCTGTACATCAGGTGTGTCGTCCGTTGCATGTGTACTGATATCCTTATCTCCAATATCGTTGGGCTTCCACATGCGACATGCCGCCATGGTGATTTGACTTGGCTCAGAACGCAAGTTTTGATCCCAACAACCAAGCCATGCAATTCAATCGCGGGGATCATCGCCGTTATATCTTTGTCCACAAACTTGATATCTCCGTGTTATAGTCCATCGATCCCTACACAGACGATGTAGTACTTATAATAGCGACACCCCCGATACGTTGGCTTGGACAGTCGCCTTTCACTTGACGCAGGATCAGGGCCAAACTATCGTCGTTGCGTTGGATAGCCTGTGCGATTCGCAACTGCTGCTGATCCATATCCCCACTGTTTGGTGCATACCGCATCCTGTATTCTGATTGGGTCTCACCAGCGTACGCTTGTGCGTTCACGAAGTGACTACGACGGGCCAACTTGAATCTCCTCACTGTGTTGTGTTTGTGGACTACAAGATTCCCGAGTAATCTGAATGCCAGCCTACCTAAATTAACGGCTTGATTTGTGCTGTCCTTTTGGATGCGCTGGTATCCGGATTCCGGACTAATTCCGTTTGTCGCACTAAAACATCGCACTATCTCAGGGGTATGGTGATGTGAACCGTTGAGTATCACATGTCATCCGAGATGCTATGTTCCGGGTTACCCTTCTGATTCAAGCTTCCCTGTGAGGGTTAACAACATGGCACCTTTTACAGTGCAAAGAAGTAGGGCCAACTGTCACCTGCGCACGTCAGTAACCTTATTTGGTTGGCTCTGGGGCGATGGCAGTCTAAGGGGGGACCTTAGAACAATGGCAATGGCAATGGCGACGTTTTGTCTTGTTCTTCATGAAGTAAACTGGAGAACATACTACAGTTCTCTTTTGTCAGTCTTTGTTGCAACCCTTGCGGTCTGGACAATTGCGACCCTGGTGGGGATGTCAAAAATAAAGCTCACGTGACTTGGACGCGTAGGGAGGAACGTGCTTGTGATTGTTTAGTGCTTGGTCTAAGCGTCATATGTTCCGGGCCTCGTGCCCAAGCAGCAAAGGGAGAGCTCTCTTGTTTCTTTCTGTCGTCTTTCATCGTGTCCTGGTTCGAGGTAAGTTGTTCGTCGCTGCCGCCGATGACTTAAACTGTTGTATTGATCCCCCACGTTTTCATCGCATGGCCTCAGTCTCACGGGGGTTGTGTAGCACCAACGACACGCGGTTCACCACCATCCCTGCAAGACCGGTCCACGCAGGAAGTTCGTTCGTTCGATCTGACAGTATCAGTCTTGGCTGGTCACAAGCATCTTGCAATCGGAGACCCATCCTCGCTCATCCGCAGTATCGAGTCAGATCGATCCGCAGTCACATCAGTGTCCAAGCGCCACGACTTTCGAACCGGAACCAACACCATAGTCGCAATGGTGACGTCCCCGTCTCCTCTACTTCTTCAGCAGCCCGGCCTATGCCACACCTCTGGCACTCGGGCAGCTCTGCACGACGCAACGAACACAAGCTTGCCACGTCCCGGGAAACGGAGCATCGGTTACATCCAGTCCTACTCCACGAAACGAGTCGCTTTCCCTACGTCTTCCGCCCGTGTACACGAGTCCAACTCCCGATGCCGCAAGTTTTCGGCGTCGCCGCCCCGCTTTCCCGTCGCTTATAAAGCCCCGCCAACGGTCTCAATATCGTTCTCCGCGGCCTGTTCGCAAAACCGAGGATTTGCCGAGGAGTTTGAACTTCCGGATGTACGCAACGTCGTACCTTTCCCGTGTTCGCCATTGGATGGCGACGAGGACATTGAGATGACCGATGGAACACCTGGCTCTCGTCCATCTCCGGTTCCTTGCCTTTCTCCTTCGCCCTCCTCACAGCCACCTGTTAGGCGCAAGCGCCGCTCGGCATGCTCGTCTACAGTGCCTTCGAGTAGAAGGGACAAGTCTAGCAAAGATCCGAAAGACGGATCGGTGAGGAAGAGGGCACGAAAAAGCAAGCGACACGGAGTCGATATGCGGTGGCTCAGTATGATACACCGGAGCATTTTACAGGGGCTCTGTGAGCCCGAACCCACTGTCTCATCGTGCTCGACGAGCGCATTTGACGGTAGCCGCAACAAGCAGCATCGGCGGACGCGCCACAATACATTTGAGGCGCAGGATCGGCTACTCGCTGAAAGGATATGGCAGAGGCTCCTCGATGGCGGAAGTCACTCAATCGCGATGACTGGTGATCACGAAGGGAGGACGGCAGCGCCGTTGCCCAGTCGGTTGACCCTTTTATCCTCACCGCCAACACCAATATCGTCGGTGCTCATGCCTTCGCCCATCCTTTCCTCCCCTGCACCTGTTGTTGAATGCAGAACGGAGTCAGAGAACATGTCGGTCACCGTCTCCTCGTCGAACGAGGTTACTGTATTCAAGTTTCCACGACCGCCTTGTCCTGCCGGAAAGGTGCTGTACTGCCCAAAGCCGTCTGCGCCAATCGCGGTGCCTCCCTTGCGAAACACTCACGACGATGTCAAGACATCAGATTGGCCGTCGTCACCCAGTGTCCACAAACCACCACCACCGTCTCCAGAGATCACGCCAACGTTGCTTCGCTCGAAATTCCGAAGATCACCCTCTCCACCATTACTCCCATCTACACCGCCCCCGTCTCGGTGTACGACTCCAACCCCACAGACACCTACGACGTTGACAATGCCTCAGCTGGTCGCCTCCCTTACCCTCGCCCACCGCGAGCGGAGTGGCTTGAGATCAAGGGGACGAAGCTTGAAGAGCAGTTCAAATTGTTCGAACAGGAACATGGGGAAGGACGCGTATTGTACCAGGGAACCCGCTAGTAAGGATAGCGGTGTCTGTGTAGAGGACCGTCATCAGGAGCATATCGCGATTCCGCGCGCGCGAGAGTCGCAAGCGCCTCTGCAGTGCGCTGATAGACGATCATCGCCGTTGTGCCGCGTCGCATACGCCGAAAACTTGCAGCTGAGCTGCTCATGGTAAACCCCTCAGGTTTGTTTCTACGCTGGATTCCCGACTCCCCGCCGTCCATCACGATAACGCCTTTTGAATGATTATGTCTACGACATCATGGAATGAGTTCTTTGACTCCTCTGACTACCCTAATACTTCTGGTATGCTTGGTTGTCTGTCATCACGCCTTACTTCTCCTGGATGAGATGGTTTAGATACTGTGTATCCTTCTAAAAGTCAAGTAAACCCACGTTCATTGGATATGTTCTCACAGTATGAACCCTTGAGTCGAAATTATGTTCCATTGCACTGCCAAGAATGTGAGTGAGTTTATGGGTTCATCAGCTTCTGGGCCAGCCAGGGGTGTAACTTTATTGCAACGAAAAAACAGTAACTACTGTACAGCCATGTTGCATTGTTTATGGTAATGAGGTACATCAGCATGCATGCGTCTGAATGTCCTGAGATTTGTCTGAGTGACCTGGGTGTATGGAGATGTCTGGGAGATGTCTGGGGTCAGGGCACACTCTGGGGCCAGGCCCATCAGACAGAACCAGCTAGCACTGGTGCCTGCCAAAGGCAGGCAATGGCAGGCAATGCTTAATCCTATTTTTACCAGCCATATATTAGTAAGGAGGCATCAGGAAATTGGGGAGGTGCTGGCATGACCAGACAAATCTGACAAACAAATGTCAGCATGCTATGAATGGATAATTGATTAGCAGCCATTATCCTTTGTTGATCAGGCTGGCATCAGGAAGTTGTGTGGCTGATCCCCTAACACCAGAGAGATGGCTCAGTGATAAGGGTATATACCTGTAGGATGACTTGTTGTGAGTTTATGTCAGAACCGGTTCCTCCGACGAACTCCGACACGAGCGGAGATAAGTGTGAAGGGTTGTCGACGACAGGCGGAGGAGATGCGGAGGTGTTGAGGACTTTGGCTTCAGCATATGTGCTGCGCCCTTGCGATACCTGCGTCCTCTTATTTCGGAGGACTTAAGGACAGAGTGACGGAGGTCCGACGAAGGTCGGAGTTGCCAGAAGGCAGAGGAGACAGAGGAGAACAGAGGGGAGTTCACAGGAAGTATTCAAGATGATATTCGAACTGAGGGACAATCCCCTCAGCGTGCGGAGTACTTATACTTTACATTGGATATGTATAGTAACCGAGAAGCGGAGGAGAGACATAGCGGAGAGGTAGCTAAGAGTCTGCGGATGACAAACGGATGAGTAACATACACGGAACGGAGATCAGTGATAAGCGTAACGGATCAAAAGGTTAACGGAACACAGCTATGAGTAATCAGATCTAATCTAAAACGGGAACAAGGGAAACAGGAACGGAAGCGGAACGGAAGTATACAATAACCGGAGGCGTAAGCACGGAACTATTTACTAAAAGGAGACGGAGCGTCAACTGTCGGAGCGGAGATGGATACGTAGCATCGGAGGTGTCCGATCACAATCGGACTTGAGTCTACAACAGTCTAGAGGCCTTGCGGAGTCACCAGGTGTCACGCGGTCGTGACAGTTTATAAGCTATTATCCCAGTCCATGTTGTCATTTTTATGCATGATAGTACTGTAACTCTAGTAAACTAGTCATGCAAGATTCACTGTAATGTAGTAGAGTGACAATACAGTACAGTCTGCCATGCATGACACCTGCCCCTCTGCCCACACAAACTCCACATGTCATTTCCACTTTTTTGGTAGGTTACATAAGCTGTCCACTACTCCCAGAACATGTCCACATATGGTCAATACCTGAATACCAATTTTCCCACCTTTGTTTTCAGGCTTCCCTGCCTCTCAGGGCTCCATTCCTGGCCTATGGCCACTGTATATACTGTTCTATAATCAATATATGTATATTAGGCTACAATTGAACGCTTATTTGCACCTGGACATCACGTCACACCGTGCTAGTAAGCTTGTCACACAGGGTGGGAATGGCATGCTAAGTAGCATAACTATTCCCTGTGCCCACTCACCCCCAGTAATTCCCTCAATAAAGGCCAAATATTCCCTCTTTGTACAGTACCCAAAATGGTAATAAGTCATAGCTAGTTGTCCGACATAAGATTGAACACGTGTCCAGGCACTGCGGATGACACGCCGCTCCCGCCGTCGTTCCCAACGTCTCCCACGATAGGTAACGTGTCCCGTCGTTGTTCCCAACAGCGAGCACAACAAGTGCCCATATCTCCCTCATTTCCGCTCCGTTTCTTCTGGTTCTTGTGTCATTTTGACACTACTTTCCGCTGCGAATACAGCCGTCGATGTCTTGGAGGCCAGTTCCTCCGTTCTTTTATGTTCATTCTGTGGTAAGTCCCAGTCACATGATCTTGTTTACTCCCTCGTTATTCTTAGTATCACTCCTTGCGGCATTGCCCAATCTACTGTGTCTGCACTACTCTCCCCTCCTTTCCATGCCTGCGGATCGTGCACCTGGAGTCTCTCACTCCATCAAATACGTTGTTGGCTCGACTCGGACAAGCGGTCGCACTCAAGCTCGACAACTCAGTCAGTCCCAGATCGCTTCTGAACGCTCTCGAAGGCAACAGCGTTATGCCGCAAGCCTTGCTGGATTCAGTGAAGAATCTCAAATGATCCTCGCCGATATACAGAACACCCAAGACTCTGCGTCCTTCGATGACAGCAATATGACCGACATAGCCGCCGATGCATGGGAATACATAGATGCCCCGTTGCAGGAGGACGGGGATTTTGCGCATGCGGTGCGGGAAGTAATGGGTAGCCAGTGAGCTTCTCATCATTCAATACTTTACCCTTTGATCAGTTGCAGGTCCCGTATTTACAGAGACCATCGCACTTGGCAGCAGAGGGTCAGGCGTGCCCATGCGAACTGGAGTCCATTTTATCCCTCCCTCGCCCTGGCATTTCTCAAGTTCCGTTTTCCCTCCGAACATTCTAGTCCCCCAGTCGACCCTACGCCGTCGCAAATGTACAACTTCTCGCTCGACTCCATCAATATCTATACGCTAGAATCCTCAATCAACGTCCCTCGCGCCGAGGACAG
>Ga0307518_10002515_pt1 | contig 13380 bp, 7 predicted proteins | sample 25_EM_MG_FD_203889 | JGI IMG/M metagenome (GOLD analysis project Ga0307518, IMG submission 203889) | Populus trichocarpa ectomycorrhiza microbial communities from riparian zone in the Pacific Northwest, United States - 25_EM | ecosystem: Host-associated > Plants > Roots > Unclassified | place...
TATTTTTTAAAATTATTTTATAACCTTAATTTCAAAATCATTCTTAACCAAACACATTAAACTACTTTTTATTTAACCTCAATTTCAACCACAGTTTTAACCAAACACCTATTTTTTCAAACCAACCTCAACTAAAAGTACTTTTTATAAAACAACTTTTTTTAAACCACAACCACAACAGCTACCGCAATACCAAACACACTCGAAGCTCAGTAGAACTACTCATATACCTGCTAATAAGACTTACCATAAACATAAAGTATGGTCGAGTAGACATGAGACTTCCTACAACCTGTTTGTACAAAGTGTTGTCTATTTTGACTCCGTCTTCATCTCTTAACAGTTTGCAACCCGAGACAATTGATTAAGAACCAAATTGCTTTTACTCATTCCAAATCTCACCAGGACATCCAAAGTATATTTTCTTTGGCTAATGAATATCCCATAAGATCTTTGCGTAATTTTTATACCAAGAAAATATCTCATCTTTCCAATATCAGTCATGTCAAACTCAAACATCATTTAACTCTTAAATTTAGCAAACATAGATTCATCAATTTCTAGTAAAAATGAGATCATCAACATACAGGCTCACAATTAAAATTTTACCTTCATTTACTGTTTTTATGAACAAGGTGTGTTCATAAAGATATTTTTCAAAGCCTTCCTTCATGAAATAAGCGTCTATACAACTATACCAAGCTTGTGGAGCTTGTTTAAATTCGTATAAAAACTTTTTAAGCCTATTAACCTATTATTCCTTCATATAAACTTGAGGCTACTTGTAAGACCCATGTTTTGGCCCAACAGACCCAGCTAAAAGTTCAACCCAAAACCCGACCTAACTAACCTAAGTATTTAAAGAAAGGTTACTAGGGAATTGTTTTTTTCTTTTTTTATCTTTTCTTCTCTCCACTGTAACTTTCTCCTATATATACCAAGGATTTCAGTTTTAGCTCAAGTTTTAAGTAAAAAGGTTAAAGAAATAAATAAGTGATTCCCCTTCTTATTATTTTCGATTATAAAATTGATTATGAAAAGACTTAAGAAGTGTTTAGGATTTTGCTTTGGATTGATGATTGGATTATTTAAGGAATTTAATTGAAGCATTAGGGTGTTAGTTTGCATAAAATGATCTGATTTGATGATTGAAATCATGGGTTGTTGAATGATTGGAATCATGGGTTGTTGAAGATTATATTGTGGTTTTGTGTAATTTGCAGTTTGGAAGACTAGTAGATCACGATTCTAGAAATTCCGATCAACTAGTCGACCAGTTGGTTGAACCGGCCGACTGGTTATTTGTTTGCTGTCAATCGACCAGTTATTTTAAATCAACCGACCGGTTGGTTATTTATTGTCGATCAATCATAGTCTAAACTGACCAACCGATTGGTCATTATGGTCGACCGGTTGACCCAACAATAGAGTTTTATCGGGTTTGTTATATTTGATCAATTTAGGTTATGTTTAGGATCAACCGGGTAAAACAGTTCAACCTTATATTTATATTTTGGTCTCTAAGTTTAGAGTTTTTAATCTTTTTATGATACTTTGCTTTGAATTGTTTTTGAGTGTTTTCTGTATCTGTTATAGGTTCTGCTGATATTCCTCCTAACGATCTTCAGCAACCTCTGGTTCTACATCCGTTTGTTTTTCTGCTTTCATTTTCCGAGTGAGTGAGATAATCTTTAATATGCATGTAATATAAATAATATTTATATGTTGATTATATGATGAGTACAGCTAGTTAATTTCTTGAATATTTATATATGTTGCTTTATTTTTCGAGTACTCATCCATTCTTGAATTTGCACCTGTATTTTGTTGAACTAAATTTTATTTGATATGATATACATTGCTTTGATAATTATGTGAATATCTATTATGTCTTGATATCGATATACTTGTCATTAACTCCTTGCTAACGGAGAGTTATTAGTTTATATGCACATAGTATTTTGTATACCTAGCTAGTGAGAAAGATGTCGACCTATGGTGACTGGTCCTCTCACAGTGATCACTTTCGAGTGTCATCTAATATTTGACATGTATTCCACTACCTTATGTTAATATGCTTATTATGTATATTTATATTAAGATATATCGACTTACAAACTATTAATATCTAAGATGTATGTTAAATGTTATTCTCTCACTAAGTTGATTGAACTCACCCCTAATTTTTAATATTATTTTAGGTTTTTAGTTTTTGTTAGCATATGAACTTTGTTGAGTGTTCCAACTTTTTCAGTTTTGGTCGATATATTTTGCTTGCTCTACGAGGCTTTTCTTTAAGTTTTGTTTTATTCTGATGATGAAATATTTTGAAAGTTTACGATACATTATGGATTTTATATAATTTATTTTATGATATGTATATTCAGAAGCATAGCGTAGGTAGGGTGTCCTCATGACACTGCTCAACAAACACTTCTTCATTTAACTCCTCTTGCAGAAATGCTAATTTCACGTCCATTTGATAAATTGTCTATTGATTTTTAGCTGCAAGTGCTATTATTAGACTGATCAAATCCAACTATGCTATAAGTGCAAATACCTTTATAAAATCTAACCTATGATATTGAGAATAGCCTTTGGCGAAGAGGCTTGTCTTTTACTTGTCTACTTTTTTATTTTCATTAAGTTTTGTTTTATATAACTATATATATAGCTATATACTATCAAGGTCTATGCATGAGCCAATACTAGGTATTTATGAATGGAATTTCTTGTATATTTATACTCATTTTCATATATTATCATCAATTTTGAATATCCCTTAATTAAATACTATTTATTATTCAATATCAAATAAAATTGCTCATAACATCTGATTTTTTTTTCACTTTACCTGCATGTTTTAAAAAATCACAATTTATATCATACAATTTCTTAAAATTAATGAAAAGACCAAAGTATCCTCACTCTATTCTCTCTCTTTCCCATTCTCTAATCTCTCATCGATCTACCACCATTAAAAAGCCTCCACATATCCAACCATCCTCACTAATGAGAGGCAAATAAATTTGACAGAGATTTTTTTTATTGTATATAAAGATGATAACAAGAAGCAATTAGCATTATAGAGTTCTCAAACAAAGACAAGAACAAAAAAATGGATGGCAGAAGAAGGGGGATAAGGATGTCAACTCTTTATGCAGCTAGGATTTTTCAACTAACGAGAGAACTAGGGCATAAATTTGATGGAGAAATAATTTAGTGGTTGTTGCAACAAGCATAACTATCGATTATTATTGCAACTGGTAAAGGGACTATTCCTGCCCTATGGTACTGGGATTGCATGAAAGAATGGTAGGGTTAGGACCCGATGTTATAGGGTCCAAAGATAGAACTATCTGGACCATATGAATATTAAGATCCGTTTATTTTTGTGTTTCAAAGTGTTTTTTTAAAAATTAAAAATTATTTATTTTTTTCTTTACCTTAAATTAACGTTTTTGTGTTTTCAGATCTTTTTAATGTGCTGATGTCAAAAAAAATTAAAATAAAAAAATATTATTTTAATACATTTCTGAGAAAAAATACACTTTGAAAAGCAACTGATATCACACTTTTAAACGCCCATAATTCAAGAAGAAAAGGCTTGTTTAGGAGTGTGGTTACGGTTGCTTTTCAAAGTGTATTTTGTGCCGAAATGCATTAAAATGATGTTTTTTTATTTTTAAAAAATTATTTTTGAGATCAGCACAAAACGATCCAAAACGCACAAAAAAAATTAATTTTTAGCAAAAAAAAATGAATTTTTAAAGAATATGGTTTGCACCGCGTTTCCAAACAGTATTTAATGTTGCAAGTGGGATTTGGCCCTCTGTTGGCAGGATTGGATCAAAGTTTGTTCCTAATTTTGGTTGGTCAACATTAAATTTTGGAAACGAGAACTCTAATATTCTATCAAATTATGGGTTCCATGGGAATAAGTTTCCCAATATTTACATGGGCTCAATGAGTTTTTACTCCATGTTTAGTGGCACTAACCATCAACTTCCAAGCTTGGAACTTGGACTATCTAGCAGATAGTGCAAGGTCATGGTGTCTTAAATCTGATGAATCAAGGTTGTTGACAGAGAGGTGTTTAAGATTGAGAAGAAAGCGTGGCAGTTGCTTTGAGGCTCCATTGTGAATTACTGTGGAAATCTAACTAATGGGTATTTGTTTTTTGTTTTTTTTTTTTGGAATATTGGGTTGAATTCAATTGGTTGAATCTCCATAAAATAATTTTGGAGTTGGGTTCAAGATTTAGAAAAGGGAGGAGAAAATGTTGAATGTGATGGTTTTTTTTTTTTTAATGATAAGGTTGTAATATTTAATATAAGGATTCTTTAACTATCATATAAAAAATAATGTCAGATATTTTTTATTAATTTTTTTTAGAATGTTAAGTTTTATTGCATGAATAAAATTATAGATGTAAATTATAATTTTTTAAAATAAAAAAATAATCAAACTATAAGATTAAGTGTAATTTTCTCCAATAATAAATAAAAATAAGAAGAAGAAAGGTATTCTCTTATTCTCCTATTCAATTATCATTTGTAAATTTAACACATTATTTCAACACAATAAGAGCATGTTTTATTTAGAAATTTATTGAAATAATTTTTTTTATTTTTAATATTTATATATTAAAATGATTTTAAAATATAAAAAAATTAATTTAAAAAGAAATTAAATTTTATAAAATTACTTTTCAACCGAAAGAGAAACTGCTATGAAAGTAAAGCGTAGAAATCGACAAGACAGAAGTATTCGTAGTGATTTCATCATCAATAAAACCTTAAAAACAGTGTACCAAAAGAAAGACTCATAATTGCAGACTCTTTGACTTCCTTCCCTTTCTTTTTCTATCTATTTATTTATATATTCCTGTCACCTGCTTTGTAAGTAAGCTAACGGTCTCTGCAAATTACAACATCGATCCCTCCGATCACTGATTTATTATCATAAAGAAGCTCGATTTATTACCCGCCAAACTTAATCCAACCATGAATCGTGATCCTGGTCGAGGTCGAGGACGAGATCTAGGTCGAGGTCGAGGACGAGATCTAGGTCGAGGTCGAGGACGAGATCGAGGTCGAGGTCAATGGCGCAGTCCCGGAGGAGGCGAGCATTGGGTTGCCAAGGGGAGATCTTCGGATCCTTCTTTCCACAATACCTACTCTGTAACTTCATCGTCCCTCTTCTTTTATTTCATTCCTGGTGTTTTTATTTTATTGATTGATGGATGTTGGAATCTTCAAGTTTTGTGATTCGTGGGCTTTTTATATTATAGCAATAGTTTTCTTGTTTGGTGTAAATTGATTGTGATAATCATCATGGATACATCATTTTAAATTAATTTAAACTTATTTTATCTATTTTTTTGCATGCATATTATTTAATTTGTTTTTTAGGACCCATTTTTGTGGGTTTATTTCTTTCCTTCTTTTTTTTTATAATTAATCCTGATAGTTATTGCATATTTTGTTTATTTTATTAATAAATGGGTATGAGGAGGTTAGCGTTGATGGGAAAGTTTGCTAATGTCATGTAATTTGGAAACGGCGTAGGTTGGAGCAGATGAGTCTTCTTCTGATGAGAAACCTTTTAGCAACAGAGGAACAAACTCGCAGCGGAATTCACGAGGGCGGTTTCCAAGTAATCACAACAGTGCGGGTAACAATTTTTGCCAGAAGGAACCATTAGAAAATAAGTCATTAGAAGATAGCATGTCCAGTACGGGAACGATCCTGCACGACCAAAGTGCTCCCAGTTGCAGCAGTATTGGGTCAAATCAGTCAGATTGTTCTGTGGCTTCAAATTCAGTTAACAAGGGCGATTCTGCATTGATGCCAGCTAGTTCAGGTTCTGGGGATATGAAGTCTGATATTGTTAGCGCTCCCTTGGAAAAGGGAGCAAAGGATGGTGCAATGCACCCTGATTTCTGTCTCAAATTGAATAGTACTGTCCCATTGCAAAATCAGAATGAGTCTCACCTGTCATTTCAAGCTGGTGCTAATGACCAGCTTTCACAAGAAAAGGATCCCAATATTGTGGTATCTGCTGGGGATTCGGGGTATTCAGAGCAACAGGCAGTGGTTGAGCCTTTTGATATTTGCCTGCCCAAGACTGGAACTACTCTTAAGCTAAAACCTTCTTTGCTTGTGAAGAATAGAGAAAAGAGGAATGATGTTAGACGAGCTGCAGATGGGGTGAATGGACGGATACTAAGATCGGGGATGGTTTTACTAAAGAATTACTTATCCCTGCATGATCAGGTGCTGCTTGCTTTATGCTCATTCTTTTCCCTTATCGAGTTAATTCGTCTTTGCCTCTTTAAAAGTTACATGTGCTACCCTTGGCTTTCATTCATTGATGCAGAATGTTATTGAGTTCATATTACATACAGTGAGCTCGACCTAAATCTACAGGACTATGAAATATAGTAAGACAATTGGTAATTAATAAACCTTACTAAAAAAATGGCTTCTGGTGTCTTAACAACTAGTCTATTGATGACTTGTATTATGAGTCTGAGAGAAATTAACGGTGCAGTCTGTGAACTTCCATTTTCATTGATTTATTATTTACCTTATGATTTAACAGGTATTAATTTATTGTTTGCTTTGACTTGATACTAGATAAAAATAATAAAGCTATGCCGAGATATTGGTCTGGGTCCTGGAGGTTTCTACCAACCAGTTTACCGTGATGGTGGAAGAATGCATTTGAAAATGATGTCCCTTGGTAGAAGTTGGGACCCTGATAGAGGTAAGTATTTAGAACATCGGCCAGTTGATGGTGCCAAGGCACCCATTTTTCCTAGTGACTTCCATCCGCTGGTTGAGAGAGCAATCAAAGATTCCCATGCTCTTATAGAAATAAATTGTAAATCTACAGCTGCTGAAGACATTCTACCACCATTGTCACCTAACATCTGTGTCGTAAACTTTTACTCAGAAAGTGGGCGGCTTGGTCTTCATCAGGTTTGCAGTGTCAACTTTCTTGTACTAGTTGCAGTTTTCTCGTACACCTTTTATGTTGCCTTGTGCATTGTTCTGTATTAAAAAAATGATTTTGCATTTTATGAGGTTTAATAAAGATCTCTTTGGCTTTTCCTGACCGCCTCTTAGCACGCTTAGAGTACGTTGTCTCCGTGCAGGATAAAGATGAAAGTCCAGAGAGTCTGCGCACAGGATTACCTGTGGTTTCCTTTTCCATAGGAGATATAGGAGAATTCCTATATGGTGATCAGAGGGATGTTGAGAAGGCAGAAAAGGTTAAGTTGGAATCCGGGGATGTACTGATCTTTGGCGGGATGTCTCGACATATTTTTCATGGTGTAAGTTCTGTTCAACCAAAGACTGCCCCGGCGGCCCTGCTTGATGAAACAAATCTCCGTCCAGGTCGTCTAAATCTCACTTTCCGTGAGTATTGAAGACCATAAATATACTATGAGTTGTTTCTAGTGATTGTACACATGACAGTTCTGTTGTGTCCCCCCGCTTAGTTTTGTTGCGAAGCCATCAATACTCGTGGATACAATCTAAAAAACTACCTTTTTTAATCTGCTGACTAGGGCATACGAAAGCATCCCATACGTGTGGAGATATAGTTGGGCTGTTTGTAAGCTCTTAACTACAATGTTATTTAAAATTTAATACACTATTGGTTTTTGTTTAGTTTTATTTGATCTCTTACGAGGCCACGATTTTTCAGCTTATTTTGTGAATTTTGGGGATTATTATGCAGAACCAGGTGCTCCTTTAAAATACTGATGATTTGTTCTGAGAAAGCACTTAAATTTTTATTCTGCTATGAAAAATAATCCATACAAGAAAATGATGGGTAGATTGATATGGTCTCCATTAATCCAAATTCTTAAAAACGTGACAGTAACATCCAATAATAGGTTGCCCATTCTAAAAATAAGATAGGGACGAACTCACACACAGAAGCATAGGCACGCAAGGAGGATGAGCTTGCTAGGATGATTATCCTTCGAAGCCTTTTAGGCAAGAGGGTTCACGTATAGATTAATTAGATCTCCTACTAGGCGATGGTGGGTGGGCTGCCTTGCCATGGGGAAGGCCACTTTCAGTTGACAACTGGTAGACCTTCATATTTCCTGACATGGCTAGTGCTCTTGTGATTCGCCACTTCAAATGGGCTACCTCTTTTGGCAGCCAAACTTCCAACAGTCGCTCGATTGTTTGGTTAAGAATGCCTTTGAGATTTGCTTAAATATAAATGCTTATGTAACAAGGAAAGCCACAGGATCAACTACCTTCTCACCAACATATTGTCAAGCTCATTAATTTGTTGGATCTAAGTAAGCTTTTTTGCTTCCAACAGCTTCCATGATGGCCACTCAAATTGCAATTTACCATGTATATAATCCCATGTAATTTCTATCATGTATAACCCATTATTTACAATGTTCCCATTTACAAACCTTGCTTCCAGAGTTTATTAATCCCAATCTGCTAGTTCATATCATCCTAATTGTGAAGCATTTAGCCGTGTTTGATCAGAAAGTTGACCTCTTGGAATCGGAACATCGGGAGAGCTGGAGAGGGTGAGCCATGCTGGAGAAGCAGGGCACATGCTAAATCTATCAGCTTGAAAGTCTGATAGTTTTGCATGTGCTCTATCTCTCCAGCTTGGACCCTCCCTCTTATGACTACAAGGGTTCAGAAAGTAGAGCAGGATTTAGCTCTGTCATAAAGGTAAAAATCCTAACTAATTTTCGGGGAACTTACTTGACCATCAACATCACCTGCATTACGTGTTTCTTGCCTCGTCATTGCATCGTATCTTTGTCAATAGAGGTAGAGAATTAATCAAGGAAAGCTTAAGTATATTTCAGTCTCATATCAAAGTTTACCTTCATCGGTCTTATTATTTATAAAGATTATTACATCATATATAACTTGCATAATAAATACATCAGGTCAAATTCATATAACATGGTTTGGCACAAATGATCTTTGCTTGATAATCAGCATTACCTAGATATATAAGTTATTTGTTTACAAGAGAGGAGATGTAAAATTCTAAATCCAACAATCCCCCCCCCCCACCTTTTTTTTCTGAATCAACCACGATTAGATCGATTCTCTAGAGCTGATGCAGCTGAATCCACATGAGCAAGCAGACAAGCATAAATCTTTTGCTTCAACCGATCAACAGTCTCAACTAATTCATTATTGTCTTCAGAGCTCAATTTGCTTCTTAGTATATCTAACCACTCATTAGCATGCTTAAGCTGTGACAATGCAACAGCAATATGGTTGTTCTCCGGTTCCATTCGTTGTGTGGCGAAGTCCTTACCTTTCTTCTCCTGGGCTGCAACATGAAACCCAGCATCCAATGCTCCCTCCAAGAATCTCAAAAACCAAGCCCTTGTTTCATTCAAAAGAGTCTGTTGGAGTTCTTTAATCTCTTTTTTACCGTCTCCTTTAGCCCACTCCTGCTTCTCAGTTGCACTTAACTCCATTGAAGGCTTTGGAGACTTCAATGTAGCTTTGGCCTTACTTAGACTAGTCTTTTTGCTTGTTTTTTGGGTCTCTGGAGAAGAAAAGTGAGTAAATGACTGAAGCGATTTATCCTTCAATGGGGCTGTTACATTTGGTTGGTCGATGAGTTGTTGGAGTGTAAAGAACTTGGTGAGAGTGAGGTGGGGGTTCTCTGGTGAGGCAGAGGCGCAGAGCTCAGCAAACATACTGAATGAAAAAGGATGAAAGTTAGAGGGATATAGAGAAACGGCTTGTATTATCTTGAATCAAACTATGTTTTGGCCTTGTTATTTATGTACTTACTTGAGGCACTTGATTAGAGATGCAGCAGTGGATGCCTCCTTTTGAGCCTCAGCTGCAACCAAGGTAGCTAAATATCTCCTTCGAAGCATTCCCTTAGAACACAATAAACAATGAGAAAAGAGAGCTGCATTATGATGCTGAGATTGATGAAAGAGTTTTCATAGTTTTCTTGTATATCTGGTGCTTCAATTAGTGGGTTAAAGACTCGTTCTTGAAGGCAATGTCATTTATTTGGATCAATAAGATAAAAAATCTTCCATGTGGTTAGCATAATGCACAAGAATGAAAAGTTTTTCTCGAGACCTGCCATCCTAAAGCTTCCTCAACTTAAAAAAGGGTGAAAGTGAGGAAAACAGGAAAAACTTACCTTTCCAGGCTTCATGAGGTTTGAAGGCAAAGAGGTCCATGATGTTGCCTCAGGAAAAGGGATTTTATTGTTATTACTTGACAAAGAATTGAAGTTTGTATCGTCTTGTTTATTTGATAACCGTTTTGCAGAAGTTCTCTTGGAAGACGCTGGAAATTCTTTGTTGCTGGATACGGCGACGTCTGGCTTTGATGAAAGCGCATCAGGTTGATTTTGATAAGGAGTGGCCGGGCGTGCCTGCAATGCTTACACAAATAACTGTTACATAATGTACACTGTACATTTCATGCAGCAGAGTGCATGCACCAAACGAAACATGTCATTGTGAGGATTAAGGAACCTTATTTTCTTAATTGTATCAATCAAAATAGGACACTGGATATCTTGGAAATGTTCATAAAGTAATTTCTCTACCATTTTTTTATGCTGGACAAGAAAATTGATGCATCACAGACAGTTCATTGGAAGAACATCATGTGCTTCTAGTGCATTTTTATAATTTCCACCTTATAGTCTTTCCGCCTGTAATTTACTTGAAACCTAAACCAGTAAAGGAAAAAGGAGGCAGAATTTAAAGAAAAGCAACTATTAGAACAAGTTATTTATGTCTCTGCAGAACCAAAATGGAAAATCGTACCTGACCTTTATTTTCTTGCTGCTTGCCATTCATTAATCCAACCTTCTTACCTGGTCCACTATTATCACTCTCATTGCTCTTCCCAATTCCACTTGAATCCACTTCACCAACTTTAAGACTTCCTGTCAAAACACCCTGCATATACCTAGATGCAACTCCAGCCTTTTCCTCTTTGATAACAATTTTCTGCCTTGCATTCTCCCCTTTCACTTCTGATAACTCCCTCGGTTTTGAACTATTAACTCCATCATTAACTGGCACTGGACCCTCAGATGGAACCAACATTTGCATCAGATCTTTCGGATTCCCAATGAAAGGATTTCTCCCTGCCACTGGTCTAACACCACTTAAAGTCGGAACTGGGGTCCCAGCTTCCACTCTATCAACATAGAAAAACTGCCCAAGTTGTAACTTGTTATTCAAAATTAGCTCATTGTCTTCCTTCGACAATGAGACATAGGTAGAATGTGAGGAATCGGATACTTTTATGAAGAAACCCTGATTAGGCCATAGTTCTGAGCCTGACAGGGCTGGCACAATGCTGATAACTTGCAGGAGAACAGACCGATATTCTCCTCGAACCCTTACATTCGAGTTTATACTCCGAAGAAGCTTAAGCAGTACTCCTGGTGTAAGAGATGCCATACCTTTTCCTTCTCTATTTGAAACTATGGACCTCTACCAATTACTTTTCTTCATCCAAATTTGTAAAGCTGAATAATGCGCCAAATTTTGGTGTCAGATCAACAGTACTACTAAGTACTAACAGTGTTTTATGCTGAAGAACTAAAGCATAATTTTCAGGTACCATATATGGTTTTAAGAATCTATCCGTTCTCCCTTTTTTTTGTTGTTCTGTAAGCCCTTTCAGTTTCAGGTAACCTACGGATATGTGAATAAGCCCATGCCCTGATGCCTTTACACCAGGTAAACTCAGGTTTCTTCGGCTAGCATTTAATTCAAACCTGTGACATGCGCCTTTAGCCAGCGTGCATCACAGGCTGAAATCTTTTCACTAGCCTAAACCCGTAGGCTAATTCAACCCTTTTTGTTTGCAATATTTTTCAACTCCTAGCAGTATATATGTAGCTATTTATCTCTAACCAATTATATCTTATGCAATACTACAACATGAACATCCTGGAACCATTTAGACTCCATGAAAATGAATTTACTGGAATAAGCTACAGAAGTTTCTTCAAATTTCTAATAGATAATAGCAAAATGAATCCAAAAGTATGGCTTGTGAGTAACTGACATAGAACAAAAGTTTCTGGAAAAAAATTAGAAAAAAAAGGAGCTAAATCATAGATGACATCAATGAATCCAAACCGATCTGAAGCATATCCATAGGTAAATATATCATTTCACACAAGATTGATAGAAACAAAAGGATAATACCTGAGATGATCAAGTGGGTTCTACTTTAAAGAGATGGAGGTTTTTTGCATATAGAAATGATCACAAGACGCCTGCAATCCAAGGAAACCAATTTGTTTTGATAGTAGAAACCATTGGCAAACCTCAAAACCTCCATAGCTTTGCATGCAAGACAAGTAACTATCAATCTCTCTTGGCTTGGAAGCCAAGTGACGTGTTCATAACTGATGAGAAGTTAGTGCCCCTATTTTGATACGAAATGACAATTTGTAACCTCATATGAGAGTACTGTGCTGCGAGCATTGTTGATGCATTTAGTGGGTATTTTGGTCCATAGGTTGTTTGTCTGAAATGTGGTAGCATTTCCCTTTTGAGATTAGAGGGTATGGAGTTTTTAAGGAAGGTGGGAATATCTTGATGTTCTATCCTTGCATGCCATAAATCACTCTATTTTTGACCAAAACCACTCTCTCTTTCGATAACCATACGAGTGCTGTCAGCTGTGATGATTAAGTAAATTTTACTCTATTTTTTTCATCATTTTCAGTCCACTGAATCCTCAATTATTACTTCCAGTGTAAGAATTCTTCTTTATGATTTGATTTACTTGACAAAGGCCCAAAAGTCTAGGAGTTGGGTTTGCCTCAAAACCTGGTGTGGCTAGAAAAAAAAAATTCTGAGAAACTGTGGGATTCCAATCTCAACACTTGTCTAAAATTTGCAAGTGAAGTAGTGATATATAATAAATTATTTAACAACATTGAGTACTAACAAATAATTTTATAATTTGAAAGAAATAATCATTTAAGCATTCATATATTGCGATCCCACTAAAGATTGTCAGTACACCTTTACAGATGATTTGTTGATAAAGATAATGATGTAATCTCTATATAATATACAGGCATATATGTTAATCAATTTTTTATTGTCGAAGATTTCTTTCTCCTTTCCTTTCCTTCTTCTCCCTCGTCTCTCCCGGCCTGCTTTTATCTTCTCCCTTTACATCTAGGGATTATTTTTCAGAAAGATGAAGTTCTGGGATGATCAAATCGTACATGCCTCGAATGTTACGTGTTTGCAAGAAGTCACTTAAACCTTTTTGGATGCTACGATAACAGTGCTACAGTAAGATATATTTCATCATCTTTTAGGTTTTTGGATGCTAGCTTCAG
>Ga0307518_10002516_pt1 | contig 13379 bp, 15 predicted proteins | sample 25_EM_MG_FD_203889 | JGI IMG/M metagenome (GOLD analysis project Ga0307518, IMG submission 203889) | Populus trichocarpa ectomycorrhiza microbial communities from riparian zone in the Pacific Northwest, United States - 25_EM | ecosystem: Host-associated > Plants > Roots > Unclassified | place...
AGTGAGACGAACGACAGAGGAAGATGGACATGGCAAGTATCTGGGAGGAAGGGACCATAGGCTGAGGGCTCAGGGGACACAGAGACAACCAGAGATGACTTCTCAATCTTGACAATAGACCTAAGACAACCAAAGTACGTCCTTGATGCAGGACTGACAAGGAGAACGTGCTGACCGAGAACAAGGGGGACTGAGGGAGCAGGCTGGGAAGATATGTGCCAGGCAGTGCACGGGAACTCTGGGAGAGGCTGTCCTAAGAGCAGGACATAGTGGAGAGCTGCAGCAATAGCGGAGAAATGATCCAGAGAAAATACGGACTCCATAGTGACTGATGAGATGAACGTCTGGATTGCGGGGGGAATATCTCCGTGGGAAATAAACAGATCCACATCGGAACTTGACAGGCAGATAGACCATGCTCTAGGCTCTCTGACGGTAGAGTCACGTGCCTGATAGCTTTGGAAACGGTGGAGCTATTCAAAATATCGGAATGCCAGCACTGGGCGCCTAAAATGACATTTGAGCGCTAATGTTATTTCTTCTCTTCTTTCCTTCGTTTCTCCATCAATTCTTCAGCTTCTTTGCTCGTTCTGGTATGGGAGTTGGACTGCAGTAGTGCGCATTCCTTTCTCATACCATAATGGATGTTATTCCTCCAGTTTCTTCTGCTTCTTGGCGGTTCTTGTGCGAGTGATGACTGTCAGCGTCGGCAGTCGTCTCTTGCATCAGGATAGTCTTCTTGTGCAATAGATGGCTACGATGAGGCTCCGTTGTGCTCATCCTTTGCATCAGGATCGTTTGATATTGACATTATCTTCCATGTTCACTGTACCAAACCTGTTTGGTGCGTGACAGCGCCCCTCATGCACGTTGCACGTTCGTGCCCAGTCACACTGCATCTGTGCCTGGTCACAGTTGTTCCATTCCCTATCGTACTCCTCTCAAGTGTGCTGCTCAATTTCCCTCGGTGCAATCACAACTGAAGGGCTGTCATCCCACACTGCTTCATCAAGTTGGCATATGTACTCTGTGCACACTGCCCAATCCCCCCAGTGTATTGCACCATAACGTGCCCTCCAAGTCCAACGCAAATGTACTCCCTGTGCAGCAGTGCTGTTGGCTTCCACTGGTCTTTGTTGGGGATTTCCCTTGACCTCCGATGGGGTCAGATTCAGTTCAGCACTGGTGTCTGAGGGGTCAATCCCCTCATCATGCTCCACTTGCAGGGAACAACACTGGACAACGTGTTCTTCATCGGGTTTTTCACACTCCTCTATGGGGTGCATTGCTCCAAGGAATCTGACGAGTTCATCATCATCCTCTTCCTCATCAATAGTAGAATACGCGTTGAGATGTTCTGCCTCTATCTCAATCTGTTCTTGTGCTTCCTGCGCATCATCACCCACTTTCTCCTCGTTGAAATCAATGGTGGGGTGGTCTTCCCCAACTCCTTCATCCAGGTGTCAACCTTGCCCTCACGCACATCCACTGTGTACAGTCATGCCTGGGGGGCCTTCCCCTTATCTTTCTTTGGGTGCCAGCACTCAGATGTGAGATGTCCCTCGTTCCCACAGTTGTAACAAGTAATTCCCTTGCAGAATGCAGCATTGTTTGACTTCTGCACTGTACTGGGGTTGATTGCCCCTGCAGTTGCTCCGCTATTCTGGGAACCCTGCCTCTGAGGGTGGGTCCCCTGATCCTTCCCTCCCTGAGCGCTGGTGCTCCTATCTCTGTCAAGGGGCCTCCTGTACAACAGGTTCCCCTTTCTCACAAATTTATACTGTTGGTGGTCACTATTATTGGTGCTGCTGCTCTTGCTTGCATCTGAGTGGTTACTGCTTGAGAATCCTTTGGAGATTGTCCCTCCACTTTGAGGATTATTCCTTGTCATCACACTCAGGGCCTTTTGCACTCCTTCCGTTTGTTTCACCTCATTGAGGATCTCATCCATGGAGGAATGGGAATGTTCTGCTGTTATCCCTCACGCTTCTAGTACCATCTTAACAATAGACAGGGGCAGACCCCCAATGAACTTCCTCCTGAATGAATACTCATCAGGGGGTTCAACCATGTGGTGTGCCTGCCTTTTCAAATCATTGTAGAATGCAAGTGCTGCCTTCTCAGGGGAATAGCACGTGCGGTCATAATTGATGGTGGCCTGTTGGGCATTTTGTTAGATGGCTCGTGCAGGGAACTAGCTCAGAGGCAAACTCAGTGTCTGGTTTGAAACACTAGATATATAACTGACCTAGCTCAGAGGCAAACTAAGTAAGTTAGTACTAAGTAAACGAAAGTGTGACTAGATGTCTTACCTCAGTGTCTGGTTTGAAACACTGAGGTGAAAAGAGTCCTCGAGTGGATGAAAAATCCTCTGTGCTTACGTAAGGATACTCGTCGCACAAATAAGGAAACTAACATGTAGCCTAGAGAATGGTAGTGACGAAGTAGGACTTTCAACAGGGTAGTAGCCCCATGGATGAATCACTTGAACAGTCCACAGATTAGGTCCTCAAAGGACCAGTAGCCAGTGCGCCTTTCTGGCACATCAACCTCCTGGTCATACCACTTGGTGGCCATACCCTTGAGGTACAGCCCCATGTTGTCATGACCGTGACATCCAATCACCCTGTACCCTATTGTCCGATCGCGTCCACGCGTTCACCGTCCGTCTATTGTATGTACTCCCTTTTCCGTTTCTTTCTATCTGTCCTGTATCGCCACCGATCGGTGAGCGCGTTGTCCATTCTGTCTCTCTGTTCGATTACCTAATATGTTTCCTTTCTCGTTTCCAGTTACTATACGTTCCCGTTCCCGTTCCATTACTAATACGATGTCTATCGGTAATCCGGTTATCGCACTTACCGTACTTACTCAGCGCGCAGCGCGACTGCGCTTGTCATTCGTCGGTAATCCCGACTTCCCGTACATCGCCTCATCTGTTCTACTTAGTATAAATACCTAGATACTCGGTCTGTTGTAGTTCAGTTTGAATATCAAATAAGATACTTCCTATCTGTTCTCCCTTCATACTCCCCATCTCTGCCCTCGTACAAGTACTCGGTCGTTGACCGTTTACCCTTGGACACCCCGTATAACCCTCAGTCGGCCTTCCTATCATTTGGGAAGCGCGACTACACTACATAGCATCTCGGTCTTACCGCTAGACCAACCCCTGACCCCCAGACCCCTTGTAGAGATCAGATCGGTGAAGAACCGGTCTTGACACATGTACAGGACGTGATCTCCATCACGCCCGTACCCAGTGATCTTGAAGGTCCTGAAATATTTGAGAAGGTGGGTGAGCCAGTTGTCGAACTTCTCCATGTCATCCTGACCCCCATACTTCCCCGGTTTTGGCAGGTTCATTGCCTTCACTTCAGGGCCTAGTGGCCCATTGGGCTCATTGCCCACTTGCTCCCTAATATGCTGGCTGTATCACCACATGGCGAATCCAGTGTATCAGTCATTGCCTGGGGTGTAACCCCTGAGGTATTGGGATTGTCTCCCTTGATTACAACCGGTCCTTTGGCTGTCATGGGTTCGGTCTTGGTTCATTTCTGCCATGGCTGACCCGTGTTCACTTGGATGATAGCTCAAATCAGAGGGAGGACCTCCAGGGGGGCCTGGTGGGCCATGAGGTGGTCTGCCTCCTCCTCTGTTTGCATTTCTCCTATTGGGGAGGTTCCTCTACTGAAGAGCCTGTTCTTGGCTTGTGGGTGCTTCAGGAGTATTGTGCATCTCCAATGCTCTTATGGCTTCACAGGCAGCTTGCCCAATGGTAGAAGACATGTCCTCTGTTAGTTTTGGTGATTTCCACCTCTTCTTATGAGTCTATTACTTACTATGATGATCTACCCTACTTACTACCAACTTGTTTCAGCTTCATAGCTGCATTGTAGCGCTAGATGCGCCCTTGACTTGTTTCCTTCACTTGTTGTTTACATTTGTTTACCCAGAAGCGCACATACCCTGTAGAGTCCAGTGTTTCTGCTCTTCAGTTACTCACACTGGACTCTAGGTGCTGTATACCTCTCCACAACTGTCTATATCATTAGTTACTCACACTGGACTCTAGTCTGGACCTTATCTGAGCAGCTCAACAGCACTTTGTGCGCTTCCAGCAAGTTTTGGCTTGAACATCCTCTTCCGTCAGGTATCATTCCCAAAGCTCATCACTCTGAATGTATTTCTACTTGTTAGAGGGCTATCCTCAATGGGCACAGTGCCTATAACAAAGCTCCTGGGGATGTGATCCCCTCCAGTATAGTTGCCACCCACTCAGGGCGACGTTGTCAAGACCAGTTCTTCACTGACCTGATCTCTACAAGGGGTCTGGGGGTCAGGGGTTGGTCTAGCGGTAAGACCGAGATGCTACGTAGCGTAGTCACGCTTCCCAAATGATAGGAAGGCCGACCGAGGGTTATACAGGGTGTCCAAGGGTAAACGGTCAACGACCGAGTACTTGTACGAGGGCAGAGATGGAGAGCACGAAGGGAGAACAGATAGGAAGTATCTTATTCGATATTCGAACTGAAACTACAACAGACCGAGTATCTAGGTATTTATACTAAGTAGAACGGATGAGGCGATGTACAGGAAGTCGGGATTACCAATGAACGACGAGCGCAGTCGTGCTGTGCGCTGAGTAAGTATGGTAAGTGCGATAACTGGATTACCAATAGATAATGTATTAGTAATGACACGGGACGGGAACGTATAGTGACCGGAGACAAGAAAGGAAACATATTAAGTAATTGTACAGAGAGGCAGACCGGACAATGTGCTCACCGATCGGTGGTGCTACAAGACAGACAGAGAGAAACGGAAAAGGAGAGTACATACTATAAACAGACGGCAAACGCGTGGACGCGATCAGACAATAGGGTACAGGGTGATCGGATGTCATGGTCGTGACAGTATCCCCGTCTTAGGGCCGAGCCCACGAGGCTGCAATGTGTTTTCCACACCAATTGTGCATGACCATTGTCTGGGTTTGGAAATCGGTTAGGGCATATTTAAGACTGGCCTTCGGTGACGGTCAACCCATCAACACATTCTTCTCATATAACATCTTTGATTTTTAACCATGTCCTCTGGCAACAACAGCAACAACGTTGACTGGATGCGTGTCGCTTCGCCCGAGTTGGAAGGGAAACCGACCAACTCGATTCAAGTCCAAATCGCCAAGTTCGATGAGCAGTCACGGTGACGACGAGACCGACTGATGAAACAGGCAGCCAAGCAAGAGGCGAGGAGGCTTGCAGAGGAGGCTGCGAAGAAGAAGGCTGAGGAGGAGGCGAAAAGGATCGCCGAGGAGAAACAGAAGGCTGAAGAGGAGGTGAAATGAGTCACCGAGGCAAAGGCGCGAGCCAATTTCAAGGTGAGGTGCAAGGCCAAAGCAGAGGTGAGGGTGAGGGAGAAGGCCAAGTCGCTGGCGGCTGGTGAGGCGATGTGGGCTCGGTTGGGACAGGGCGTGAAGCCCAAGGTGCGTGGCCGATATTTTTTTCCTTTGTCTTTTGCTGACTTACTGCTTAATTAGCCTCATCAGGTCACTGCCTGTTCCAACACAGGCATCATGGGTTCAGGCCCCCTTGTGACCGATGCAGGTGAAGCAGTAACAGTGACGAGTGCGAGCTGGCCAACAGTGCGCGCACACCAACTTGCAGTCGGTGTCAACGATCCAAGATAAAGTGCACCTTCAAAGTTTCGATGGCAGCGATGGAGAGGTCGGCGAGCGGAGAGAAGAGGAAACAGGGCAAGAAATCGGCGGAGGTGAACATGTCGCCAAGAGGAGGGGAAAAGAGAAAGCGGATGAAGAAGACGATCACCAATGCCGCGAGCATGGAGGAAATCGAAGTGGCAATGGGAGGGTTTTCGGTGGCTGGGCCATCGAATATTCCTGACCCAGTCACTCAGGTCTTGGACCGGCGACTCGGGGAAGTGATCGCGGCCATCGATCGCAATACCAAGGAGTTGGCAAGGCTCGGGAACAAGGTCAACAGATTCGCCTGGGAGATGAAAAGGATGGCGGACGCAAGCGACCGCAAAGGAAAGGGCAAGGCGAGACCAGAGGTGACCAAGGATGAAGAGGAGAAGCCGGATGAATCCGATGGAGAGGACAGGGAGGACGAGGAGTTGGGGAATGAGGACGGGGAAGGCGAGTCCGAGTAAATAGTCAGACAAGGCTTCGATGTACTTGTATTTAGTTTTTCTTTTTCTTTTTACTTTGTTTTTGTATACTATCAATAGACTTGGTTCGGTGATCTGAAAGATTTAGCATGAGAGGCTTTCTAAGGGGCCTGGCTTAGTCAGATAGGCTTTGTGATAGTTGGCCATGAGTTCTGATGCGTGTCCGAGCTCGGTCGCGATCAACCAAGATGTTTCTTCGTTGGTACCTTCGTAACCAGCCCATCTAACTAGGTAGAGGAGTGGGCATTGGCATCGACGTCGGTTGAACTTTGAATCGAGGATCTCGATGATTTCGAACTCGGGTTCACCATCAACTTCGATGGGAGGTGGTGGAGGTTGTGACCGATTCAGTATTGTGTTCGGTGTTGCTGGTTCGAGCTGTGAGACGTGGAAGACTGGGTGGACAGCATGCATAGAGTCAGGAAGATGAATTGTGAATGATAGAGTGCCGACTTGGGCAATAATTGGGTAGGGACTGAGATTCTTCTCAGAGAGTTTCTTTGATGGTCGGGTAGACCTGAAGTACTTGGCTTTGACGAATACTTGATCACTGACTTTGAAATTGGGTGCGGGTGATCTTCTGGCGTCAGCAGGGCCTTGGTACCTTTTTTGGGCAGCAGTCATTTCTTCACATAGGTATTCATGCAATGACTCTAAGTCAACTGTGTATTCCCTTGCCCAAGCCGATGAGAGATCGCGCTCGGGGTGCACAGTGAGGTTCGGGTGGTATCCTTTATTCACGAAGAACGGTGAGACACCAGTCGTAGTGCTAGGGGCGTTGTTGTAGGCGAACTCGGCGAGAGGTAGTAAATCCAACCAGTTGTCCTGCTGGTAATTGCAGCACATCCTGAGGTATTGTTTGAGTGTTCAGTTAGCTTGCTCAGTCTGTCCATCACCTTCTGGGTGATAGCCTGAAGTGAAGTGTAACTTCATATCTAAGGCCTTACCGAGTGATCGGAAGAAGTGCGAGACGAACTCTGAGCCTCGGTCAGATGTTACATGTGTGGGGACGCCATGCTTAGCGAAGACGTGTAGTAGGAAGAGCTGTGCGAGCTTGGGGGAAGTTATTGTGTCGTGAGTTGGGATGAATCTGGCTTGCTTTGATAGTCGGTCAATGACTACCAGTATGGCTGTGAAGCCGGATGAGGATGGGAGTTGCTCGATGAAATCCATCGAGATGGAATTCCATGGTTGGTCGGGGACCAGCAATTGCTTAAGCATTCCATAGGGTTGGTGACGTGGCGTCTTAGCTCGGGCACAGGCTGTGCAGGACTTGACGTAGTCCTTTACGTAGGTACAAATGCCTGGCCATGTATATTTGCGACGGATGAGTTCTAGAGTGTGGTTCTGACCAAAGTGTCCCAATAGGGGATGGTCATGCTTATACCTGAGGACACGAAGACATAGGTCATCAGCCTCAGGGACATACATGCGGCCATCGAGACGTAGGTAACCTGTCTCATTGGTCGACCATCAGGGATTCGATGTGTCCGAGAGGTGGGCTTTAGCGATCGGATCAGACGATAAGTTGGCTAGGATATCGGCATGAAGACGCTCGATGTCCATAAGTGCACTAGCTCTGAGTACTGGAGCGTGTAGGTATGTCACGCAAAGGGAATCGGTGAGCTGTTCAGCTGTGAACACTGGTCGGAGGTTCTGTGGATTGACTTGGGCGAAGCCCCTATCCCCCTCTTTGGGGTAGACGTCCCAGCGTCTAGTCAAGGCGTCGGGCTTTGCGCCAAGTTTACCAGGTCAGAAACGAATGATCAGGTTAAAAGAGGAGAGGTATTCTGACCATCGGGCTTGCCGACAGGTGAGAACCTTAGAGGTGGAGAAATACTCCAGGTTTTTGTGGTCGGTCACGACGTCAATCGGGAAGGCAGGGCCCTCCAGGTAGTGACGCCAGCTCTTGAAAGTCCCGAAGATAGCAAGGAGCTCCTTGTCGTGAGTATCGTAGTTCAGCTTGGGCGTGGTCAGAGTGCGAGAGTAGAACGCGATCGGTCGTATCTCATCATCTGAACCGGTGATGGATAGGATACCAGCGATCGCGTAGTCCAATGCGTTGGTCTCGACTGTCAGCTGAGCGCCTGGCTGGAAGTGGGTGAGGATGTGAGCTGTAGTGAAGGCCTTCTTGAGTTGGTTGAATGACCGTTGGCAGACGTTGGAGAAATCCCAAGGGGCATCTTTCCGTGTCAACCGAGTCAAAGGGACCACTATATTGGAGTAATTGAATATGAATTGATGGTAGAAGTTCGCGAAGCCCAGGAAGGACTGAATGTCCTTTACCTTGCGAGGTTTGGGCCAATCGCAGATTGTCTTGACTTTGTCTTGCGACATTGTCAAACCGTCGGGGGAGAGGAAGTACCCGAGGTACTCCACCGAGTCCGAATGGAACTCACACTTTTCTGGTTTGGCATAGAGCTTGTGCTGGTGGAGTCGCTGAAGCACTTCCCGAATGTGCTTGGTATGGTCCTCCATGTTGTCCGAGTAGACTAGGATGTCGTCGAGGTAGACTACAATGCAGACATCGAGCATGTCCACGAAGACCGAGTTGACAAACCGCTGAAAAGCTGCAGGGGCATTGGTGAGACCGAAAGGCATCACCTGCCACTCATATGAGCCATAGCGAGTTCTGAAGGCGGTTTTCCACTCATCACCTTCGGCAATGCGAACCAGATGGTAAGCATGTCGAAGATTGATTTTCGTGTAGACCTTTGCTTGACTCGGAGAGTCGAGTAGGTCGGAGATGAGGGGTAGGGGATACCGATCCTTCTTTGATATTTTGTTGAGTCCTCAGTAGTTGATGCAAAGTCGGAGAGAGCCATCCTTCTTCTTTATGAAGAGGACAGGGGCTGCATGGGAGGATGAGGTTGGACGAATGAAACCAAAGCAAAGATTTTTGTCGATGAATCCCCGAAGGGTTTCGAGTTCGACGGGGGAGAGCGAGTAGAGTCTACTGGGTGGTAAAGGCACTCCTTCTTCCAGTTCTATCCTAAGGTTGTATTCCCGATGAGGCGCAAGTACCGATGCTTTCGCCTTACTAAAGGTGTCAGCAAAGTTGTGGTATGCCTTGGGGACAGAGGAAAGGTCGGGAGCAGCGTCGACTGACGCAGTGCGAAAGCTGCCGTCAGGCTTTACCTGAATAGAGAACTGTTGAGAGCCATCAAGCTGACAAGCCTTCAGAAAGGCTGCAGCGTTGAGTCTCAGTGCGCTCGGTGAGTGTGCTACAGGGTTGGGGAACGAGCTCGGGGTTGGCACTTGCTGTGTAGATGTTCTGAACTTGATACTGCTCAGTACCCAGTCAATCAACAGATTGTATCGGGTGAGCCAGTTGTGTCCGAGAACTACCTTACAGTCAGAGTCCAATGGGGTGACATAAAATGTCATCGGGGTGACGTCACCAGAGGGAAAGCGGATGGGTAGATCAGTTGCTTCGGTGATTACGGTGGTGGTGGTACCGTCAAATAGACGGAGAACGATCAGGGATACTGAGTAGCGTGAAAGAGAGTTTATATTGGCAAAAGATGGATCTACAACACAATGGGTGGAACCCGAATCTACTAATGCGGGGAAAGACTGTATATCGCGGTCACTGATAGTAACCTGAGGTCGGAGAGAGTTGGGATCGGAAAGAGCAGCTGCGTTGAGTCGGGCCTCCATTGGTGCACAGTCGGGAACAACACAACTCCCACTCTGTGCGGAGTCTCAGGAGTTGCTATCTATTTTTTTGCCTCGGTGGAGGCTGTCGGTTTGGCTTCCGATGTGTTCATGGTAGCGGCAGTAGCTGCCCTAGCCTTGGCTGCTTGAGAGCCTGACTTGGGGCAGTCCTTGGCCTTATGGCCAGTTTCTCCACAGAACATGCACAGATTCATGTTGAACCTGTGCTTGCATTCATCAGAGGTCAGCTTGCTGTCCTTACCGAGCTTGTCCGAAAGCTCAGCAGTTTTGCCCGACTTGTTAGATTTCGGAGTCAGGGTTGACAACGAAGAGGACTGGGCAGCGTTGCCCAAGGATTTACCCTTATCAGTTTTACCCGACTTGGTGTTGGGGGTGTGGGTGTTGGGGGTGTGGGTGTTGGGGGTGTGGGTGTTGGGGGTGTGGGTGTTGGGGGTGTGGGTGTTGGGGGTGTTGGTACTAGTGCTGGTAGAGGTCTTGTTCTGACGTGCGACCTCTTCCTTGCATTCCCAATATCGGGCATCGATCTCCTGGGTAAGGACACAAAGACCGTTCAGAGTGCGCGGCTTACCGACACGGCTTATCTCGTCCTTGATTCGGTCAGGGAGACCTGTATAGAAGTGGTGACGCAGGGCGCCATCACCGTAACCCATCTGGGATGCGATACGGTTGAAGTCAACCACGTATCGATTGGCACGATGGTTTTCCTTCATGCAGAGGTGGTCGAGCTGATGCTCAGCGTCGGAAACTGGGTTGTGGGGACCGAAGGTTGTTTGGAGTTCAATGACGAACTCTTCTCAGTCGGTCATCCAGATCGGATGGTTGTGGGGGTCTCCTGCACCGAGTAGGTCTGGCTCGAACCATTCAAGAGCCATTCCTTTCAGGTAGGATTGCATGAATGTGACCTTGGTTCGGTCAGTGCAGAAAGCCTTTGGTCGGTCCTGGAAGTTGAGTTCGCACTGGACTAGGAATGTGCGAAGCTTCTTTGGATCGGTACCGTCAAAGGTATCGGGTTTGCGAACCTTGGTGCAAGACAAAGACTCAGATGAGTGCGAAGATCGCGCGAGTCTGTCAATAGCGATGGAGAGGTTATTGAAGATGACTAGACCGGCCTCATCAGGGTCAGGGATGCCATTAATGGGGTCTTCACTGCCATCATCTGGGTTTGGGTTGTCGGGGTTGTCGGGACCATCACCTCCAGGACCATTGTCACCGGGATGGTCATCACCTAGATCATTGCCGAGATCTTTGACGAAGGCCCCAGGTGGGCAACGCTGAGCAGGGGAGGCTCTCCGAGCGGAGAAGCCTTGGAATTGGGAGACAGAGTCGGGTGAGCACCTGAGGCTAGTCAGAGCGCTCAAGGCAGCAGCCCGACGAGTGTCGGACACTGAGGGTTCTGGGTTGTTTGTGTGGGCAGTGTGCGAGCGAGTTTGGATTGTTCTAGACATTGATGATTGTGAACTCGTACAAGGCTACAGTTCGAATATACTGTCAAGACCGGTTCTTCACCGACCTGATCTCTACAAGGGGTCTGGGGGTCAGGGGTTGGTCTAGCGGTAAGACCGAGATGCTACGTAGCGTAGTTGCGCTTCCTGAATGATAGAAAGGCCGACCGAGGGTTATACAGAGTGTCCGAGGGTAAATGGTCTACTACCGAGTACTTGCGCGAGACAGAGATGGAGAGTGTGAAGGGAGAACAGAGGAGAAGTATCTTATTCAATATTCGAACTGAAACTACAACAGACCGAGCATCTAGGTATTTATACTAAGTAGAACGGATGAGGCAATGTATGGGGAGTCGGGATTACCGACGAACGACGAGCGCAGTCATGCTGTGCGCTGAGTAAGTATGGTAAGTGTGATAACTGGATTACCAATAGATAATGTATTAGTAATGACACGGGACGGGAACGTATAGTGACCAGAGACAAGAAAGGAAACATATTAAGTAATTGTACAGAGAGGCAGACCGGACAATGTGCTCACCGATTGGTGGTGCTACAAGACAGACAGAGAGAAACGGAAAAGGGGAGTACATACTATAAACAGACGGCGAACGCGTGGACGCGATCAGACAATAGGGTACAGGGTGATCGGATGTCACGGTTGTGACAGATCTTACCATAACCGGTGGTGCTTCTATGGGCATCTGTCAGACATTAATGTCCTGATCACGCTGATCTGTGCCATGCCCAAGGTCCCTAGTGGGTCCCCCAGTGGTCCTTTGGCATTGAGTATCTTGGATCTGGGTTGATCACCCTGGATAAAATTTTCATTGTTTTGGGGTGGGTCCCCAGGCGGTTGTTCCACGTTGCACATTGTGCGCACAGCTGCTCAGGTGATGGTTCGACTCATTGAATATATAGATGGATGTTCAAAAAAGTTTAAGGTGGTTGATAGCTTCTCTGATCCTCACTCAACACAGAACATGACCAAAGTGTATTCCTTTGAGTATGTAGGATAATATGAAGTAAGTTGTCTATATTACATGACAAGAAGTAATTAAATAGGAAGATGAGTATTACATAAGTAACTGAATATGGGTAACCCCTAAGGGCACCCTTACAATCCTATACCTTGTAGCATTTTCACTGGGCCTGGTTTATTTTACCTGGACCTGACTTTGTTTTCACCAGACCTGACCTAGTCCTTACTCCAGTCATCCCTTGTCCACTATTAGGTTGTTTACTTGTCACCATGTGTACTCGACCCTAGTTTCTGCTTAGTATAAGTACCTTCTAGTTTATCCTGTATACTTCAGTCTGAAATCATCTAAGTCACTACTCCTGTTTCTCTGTCTGTCTCTGTCTCTGTCTCCATCTGACTGGAACCTACACAAGGGATCAACACTCATTGTCCTTGACATTGAATCCAATTGGTTGCAACTCCAGCCTGGGCTAACCTCTGCCAAAACCTCTGACCTCCCCTCTCATCCGCTTTTGTCCAGACTTGACTGGACCCCCTACCAGAGTAGAACCGGACTTGACAATTGGTGGCATTATATTGATTACCAGAAAGGGGTAGTACTGATTAGCTAATGTTGTGGAATGTTGATTACCAAAAATGCGGAGTATTGATTAGTTGTGTGTAATGAAAGTGTACCAAAAAAGTGTAGTGAAAGCATATCAAAAAAGTGTAATAAAAGTGTACTAAAAAAGCATAGTGAAAGTGTACCAACAAAGTGTACTAAACATGGATCAAAAGTGTAATGAAAGTGTACAAAAAAGTGTAGTGAAAGGGTTACAAAAAAGTGCAGTAAAAGCGTACCAAAAAAGTGTAATACAAGTGCACCAAAAAAGTGTAGTAAAAGTGTGACAAAAAGTGTAATAAAAGTGTATTGAAAAGCATAGTAAAAGTGTAGTAAAAGTGTGCCAAAAAAGTGTAGAGAACACTTCAGGTAACCACTTTTGATAAGCATTTAGCCTGAATAGTTTAGTATCACAATTCAGCCAAATAGCCTATAAAACCATGGTCATCCCAGGGAAGGTCTGCATCCCTCCTGGGATGGGCCATTG
>Ga0307518_10002517_pt1 | contig 13379 bp, 9 predicted proteins | sample 25_EM_MG_FD_203889 | JGI IMG/M metagenome (GOLD analysis project Ga0307518, IMG submission 203889) | Populus trichocarpa ectomycorrhiza microbial communities from riparian zone in the Pacific Northwest, United States - 25_EM | ecosystem: Host-associated > Plants > Roots > Unclassified | place...
GCCTTACCCCCTGAAGAGCGATCCCAAATTGGTTCTGCTCTTGGGTACAAACTAAAGCATCCAAAACTGCAGCCAATTTCAACAGAGGGCATGGACCTGGGTTCCCAGGGAGGAGAGGCTGCTGCCAGTGCTGCGAAGGTTGAAGAAAAGAAGGAGAAAACAGCCTTTGATGTGAAGTTGGAGAAGTTCGACGCAGCAGCAAAAATTAAGGTGATTAAAGAAGTCAGAGCTTTTACTAATTTGGGATTGAAGGAGGCCAAAGACCTGGTTGAGAAGGTTCCTTGTGTGCTTAAACAAGGCGTCACTAAAGATGAAGCAAATGGCATAATAGAGAAGATAAAAGCTGCTGGAGGAGTTGCAGTTATGGAGTGATAGCTTAAGGTTTCTTGTAGTTTTGTTTCTTGAATCTCTTTGAAGAGGTTGGTTTACTGCGTGGAAGCAGGAGCAGAATACCAACTCACCACATAACAGAATGGTATTTGATTTTGTGGATGGATCGCAATCGTTATCATAGACATGCATGAATAATTAGTCTCAACTCGGTTTCTGTATTGCATCACTTGATTTTTTTTTTCTTGGAATGGGCTCAATTATTTGATTAATATGAATTTAAGATGAGTTACAAGCCATAGAGAGGATGGCCAGCAAAAAAACTAAAAGGCTAAAGTCGCACATTTATCATGTGGAAACAAACACCAAGCCAGCAGCGAACACCGAATAGCATAAATTAACCTGCATGCTAACAGCAGGATTCATCAGGGGCATGGCTAGTGCTGGCATAAAGTTGCAGCTGAATTATAACTGCTTGGACCATGTTATAGCCAAAGCACAACCAAGGATAAACTCCACTAGAAAATGAGAATTGATAGCATATCGTCAATGCAGACAGCAGCCTTCAACACTCGGAGGATCCAAAACGCCAACAAACGTCTTAAGAACTTCAGAACAGGCACCGGGTGAATCACAAGCACACAGCACCTTGAAGATAACGACCAAGGCATCAAGAATAAAAACACACCATGATTAGCTTCCACAGAGCAGAGCACAGACAAAAATAAACCACCAGAAAAGCAAGACCAACAACAGGAAACACCTTCCACGCCACCAAGAGAAGAAAAACCTCTGGACCACACCAATGCTCTCTACAATAGGAAACGCCTTCCACCGCACCAGAACTGCTTCACCATACAACAAAAGACCTCAACAATAAACACAAAAGCACAACACACAAAAAATTGAAAAGATCCAAACAATCACTCACTTCCCAAGTTTTCAAAGCTTCATCCTCGACAAGTCTCACAAGGATGTCACTCTCCTCGCACATCTTCATCAATCTCACTACAAATCCTTTCATTTGAAGTTTATTTGAAGCTACAATCCTAGAATCACCCAAATAATTCGACGTCCATATCTTCATAACAGGCATTTCATTCGGCATAGATTCAACTTAATAACTAGTAGCATTCGTGATAATCGAATCATTGAAGTTCCATTGCTCCTCTTAGTTACATCTGCATTTCGATTTTTAAATGCGATTCAAATCATGTTTTTAAAAAATTTAATTTTTTTTATTAAAATTTAATTTTTTTTACATGTTTTGGATCATTTTGAGATGCGTTGATCTTAAAAATAATTTTTTTAAAATAAAATAAAATATAATTTTGATGTATTTCAATACGAAAAACACTTTGAAAAGTAATCACAACTACACTCTGAACAGATGCTAATTAGAAAACAACTCTGAACACGAAAAGATATAGGCGTTGCTTCATAATAAAACTAGAACTTTTCTGCCAGAATGTGGTGTTGCTATACTTTCTATACATATGAGGAACTGATATATCATAGCATTTTAATATCTCTCAACAAATTTTCAAGATTTCAAAATAGTTATTTTTATTCATGTGAGAGATTATTAAAAATTTGTTAAAACATAGTTAATAGATATATTTGATACTAAATTAAAAGTGAGTTCTATTTTGGTTTATAGAAATTTAATCTTCAATTTAAAGTTTTTGATTTTAAACATTAATATGTTTTAAACACATTATTATAAGTGAATGAAAAGTTAATATCAAAAAACTATTAGTTGACATATTTTAGTGAAATTCAAAATCTTCTAAAAAAATTCTAACCCATATAGAAAAGAAACGAAACTTTCTTAGTGTTTATAAAGTGAAAAGTTAAAACGTTAAAATTTGGTTTAAAAGACACTCAATCTTTTAGAAAAGAAAGATCCTGGGCAAAGTTTGCTTTGGGTTTAAACCCATACATGCATGCTTGGCCCGGCTCGGCTTGACTCACACTTAGGCTTCGAGCTTGGATATGGGTTGGAGTTTATTATAAAATAATATTTTGGCAACATAAGATTATTTTTTTTGCAAAACTGAAGTTTGGACTTGAGCTAGCATGGTTCTTAAAGAATTATTTCTTCCAGCCCATTATTTTTTCAATTCAATCCAAGAATGCTAACATTCTCTTCCAGAAGCTTTTTTTTTAGTTGTTGAGAATCTGAAAAGTTTTTTAAGCTAAAAAAATTTAAATTTATAACTAATATGTTTAGATTTAATTTTTTTTATTTATGGTGACTAATTAAATATAGATAATGATAGGAATTAATTCTGATTATTATCAGAATTAATTATTCAATTTTTTAGATTTTTACATACTCTTCGTCACCTTATTTTTGATGTTTTTTCTTCTCCTTTGTGCTTTGGTTTTTTCATCTCAAATATAAAACTTATGTTCACGAATTAAAAAATAATTGAGCCCTTTTATTTTAGTTCAAATACCTTATTTAAAAATGATTCTAAACTAAGGTGTTGTTGGAATTTTAGAAAGCATATTGCAAATATTCTTGTTGCATAAAGTGAATAGCAATAAAACTTCAAAGATAAAAGATTTATTCTTAACAATAACAAATATTTTATTATTTTAAAATGTTTCAACAAGTAAATTGAAAAAATTAATTATTAATATACATGCTTGGATTTTATATTAATAATATCAATTGTAAATAATTGTAAATTTGAATATACTCTTAGCATGCATGCTAGAATTCTATTATTATATTTGTGTTGAAAATATGTTTATCAATTTTGCATGCTTGTATATTTAAACTTGTATAATGTATATGTTTTTCTTGAAACATTTTTATATTTAACATGCCTGTCTTTTATTAAACTAAACAATCTTTACGTGGTTGCTTGAATTTTTCAAATACAAAATATTGGAGGAAAGAAACAGAAACAGGGGTGGTCAGATGCCAGTATGAACAGGTAATATACCTTAATAATAAAAGACAGCATGTAGTTAATAACAGAGACGACATTCTTCATGGCTATGCAAGGCAAAAAAGATAAGTGCAGTTGTGGGTGCTTATGCAAGAAAAACCATATCCGCCTGGTTTCATTTTAGAAAGATTCATGCGGCTTTCGCAGCACATGCGCAAGGATAAAGCAAATTGGGGAAGGTAACTAAGAGTAAATGGATGAAAATAGGTCCCTAGGCTTAGCCATTGCTTATGCCCTCTTGCTGCGAGGAACTGCGTCCAGTTTCTCGGTTCTAAACATCAATATTTAGCGAGAGGACAGACCAAAACAAGCAACAGTTGATAACAGAGAGTCCAGAAGAACATAACTAGAGAATTCTATGAAGTTCCAGCTCCACCAGGTCCTTTTATTCTCTTTTAAAATTGATTTTTTGATATTTGAGTTTATTAAATAAGCTTATTGAACATGTAATAACTCTGGATCCCAATGCTATTTTAAAAACTGATCCTCTCTACCACTTCAAAGACAATTATTATTAAAAAAATACAGCTGGGGCATTCCGAGAATCGAACTCGGGACCTCTCGCACCCAAAGCGAGAATCATACCACTAGACCAAATGCCCAACTGCTTAAATCCTCTAAATAAATTTTAAATAAATATATTGTATTGTCCTCGTGATTGGAGAATTATAAAGTACCATGGAAATGGGCACTATCCTTTTAACTACCACGAAAGCAAGCGAGGGTGCGCTTTCTATTTCAACAAAACCGACAGAAAATACTATTAAAAGTAAGAAAAAAAAAAAAATTGTACAATCGTAGATGTTTGCAGAAGGTCAAAAACAATAGGAGCATTCATATCTTTGCTTCATTTGCAGACGGTAAAAAAAATAGGAGCTGAATCCCAAGCAGCAGAATCCAGTGCGCTATCTCAATAATAAAGCTCCATGCAGTATGATTTTATGCCCGTCTGCGAGATTTAGTCCAGCTTAAAGCCCTCCTTGACTGCAAAAGCTTTCCATAATTTTAGAACTTGCAACTGAATCAAAGAACATGGTAGTCTTGGCAGCTATGAAATTGCTAGACGAGTCTCGGACCACACAACCAACACCACCACCATTTCCGGTGTCCTTATGCCAAGCTGCATCAACATATTGCATTCTAACACCCCAAACTCAGGAACTTGCCAATGAACAAGTGTCCAATTAATAAGATGGAATTTGAAGATACAATATAACTTGAGAACTTCAGAAGAAGGAAAATCAACAAAAAAAAAAAAAAAAAAAACACCCAAGTTCTAGCTATGGGAATAGATTATTACTATTACTATACATGGCCCCAAGCTATGCCGAGGGTCCACAATTCTTTCCTCGTAAAAATCAATGTTTAGATGCTGTGATCGCATTTTAATGAGAAGAAAAATCAATGATTCGAGTTATAGGCCAATACTGTTTAATAAATTAATTTTATTTTAATTAAATGATAAAAAAATAATTACTAAACAAATAAAAAGTAAAAAAATTAAAATGGATCATGACAACTTGGAAAAACAACCCTTAAAAGATGAAATTGTATATATAAAAAAAAAGTTTGAATCCACTCGAAAAAAATGTAACCTAGACAATAAAAATTGAGTCATGATAAAATTAAAAAAGAAAATAAAACAAAAAAAAGATATTGATCACCATTAATATTTTAAACTCGTGACTCGGATTATTAAATCGGAAGCACCATGTATGAAAAAACCACGAAACTCAATCCCTAACAAATCAAACATTGAAGAAAAAAATTAGGGAAAAAATCAATAATACAAAATAATTAAAAAAATAATTAAAAAAATGAGGATAAAAATTGAAATAAAAAATAATTTAGAGCATCTATAAATCTTCAATTGAAGGGTGAAATTTGAAATAAATTTTTTTGAGTAAAATGACAAAAAAAAATCAAACGAATAAGCACCAAATTGAAAAAATAATATATCATAAATTTAGATTGAGGGATAAAATTGAAATCCAATAAAAAATGCACAAAAGGATTAACAAAAAAATGAGGATTAAAGTGAAAAAACAACTCATGAAAAATTAGGATTAAATGATGAAATTGTGAAAAAAAAATCAAAACTCTACAAAAAAATCCAAGGATAAAAAATAAAAATAAAAATAATAAAAATTAAATTTAAAAATAAAATAAAATTGAATGGATGTTCTGAAAATTTGGAGGTCAAGTTCGAAAATCTAAAGGTAAAAAAAAAATTAAAAAAAAATTGTCAACATCAAACTGTATATCTATTAACAATATGCATCTGCCAATTATAAAAAAAATTTCAAGATAAATTGAACGTCACCTCAAAATTTATAGTTTGACCATTAAATGATGCCAAAAAAAACCAGTGACCAACAATCATCAAGCAATACACATATCAATAATTTTACAAATTATTTATTATAATGTAAAAGACAAACTTACTTTTTAGCCCAAACCCCAAGACAAAAAAAAAAAAAAATTCTTGGTCAAAAGCTAAAGTTTCTTTGACTTTAAAGGCAAGTAATTAATTTAATTATGCTTGAAAAAATAAAAATCTAAGTCTAAGATTTTTTACTCGAAAGGTATTTCTATCATTTTACTATTTATTAAAAAATGAAAAGTCTCTCCTACCCCCACCAGTCAGCCGAGCAAAATCATGAATCTACAATAAAAATCATTAAACTAAAAAAAAATCATGAATCCACAATAGCTACAGTAAATACAATGTTTCTATCCCTTTCGCTTTTAGATTATTTTGTTATAAACATAACACAACGGATATGTTGATTACTCTTTAAATATGGTTTACTACTACTTTATTTTTTTTTTCGATTTTATCTAAATGCAATAATGCATTAAAAAATATCCAACATAATTCAAGAATCGTGCTGATATAACTAGAAATCACGACTTGGATGGTTTCTTTATTATCTAAATTGACTAATCAAGACAGGATGGAGAATCAGATGTATAGGCCTATCCCTTCATCTCCCTTCTGTTTATTTCCATTTTTTTACTACCCCATTTCCTACATAATAAAGTTGGACTCGTGACAACCTCTCCATGGTTAACTTATGAGGAGATTGTCTTTTCTGTTTCTTCAGTTGCAGAATGATAACATCCTGATTGAAAAGAACTTGAGAAGATTTCAACTGGCTGGTTCGTATCTGCACACACAGTCATATATGTTTCCTTTGATCAATTTTTCTGCAAGCCTCTGATTCTTCACCATTGCAAGCTGCATAATAAGGTACGTACGTGCACACATTAGATGGTGTTGAAAGGAATACTCGAAAGTCAAGATAGAGACGACAAGACTTCAAAAGAAGCCAGATGCTGGCGTCTTGAATGCCATTTTCCCAAAAATCTTGAATGTCAGAAGTAAAACTAGTGAGTATCAAGAAGGGCATTTTTAAAGCTCAAAGTCTCGTTGGATGTGCCCATATAGCCTCAATAACTACCACAAGGTCAGGCATGAAGCACTGGGAAATCGTAAAAGAAAACCACCATTTTATGTCTCCATAGAGTATTTTATTACCTTCAAAGCTTCACATTTAAACCGAGCATTGAAATTGGTGTGAAGAGCTCTACCCATGCCTTCCAATATAATCTGCAGAGCACAAACTCCAACATGTGATAACAGTTGCACTCATATGTGCTCAATTTTATGCTTGAAACGGTTTTTTTAGAAAGTGAGGAAAACACGAAGGCAAGGGAAACAGATATACTTGACATGGGGACTTTTACATGGTTAAGCACTGACAAGGGTTTAGATAATAGCAACCAGAGTCATACCAAATCAGCATCCTTTGCAGCAGCAGCGAGCTCAGAGCTGACCTGCCTCAAATCTATGCATGGACTCCCACACCCATTCTCAACAACCATCAAGGGGACCGAGGAGGAATTCTCTTTAGAACCATCTGAAGTGTTTATCATTGCATCAACAAGTAGGCCACCTGCTTCAGCAGCTCTGCGAAGAATGTCACAATGCTGTGGAATAATAGGAGAGTCAGTTTCCTCACTTTTGTTTAAATGCATAATTTCATGGCATTGTTCAAGTAAATGCTACCAACAGCATTGGGTTCCGCATCTCCAACACTGATACTAGTTCATTAAACCTTCATGCAATGAAGACTATGAGTTACATCTTTTCTCCTTCCTGAATTTACCCCCCAAAATTCTGTAATCAATTTCTTTAACCATGGTCATAAATGTGCAGTTCTTCAGTTGACTAAAATAAAGCAGGAGCACTAACACGAATTGGAACATTTCTAATTTTCATGGTGAGTTTTACAAATACATCAATAAAATGCGCAGAAAGAGAGTAAACAAATGACTGGACATTTATCAGTTTGATAAAGAAAAACAGATATGCAACCGCATATTTCATGCGAACACGAAGAAGAACAAAAACAACCAGAAAAACTAAGACACTCCGACAAACACATGAAAAAAGAGTGAGATGAGAAGTTTCCAAATCATCAAGAATGTTTACAAACCTTTGCAGCCTCAGCTACAATGTCAGGAAGCTCCATAGCAGTTACATCATTTAGTGCAGGAAGGGAGTTCGCAACCAAAACAACCTGAATAAACAAAATGATGGGTAGCGCACAAATCATTTAAAAGCCTTTTTTCACTAGCATCATAGAAAAGCAAACTTACCTCAGTTCCACGTTGGAGGAGCTCCCGTGCTAGGGGAAGCATCCCTAAAACAACATCAGCACCTGAGTTGTCCACAAAAAGTAAAGCTCGCTTATGGGGGCGAGGCTTCTTATCTCCAGACCCCAACATTCTTTCTTTGAATACATCAAAGTCATCCACCTGGATAACAATACAAGCAAATAATTTCTTCAACATAAAATGCAAATCATGTATTCCCTAGACAAAATATATATATTTATTTCCATTTACCCGCCAAGGTCTTTGCATTTTATTGCGACTCATTCTATAGATTTCTATAATTGTTCCTTTATGATAGAGTTCCACACAAGCACGAGATCCCCAGTCAAATATGTTTGCAGCTAGAACACCTTCAATTAATGTAAGCAATCTTGTCTCCTGCAAGATAGAGAGGAGTTTAGGTGATCAACACATGACAGCCCAAAATTTCTGTCATTCATATAGGACATCATTTCACACTGTTAAAACTCTTAATTCCAATTAGGAAAAGAAAAATGGGGATGCCTCTGTCATGCTATCAAGCTCCGCCAACAGGTCAGGTAACACAGCAAGTGATGCCTCATTTTCCCTGTTTGCATTAAAAAACCAAGAATTAATAAGGGAACCAGAAGAAAAAAAGTTTGTATGCACACACTATAACCGTGATGCTACATCCTCTTTATCCTCATACTTATAGCTTTTCAGATGTTAAGAAAATTGCATAAAATATATCATTAACAAGTTGGATAATACAGGAAGTGATCTGGCAGAGTACATTTGGAAGCAATAGGAATATAATTTTATTTTCAATTACAGAAAATCATGTTGAGCTTGTATTATGATAACACAATAGGCACCTTAACATTTCCCACTCTGGCATGGATATGCCTCGTGTTGTATGGACTCTGAGCAAATTAATGTGTAAAACATAAACAATGTTGCAAAAGAATTGAGAGAAACTAAGTTCACATAATTTCGCCAGGTGGTTTGAGAAAGAATGTGGTTACCTTTGTTTTATGCTTCTGTAGACGTCAACGAATTGGAATTCTCTCAAGCACTCTTCCCTTAGTTCCAAAAGATTGGCCAATCCTAACTTCCCATATGCTGCAGGCTCCTCCATTAACCTATATAGTGGGTTGGAAATTGGTAAACGAAGAAAAATGACCTTCAAAATATAAAAATAATTTCAAGAAAGATACCCAATCTGAACAACAAAACAAAACAATAAAAAAAATGAAGCTGCAAATTTCTTATTGTGCCAATGATTTGAAACAAGGCAATTTTGCGTCCCAAAAGAATCAAACAAGAGTGTGCTGAAAATTGAGGGCATGGGGTGTTCAATAGTAAATCATCGATATCAACAAAACAGTAGAAAATGCAAGGATGGGACCGGTCCGGCACTGCAGTCCCGTATTAAAAAGCATTATATTACAAGTCAACCAACATACTTGAAGTTCCAACTTTAGAACTTAGAAACTATGCAATATATGTATAAAAATAACATATTAGAAGGTTTACCATCATTCTAATTACCTTGCCAAGTGAGCAGAAAATGCACGAGCAAAAGCATCACCTCTTCTTTTAGCATCATCTGTTCCACCTTCACTAGCCACTGCCTACAATATTTCATATTAAGCTCTTTATAAAATAATAATGACATGAGGGACAATCAAACTTCTTATTTTTCTAAATAATCAAAAAAAGAAATTAAAGGGCATTGTCTGTCAAGATGGCAATAGTCTTGGGCTTGTAACCACTTGGATTTGAGGCTTGAAAGCAGTCACTATATGTGAAAATGTTGTGGGATAGGGCTATCCCCATAGTTCCACCCCCATGACCTCATGTGGGACCATAATTTGTTATTGACCTTTCAATCAACAAGAAACTAAATTATTTCCTCCTTGACACGAGATCTTCAATTTCAAGAACCATGCCAATTACATTATATGGGGCTACATATTCGTAATGTTGTGGTTAATACTAGAGTACAAAAGTTTCATAGGCTAATGCATGTCTGACTCTGCACACACCGGTATATGTGTACACATGCATGGGTGTGTGCATGAGTGAGCAAGTGAGAGAGATTAATGACAAATAGGTGTTTACCTTATCAACAAGATCTGACAAATGCTCGGACAGCACAGTGAACCAATACCTACATTGGCATACAAAATCAGCCAAGAAACCTTCCTATAATGCATATGTGAAAGCGGGAGGTAAACTGTACAGTAACTAGTTCTAATCAGGGATTATCAAAATATGTAGCATGTTCCCAGAGTTCACTCACTCTAATTCATTGTGATCTGAAAGGTCGATAGTGTTAGGCTCGTACCTGTTGGAATCAAATAAGTTTGCTTCACAAAGTTAGATGGAGGGCTAACTGATGAATCACATATTCATTGCATAGCAGTAAAAAAGGAAACAATTTTTCTATTTTCTTTTTGCAAATTCAAGCTATACTCTTATTAAAAAATTTGAATTCTTTAAGAATAAACAGAAAAACTTCTCTGTACAATATTTTTGCTCCCCAATGTGTTGGCAACTACATGTTAATGGGGGATAAGTCAATACCATAAAGGCATAAGATATTATTCTAGGGTACTAATTTAATAATTGAATCAAACCACTCAGAATTATGTTAAGAGAGATTATCTAATGAAGTATTTAGCAAAATCAATGTACAATTTTGCATACATTTTTGGGTCTGCCAACTGTGAAAACACCTCCAGTGTGGGTACAAGATGCAGAACACCAACGTTTAATGCACTGGCATCAGAACGTAGAGTACCACCTTTGGATGAAGGAACTTCAAACCCACCAAGCCCTGTGGTTCCAGGTGGATCCATTGGTACAGGTGCAGTAATCTCGGTTCCCTTCTGCACAAACTTTTCCATCCATGAAATCTGCATTTGAATCAACAATAAACCATGTATAAGGTCCAATTCAAACAGGTGCATGTGTACATATACATGTTCTTGCAAGAAAAAAGGGTATCTAGTGCTTGAGTCAAAAGGCTAGAGCAAACTTCTTCTATCTTCTGAACCATTATCAAAGTTTTTCTTGCTAGAAGACATTAAAATGATAAACAAGTTTTCCAGTCAGGAAGTTCACATGGACTACACTCACTGATGAGAAGCAGCTAGTTGTCACTCAGATCTAGGAGGAAGAAAGCTCATGAAGCCTTATCCACAACCTCAAAAACAGATATCTGTATCTCCATGAATTTCCTATATTAAGATGGTCTATGTAAAGGAGTACTTTGCATCCTAAAAAGCTGAAAAAAAAATATAAATTAGCTTTCCATGAAGGTAATTAGGTGAGACATTGTTTCTAGTTGCCAATTATTCAATCACATTGCTGAGCTTGAAAGGTTATTAAGAAGCATCTAAAGATTCTACCTTTTACCTCATGGCTATCAAGTTAGTCCACTATATATCCTTTTTCTTTACTTTTCCTTTTCCTTTTCCTTTTTCATTTCACTGTATAAATGCCTATATAGTTGCTTCAAGAATCTATTCCTATTTGATATCTCTTCTGTGTCTAGTATAATGGGAAAAAAAAAGTTAACCAAGGAATCAACATAATGGAGTTACTTTTGGCAACTAATATGCGTGACATCCCTAGATAAACAAAGATTTCACAGATAGTGGGGTTCTCCTGAATTATCAAATGTAATTAAGGTAATATATGACAAAACTGTGAAATGTTTATACATAGAGATCGGCTTTCAAGAAATTAGGTCAGGGCGACCAGCTACCATTATGTTTAATGCAAGACTACCCTGCATTTTGAACATTCAAAAAATCATGAACCAGCCCAAATATTTCAAGGCAGTTGCCAGTCTAGGTCATATGTTTCAAAACTGAACTGCACTTGCCTTCTCATTCAAATCCCCGAGTGGTGGCCCATGAATCTTTCCTCCAGTATATGGTGCACCCATAGGGAACCTTTCAACTAACTGATGGACCATCAAGTCATCAAGACCATGCTTTTCATAGCTCATAAATGCTCCTAAAGCTCCCAGAAACCCTTCATGCCGCAAAAACATTGCCTGTGCCTCTCCTTTTGACCTAGACAATGAATATGGAAAAAAGAAGAAGAAAAAAAAAAACGAATAAAGAGAGCCAAATCATGGAAACAAAAATAGCAAGGAAGCAGTAGCATTCATGTAAACAACATCACTATCTATTATCAAACTTACTTTGATCAGACAAAAGTTTAAACCTTGGAAAAAAAACTCACCAGAAATGAACAGCAAAGGAAATTGTATCCATTGTATATGCATGACCCCTAATAAAAAACCCTCCAAAGAAGATTCGTTTAAGCCCAAATCGAAGTGCATTCAGGTATGAAATCTGCATACAAGAAAGACAGCCACCACATTCATGTCAATTAGTCAGTAAGTTACCTAACATAATAATACCAGACAATCAACTCAAAAAATCAAAATTGCTTACCAACAAACATGACACGATCCGTGATATCTAAAAACATGTCCCTAGAGTTCATGACTAGCAGGTATTACTAGAAAAGGCATCACACAATCTATAGTTATTGAATTTCCCCTTGAGAATTGAAAAATATTCACTAAACATGCAATTAAATTGTCTGATCAAAGTTGTGCATGAAGAGGGCTACTCAAAGGTAAAAGGCTCCAATTTCAGGTTTAAAGACGATAATTATACTAGCAGCAAAAGTATCGGTTGAAAGAGAATTCAGACTTTATACAATTATCATATATGCCAAAACTTGTCCATAACCACATTCTACAATTAAGGGGAAAGGTATACATTTCCCCCCCAAGAGGTTGTAGGTTTTTATTCACCAAATGGAGTCATTTCCTTCACTTGAAAATTAAAAAAAAAAAAAAAAAAAAACTTCCTACGTGTCAATTGTCAGGCACTTCAAACCTGTAACTGTTCTCAAAACTTAAAACAGGCTGTAATATTACTATTAATACAGTCAAGTAAAAAAACAATAATGATATAGAAGATAAGTTAATTACAAAACTAATGTCAAATGACAAAATAAATAACTATCTATAGCACACATGGCTTTATCATCATTCCAAGACATTCTTTCTATGGAAAAATTTGCATAACAGAATCGTTTATGCAACTCACCTGCCCAATGTTATATGAAATCATTCGCAAGAGGGACAGGGAAATATCTTCAGGTCTGTAGTCTGCGAGTTCCTTCTTTTCAGATATAGTCTTGCCAAAACTAGAAGCGATGGTTGATGCTGAGAGACCAATCTATAAGGATATGATTATACATGATCACCATAACATATTGAATTTTTTTTTTATAAAAAAAACACCAACATAATTCCCAAATATGGATCTTGATGACAATTCACAGTGAGTGCCTTGCAGTTTCACAACGTGTTACTAACAGCTATAGTGAAAGGAATGAACAAACGAA
>Ga0307518_10002519_pt1 | contig 13375 bp, 8 predicted proteins | sample 25_EM_MG_FD_203889 | JGI IMG/M metagenome (GOLD analysis project Ga0307518, IMG submission 203889) | Populus trichocarpa ectomycorrhiza microbial communities from riparian zone in the Pacific Northwest, United States - 25_EM | ecosystem: Host-associated > Plants > Roots > Unclassified | place...
TTATAATCCGATTGTAACCTCCTTTGTATGTGGTTTCCAGTTGAGTAATAAAAAGAGTTTATACTATTCTTGTTTGAAATACCATTAGTAGATCCTCTAACTTTGATAATTATTTTATACTTGTTTAATCCTTATATCAATATCATATCTCAAAGCTCTCTTCAACTCCTTTTCTGTTATTAACTATTTCTTTATTTGTAGTTTATATAGTTAACCTCCCTGTGGTTCGACCCCAGTCTTGCCGGGTTATTTATTACTTCGACACTCCTACACTTGGGAGAAGACATCAACTCTTTGGTTGTGTCAGGTTTTCATTACCAACCCTAATAGCCAAACCTAGTACAAATCAAATTAACAACAAACCCTAAAATATGTTTTTTATATAGCTTTCATAGTAGGAAATGGCTAAAGATTGCATCATTCCCTTTCTTTCTATTTTTTTTTATTATGAGTTCCTAACATTTGCATTTCAGGTTTTTTCACCCATATTTGTATAAAACATAAGTTAACAACACAAAATTTTAACCATGCATTAGTCAAGCAAACATGGTTCATATAGGTGCCTTTTTACATTAGATAAATTCATGTCTTGCATTCCATAACATCAACACTTTCTAACTAAGATTACACCAGCATATAAGAATAATAAAATGATCAAATAATTTAACAGCTAGAAAAGGGGCATAAATTGACCTGGAAGCTGTTGGACTGCTGCTGCTATTTCTTCAAGATTATTCCAAAACAACAAGCGGCCATAATAGTTTGTGAATGTTGTTGGCACTACTACTAATCTCTAACACTTCCTAAACATACACCATATTGTCAGAACTCCCAAAACTCAAAGAACAAGCCCAGAAACTCAAATACCAATATTAGTAGCTATTATAGATTCAATTTATACCGTTTCTGCCAAAACCAAAGTTACCCACTACCGAGAGCTTACATGGTAGTTTTGAGCTACTGTTGGGCCGTTGTGAGCACACCTTTGAGGTCTACAATTCTCACAAGAAAGGCTAGAATGGTTGTGGTGGGTAGACTTCAATAGTTACAAAAAGTAAGGGTTTTTTTTTTGTTTTCTTTTATGTTGTTTCCCCCTCTCCCTTTCTTTCTTTTTATTTTCTTTTTTCTTTTTCTCTCATCTTCTCTCCCCCCCTTTCTTTCTTCTTTTATTCCTTTGTTTTTGTTTCTTCCTATTCTCGCCACTATTCTACCTATTGTTGCTCTCCTTTTTAGTTTTGAGTTTTTTAGGCTATTTATATATGAGAGTGGGGATCTTAAGGGTTTTGATTTGGCAAGACCAAGACTCTTGATCCCTAGAAAGCTATCGCCACTATTGGTTAAGGTTCACACTCGTCCTAGCATGAGTTGTAGGCTAACAACTTAGGGTACTCATATGTTATTATGCTTTGCAGGTTTTGGCATGGTTAAGGTAGAAGTTTTTTGCATGAATTGGTAGTAATTTAAAGGTTGAAAAGGTATAGGTTTTGATTGTAGATGGCATGTTAAGGGTGAGACTGGGTGAGTTTTTTTGTCTTCTACAAGCAAGACATCAACGAGATTGAAGGCTTAAAACTAGTCCCCTACCCACTTTGTTGGTTTATAGTTTGAGGGAGAATAAGAAGATTTAAGTCCTAGTCAAATTAGGGTTTTGAACTGGGACTAAAACGATGGTATTTTATATAGTAAATTTTAGACTTGGAGCTTTAATGACTTTTTTATTTCAATATTTAGTAAATGAAAATTTTCAATTCAGCCTAAAATTGGTCTTTCCTTTTAAAATCTTTCAATTTTACTCTAATCCATCTTTAATTTGATCTTTATATTTTAACATGCTTTTCAGTACATTCCTTAAATCCTTAATTTGTGAAATTTTAGAAAAATTGACTCTCAATCTCAAAATTGACTCTCAACCTCAAAATGCTTCTTCAATTACATCTCTAATTTAATTAAAAGGACCCTTTTAATTTTAATGCATTTTCATTTCAGTACTTGGTCTTTTTAATTCTTTCATTTTTTGTCTAATTAACTTTAAATTTTAATTTTTTTTTCAATTAAGCTCCTAATTGAATTAGTAAACCCTTCAAAATTTTCCACCTCTTTTTATTTTGTCCCTAGTCTTTTAATTCATGAAAATTTGGCCAATTTCAAATTTTTTTCTTCAATTTTCATTTCAATCATACCCTTAGTTGTTTCTCAAAATTATCATATACCTTTTTTAATTGTTCAGGCCTAGTCCTAGCTTTTTAAAAAATTATAATTTATCTAATTTTGTTCCTAACTATGTTTTTTTTTTGTTTATCTTTTTGGATTTTTTTTCCTTTTTGTAATTTGAATATTTTCTAACAAATGTCTTTTTCAAAAAAACAAAACATGTCAAAATTTATCTATATAAATCTTTTATGCAATCTTGTTTTTGTTTTTAAAGGAGTAAAAACTAGGTTAGTATCTCTTCTTTACAATGCTTGTAGTATTAGTTTGAATTACCGTGATGTAAGGTAACACTTTTAGGATAATTTAAACTCCATTAATGCAAACTTAAACTTCTTGGTACTAGTTTGAATTTCAATGATACGAGGTAAACTTTTGATGCTGGTTTGAATTCCAATGACACAAACTCAAACTTCTTAGTACTGGTTTGAATTCCAATGATGCAAGGTGACATTTCTTATACTGTTTTAAATTCCAGTGATGTAGACTCAAACTTTTTGGTATTGGTTTAAATTTCAGTGATGCGTACTGGTTTGGATTTGGATTCTAGTGTCATTAATAAAACTTCTGGGTAGGTAAAGGTAATTTTTACGAGAGCCTTCAAACAAGAAAGCCCCATGAATATAGGGTTTGCCTCAGACTTGCTGAAGCCTTGTTGAGTATAAAAGTAAAGAAAAGTTTTACCTTATAATGGTGTTAAATTTTCTGATGGCAAAGTTTAGTTTTCTCACGCGAGTTTGAGTTGTATGATCATGTCTAGACTTTATTTTATTAGGACCTTATTGGATTAAAGAGAATGTTTTGCAGAGCATTGCACAATATTTTATATTAGGGATTAGACACCAATTACTTACCCAATGGAAATGTGGGTCCCCTTTTCCAATTTCCCATGAAGAATTAAGTCTTTTGCTTTTGTTTTAATGTCCTTTAGTCATCTAGCTCATTGTTCTACTCGAGTTCACTAGAATAAATTGTCTACTTATTTTCATGCCACTTAGAAAATGACAATTTACCCTTTTTTTTGTGATTCTTACCTACTTGTTCTTTTCAGAGACTTTGCACCTCTTAGTTTATGTTTGGAGAGTTTCATTACCCCAACCTCGAATCTTATTATATTGCTTTTAATTCATTATGAGAGACCTGGAATGGTGGAAAATCATGACTTGCCCCCTAATTGTGATTTTATTTTCATTTGCAATCTTGAGAAACTCAACCTCATCAACTACCACTCGAAGAGTGACAATTCTACCCCAGCCTATAGTTTTGCAAGTCTTGTCCTTTACATAGAAATTCATCATTTTTTCCATCGTAGCTGTCTTAATTTCATGGTAGATTCCTCACTTGAGTGTTTGGTCATGTTCTTAATTTTGACTATCTTTCATTTCAATTAAAGAAAATTTTCTTAATGTGAATTTTGAAAGCAATTTATTTTTAAAAATACAAGTTTTCGTATGATTGCAAACCTAGACAAGCCTCGTGGCCTCCTCAAGTATTTTTAGGAAAGTGGTTGTTTGACTTTTTTTAACAAGAATGGATGTTTATTTTGTTAGAGCTTTTCTTTTTTTGGTTTAACGACATGTTCTAAATTTATGAACTTTGGAAAAATCTAGGGTTCGTTCTTGCCTATAGTGTGGGTCATTTGCTTTAGTACCATGAATAATAATTAAATATAATGCTCAAGAAACCTTGACCCTTTTAAAAAGGCATATGTCATATTATTTGAGATCAACTTACCAATCTTTACAATATACCTTTAAATTATAAAGGAATTATAAATGCACGTAACGTAGGATATGATTTTTGAGCTATGAAAGGAAGGGATTAACAATCTCAAAATGTGTTTACCAGGTTTAAAAACTTGGGGTCATCATCAGTTGTGCAGTTCATTGATTTTTACTTGTTCAATTTTTTGCTTCTAAGACATTTTTTATGCCTTTTCTTAGAGCATGCATAGTTTTGGTTTTTTCTTTTATTTTGGTTTTGAATTTTGGACATGCCCCCTAACATTTTGCTTTATTGACACATGCTTATCAAAACTTCTATTTTTTCCCCCTCTAATATGGAGTGTGGTCTTAATTAGGATGTTTTATAAAGAAAGTTTCTTAGGCTAAAAACGGAACAACAAAGGATATATATTTTATTGGGAATATGGGAAAACTACAATGGCATTTCCTAATTTCTAATGCAAACTATCGAGCTGATAAGTATTGATCTTATCCGATGTAATTTTTGGACTCCATGAAAAACTGCTACTGTAGATCTATGGCTCTTGATTCTTCTATGTACCATTAATCATAATGCTAAAGCAAAGTGTGTGATATGTGAGGCAAAAAGGGTCCTATAAAATGGATGGTTTTCTTATTTGATTTGTTTTTCGCTTATTTAGGTTGAACGTGGCTATCCTAGTGAAGGTTGCTAAATGTGTTCTAAATTATAATCGCTCATTCAAATATTTTCTTAACCTAATTACCATCCCATTTATTGAGGTGATGGAATTGAGATGTTAAATGTTGTTTTCAACTAATATCAAGCCATTTTCTAAAATTATTATGCAATTAAATTATATTAAAAAAAAACATGAAACAAAAACTCGATAAAGAGTTATTTGCAAAACCAAACCATTTAAAATCACAAAGCCATTATTAATGAGATCATGTCATATGTTTGGTTGGGAAGAATTTATTTAGGTGAATCTAGTGGATGAGACAAGAGCAACAAATAGTTGTATGAAATGAACAAGGATAAAGAATATGTAAAGATATTTTGGTATGATTGTCACTTTATTAATTGTGATAATGTACTTTTACACTTAGTATTTCTTTATAAAATCTTAGTTCTTTAGGAAATTTTTCTTCATCCATTCTTGCTAAAATGAGGGATCCTCTTGAAAAGGTCTTCTTTACTACATATGGGCCTTCATAATTAGGTACCCATTTTCTCTTCTCCTCTCCTAGTATTAACATAATCTTTTTCAGTACTAGCTCACCTCCTCCAAACTTCCTAGGATGAACCTTTTTGTCATATGTCTTGATCTTTTTTTTTATACAACTTACTATGGCAAATAACAATTAGTATTTTTTCACTAATCATGTTTAGTTTTTCATATCGTAACTTGGCTCACTCCAACTCTCGAGGAGGGGTTTTTCACTTTTAGAGGCATCACAATCTCCATTCCACAAAACAAAAAAAATATATTGTGCTTATGTGGATATTCTTATTGTAGTTTGATATGCATGAAAAGCATAGTAAGTGACAACCATTTTATTCATAATCTTGTTGATATTTTTGTTGGCAACTTCTACAACACCATTCATTTTTAAACTACATGGGAACGAGTTCAAATGCTTGATCATCTATAATTTTTTTTTATAATTCCACAATCATTCCCCCCATTGAAGTCCAAGCATTGTCTTTTATTACTGTCCCTTATGAATCATATCAATAAATTTGACCTCTTTTTATGAACCTTTTTAATTATATTTTGGGTTATATGTGCATAAGAATAAGCCTTGACCTATTTTATAAAGTAGTTTATTACCACCAAGATGAAATGATGCTCATTACTTGTATTTGGATTAACTATCCCAATGACATCCAACCCCTACATAGAGAAAAGCCAAGGTGACACCATATTGTACAAATGTATTGTAGGTGTGTTTATCTTATCACCATAAATCTAGCACTTATAGCTCTTCCTGACATATTCAATACAATTTTTTTTTTCATAGTCATCCAATAATATCCTAATCATTGTATTTATCTAGCCATCATGTATCCATTTGCATGAGTAGGATAAATCCTTTCATAGATTTCTTACATGACTGTTTTAGCTTCATTAGTGTCTAAGCATCACAACAAGGTACCATCAAATGCCTTTTTATAGAAGATCTCCTTATCTAAGTAATGTTCCAATTTTATCCTTCTTAATGTCTTCCTATCGACATTGGATGCCCCAAGCGGGTACTCTTAGCTTTAATACAAATAGGTTACACCCTGACCCCACAATCATTCTTGGCTATAGATGCTAACATCATGAAAACATATGCAAACTGATTTTTATCTCTATCTATGTGCATGAATTCAATTTCTTCGAACTCATTTGCTAGCTTACTAAGGAACTATTGGTACAACTCTAACTTTATTTGTTCACCACTCCTCATTGACTTGGCAAATTATCAATATCAAGTCCCTATATATGTCTATCTTTTAACTCACATTTCTAAGGCAACTTCTAATCCATGGATACAAGCCTCATTTTCAAACATATTGTCAATGCATTCAAACTATAAATGAATAGAAACAAGGTTTTGACGGCCATTCAAAGAGATTATAAATGCTCCTACACCATTTCTTGACATATTTATAGTGCCTTCAAAATACATGGTCCACTATAAACTTTCTTCATTGTCTTTTTTAGTCTTAAGTATTATAACATATTCATCATAGAAGTCAAGATTTAGAGACTCTTCATCATCAATTGTGTTATCTACTAAATGATTTGTAATTGCGTTTTTTATTACTGTTTTTCTTATCATATACACATTCTCATATTGTGTTAGCAAAACTTGTCATCTTGCTATTCGGCTTAACAAATATAGCTTCTCAAAGATGTACTTAATGAATCTATTTTTTAGATTAACCAAGTCATATAGTAGAACATGTATTATAGAAGGTGTTTAACACTCCATACCAAACTACAACACAATGTTTCCAATATAGTGTAACGAGACTTATGTTTACTAAAGTAATAGATCGTCTACTCTTTTTTACCTCAGTCATCGTATTACCTAGTATCAATAGTTTTCCTGGTACTTGTGAGGCTAACAATGGTGGATTTTACAAAAACTACTTGATTATGTCAAATGCTTCTTAGTAGTCTTTATTCCACTTTCGTAGGTTCTTCTTTCTCAGCATGCAAAAAAATTGGTTCACGTGTAGAGGTCAGTTAGGAGATAAATCTAGCAATGTAGTTTAATCTTTGTAATAAGCTTCTAACTCCCTTTTTAGTTCTTGGTGTTGGCAATGTTTGTATTGCTTGAACCTTATTCAGATTCACTTTGATACCCTAGTTGTTTACTACAAAGCCCAATAACTTCCCATATCTAACGCCAAAGGTAAATTTTATAGGGTTCAATTTTAACTTGTATTTGTTCAATATGTCAAAGAGCTTCTTTAGAATTTGGACATGATTTTCTTCCTCCTTTGATGTATCGATCATCTTATCCATATACACCTCAATTCTTTTGTGCATCATATCATGGAATAACATGACCATTTCTTTTGATAGGTTATCCTTCTTGAGGTCGAAGGACATGACTTTATAATAATATGTTCTCAATGGTTTAATGAAGATAGTTTTCCCATTGTCTTCCTCTGCCATTCTAATCTAGTTATTTTTGGAAAAACAATCCATGAAAAAGTAGGTGGCCTTCTTAGCAGCATTGTCAACCAAGATGTCAATATAAGATAAAGAAAGGTCATTCTTAGGGCTTGTTTTATTTAAATCCCTGCAATCTACACACATTTAAACTTTCTCATCTTTTTTAAGGGCTGCAACAATGTTGGATACCAATTGGGGGTCCTTGATGTCTTTTAGGAATCCCGGTTCTAATCGTTTATTTACTTTCTTCTTAATCTTAATCAACAAATTAGGCTTCATCTGTAACAACCCCTACTTTTACGAGGCCAACATATGACAACAGTCATGTGTCAAGTACCAAAAAGGCATCCAATTATATATACATTTCATAAAATATAGAATAATTAACAAGTACATATTATAATAACACTATAATTGAATTATAACAACAACAACAATAATGACTTAAGAAATTAAAATGATAATAATGTGCAAAGTTACAAACTTATTATTCTTAACTTCATGATCAACTAAAACATAGGTTCATAGTCTAACTTTCAAATAAAAACATAGTTCAATGGTTCTAACACCTTAATACAAATCCATGAGAAAAACACATGAGAACCTAAACCTAAAATACTGAAGCAGATATTCCTCTAGTCATTGTAGGTATGAGAGGGTCCTGAAAGAAAAACAACATATACAAAGATAATTATTTAAAAGTAAAGACATACATATAACTGACCATTAAGTCAATTGTTAAGTTCCAACAAAATCATAAGTATCCATTGGTACAATACAATCATAAAGATCTTAAATTCTTACATTTAAATTGTCAATCCTTTTCTAACATCTTCAACTCTTACTAATGTAAAGATTGATATTGCATTTGCCCCCACTTATGTGATCAACTATACATCTACTTATTTACCCCTCCATTCCTAGGGTCAAATACCAAACCCTTGCCTCCCCACTCTTGTGGTCGGCTATTTCATGTCTACCCCCACTCTTATGGCCAACTAATATACCCTTGTCCCTATTTTTGTTGTCGACTATTTCATGTTTGCTCCTAGTCTTGTGGTTGGTTGATATACCCTTGCCTTTACTCTTGTGGTCGGCTATTATTATTTGCCCCCACTCATGTGGCCGACAATTCATCATCTGCCCCCACTCATGTGGCTAGCTCTCAAAACAACTATATTAAAATACAAAGTTAATCTTCAAATTTCCTTTTATCCAACCTGATAAAAATGATGCAAAATGCATAATATCATCATATAACACTATGACACGAAACTTTCATCTCAACCTTAGTCCAATTCCTTAAACACTTAGATATTCCTTTTTTGTATATCATCATTTAGTAATAATAAATAAGAATGCATGTCGCGGGGTGTGAGCCGGCGCGACGTCGTCTTGCGACGACGGAGGCTTTCTGTCGTGCCTCCTATGTGAGGTGTGGTGTGTTGGGAAGGTTTTTTGGATTTAATCATAAAATTATGATTGATGTTTAGGAGTCGTCACCTAGTATTATGATCACTAGGAACCTATGGTCTGCGAGAGTCTGGGTAAGGGACTGGTTGTGCAAGGGGAAGACACATCACCCCCAGTGCACCCTACCTAAGGTAAGCTGCATTGTTGTTTGATTGTTTTTTTGGGTCGGGTTTTTATTCGTTGGTCTTTTCTAAAGTTCAAGGCAGATCTCCCTTCATGAGGGAGTCTCTACCTTATCGGGTTAAATCCTAACCGTTCTAAAGTCTGAATTTTAGCATTGCATCTATTTGCACTTTGTATCTTTAATACATGAGGGTGTATTTTATTCATGTAATTTTACACCCACAGATATTAAAGTCTACATCTGGACCCTAAAAAATTAGAAAAAGGTATTTTGGTCAAACCCTAATGGATGATCATAAACTGGTTATGATATCCATTTTTGGATTTTTTTTAATTTTTTTAATGAAAAATATGCTTGGAAAATTTTTAGGATTTGGCCGTATGCAACAAAATATTTTTTTCTTTTTGAAAATGTTTTGAAATGTTTTATTTTTGAAATATTTCGGAAAAAACCGGGTATTTTAATACCGGATTTGTATTTTACAGTGTAAATATACAACCCGATATTATGCAAAATTGGTAGAAAAATATTTGAGAAAATCACAATTTTTTTTGAAAGGATTTTTTATTTTTGATTTTTTGTGTGAAAATTTTCATTTTTTTTAATATTATAATATTATAAATTATTATAAGTGTGTGTGTCTATATATATAGAGTAAATATACATGGGCTGGGCCGGCCCAGCTTACTGGGCCGAGCTCAGCCTAGAAAAAGGTTGGGTCGATCTCAGCCCAAAAATGGTTGGGCCGATCTCGGCCCACCGTAATCTTTCTTCTTTTTTGGAGTAGGCCGGACCCGGTCCATAAAATTGGGTTGGGCCAACACTGGTCCGACCCAAATCCAATGCTAATTATTTGCAGAAACGTGAACAGTTACTATTCACGTTCTGCATGCAACCAAATGGTTGCAGAAGCTGCAGATGGGCGGAGTGAAGTGGGAGGCAACCTTGCGGAGGAGAAGGAGCTGCTGTCGCTGGCCTGGCGTGAAGTTGGCGAAGGTACTGGTGGAAGAAATGGTGGCAGTGTTGGCTGCTTGTGGCGGAAGAAGAAAGAAGAAGAAGCAGAAGAAGAAAATCTGCAGAGGGGAGAGGGAAGACCTCGCGGTGGCTGCCCCTATCGCCGGTGAGGATTTGGGTTCATGGGGAGGTTGAGCAGTCGTTTGTTGGTGGAGGAGAAAAGGTTTCTGTGGGGTCTTCAATAGCTGAGGACGCGGTGGAGAGAGAAAGAGAGAAGAAATGTGCAGAAACCGAAAAAAAACTTGTTTTTTTGGCTGACTTTCTCTTTTCTCAGGTCATCAACGAAGCCTCTATTTATAAGCAGTGGAAGAGGGTAATCTCATCCACACCGAGGTAAAATTTCAGCCTTTGATTTGGTTGGTAAGGATCTCAACCGTTGGTTCAAAGTAGCCTCCCTGAGTTGTCAAATCTGCAGGAAAAGGCTGCCTGAGTTGACCTCTTCACGCCGTCGCTGGTGTCGCCGTGCTGTCATTCATCCTGAAACGTTCACATGGGGTTGTAGAGGAACTGTAGGGGATCCGTTTCGTGCAAGTTTTGTTTGATTTGATGGAGAAATCAAGCATTAAATGCACCTGCAAATAAGGCTCAAAAACAGTTTCTTTCAGGTAAAAAAAGACAATGAACAATGACAAGACGACGTGTCGTCTGGTGCTCTTCTTTTTTTTGTTTTTACTCAAAACGACGCCGTTTTAGGTTGAATTAGGGATTTAAACTGATTTTCAATTTAGTCCTCCATCTTTCAATTTCTTTCAATTGAACCCCTAATTGACCCTAAACTTTGGATTTAATGCAATTAAGCCCCTGATGAACTTCAATTGGAACCCCAAAGTTACATGCCTATTGCAATATGGTCATTGGTCTCGGATTTTATCAATTTAACCCCTAATTGACTATCAAACTTTCAATTTCTTCAATTTCACCCCCGGTTTTTGTCAATTGAGACCCCAAAGTTTGCCGCATGTTGCAGAATGGTCCTTGGCTGCGAATTTTGTCAATTTAACCCCTAATTGACCTCAAAACTTCAATTTTCTTGCAATTTGGCCCCTAATTTCAATAAATTAACTTGGAAAAAATTAAATTTGGTCTCTTAAAATTTCAATCTCCTCAATTAAGCCCAAATTAGGTTCCCAAACTTAATTTTTCACCAATTAAGCCCCAAATAAATTAATTTGACCCATTGAAAGTATAATTAAGTCCGTGCACTTAATTAAATCCTTCAATTGGATCCAAATTAATTCTTAAACATAATTAAAATTTAATTTGGCCCATGATTAAATCAAATTGGCCTATTAAAAATTTAATTATGTCATCGTACTTACTTTTTATGCAAATTCATCCAATAATCATTTAATTTGACCTTGAATTTGCATTTTTTTTCTCCATTTTTGGGCATAATGGGGTACAATTAGGTCTTAAATTTCCTCCCAAAAAAAAGCAGCTTGATTCCCTAGCTTGCTTTCTCCACGTTGCCAGCCTTTATTTTATTTTTTTGATTTTTATTTTGAAAAAAAGTGAATTTTAGGGAATAACCCAGAATTGAGTTATGACAATGCAAAATATAAAAAAATTCAAAAGGACAAGGAAAAGGTGGTAGACACCTACTTGTTCCTTTCAGTGGTCCTGTTCCACTAGCTTGTGGTCTCGCATTCAATGTCTCTCTTGTTCCATACAAGACCATCATTAAACATCATTCTTTAATATCAAGAATTTGCATCCCATCATTCTTTATATTCACATTAATTCCTTTACAAACATCACCATACAAATACATATAAAGTTTTCATATCTACACTAAACCATTATTTCACGTTCATTTGGTTATTCATTTACTCGAAATGCTTAGACTTTTCCAAGCTAATACCTTAACCCAAACTTAACTCATCTTAATTATTATATATGGGACTCTAGATTTCCATTATTTATATTTTTTGAGCTACCCAAATCAGCCCATTCATACTCTATAATAGGGCAGTAATGATAACCTTGCTTTTTTGTCTTTTAGAGATATTTTGTTTATCCCTAAACAACTTTACACCTAAAGTTGTCACTCCAGCCCCTCCCCCTCCCTTTTTTAATCATTTTGGAGGGTTAGTTAGTCCCCTAAATACTGATTTTTAAAGTTGTTACAATAGCTCCAAAGTCTCTCAAAAGTAAATCCCTCTAATAACCCCTTTTTCCTTTCAAATTCTAAGGTTGTTTCAACAACTCCTATTCAACCCTTTTAGGGTATTCCGCACATCATAGTTTACATGTTAATACTCATCAATAACAGCCCTTACACCCCTATAAATATTGTAATATAAATCAACCCCTAAATTACTTTAATACATCTATCTATCTTACACAATTGCAAGAGTTCTTTCATCTTATTCAATCACAATGAATTAAACACTCGTTGTAAACTATAGTCTCACCTCTCCCATGATGGCCAAAACCACCACTTCTCCCCTCTTAAGGTTTCTTCTTCCTCTTACATTATCAATACCTATAGTTTTAGTCTTAAACATGTCTATTCTTTCATTCCTTAAGTAAACATGAGGTTCCCTAAATTTTTAATACTAGAAACTTCTAAGAATTCAACAAACCCCTTCTTTCCATACTTTCTCATGCATTAACTTAATTTCCTTGCTTTTATAAAGTGTCAACATCCCTAATTACACAAAGAATTAACAAGAACCCTTTCCTATTAAGGATATGAGGCACTATCAATGACGAGTTCTACAAATACCTTTTGATCTTGTCAAAGACTTCTTCGTAATCAACGTCCTATACCCTAGGATTTCTCTTTCTATGGAAAGAAAAATTAGCTCGCATGTTACCAGGAGCTAAGACATGGATCGGGCTATATAGTTCAAACACTCAAGAAAACGTCTCACCTTTTTTTTTTGTTTTAGGCACTAGCATATCCTGGATTGCCTTTACTTTGTTTGGATAAACTTTTATCCCTTAACTGCTTACTACAAAACCTGACAGTTTTCATTCTAATTTGGTTATATCCCGAGAACCCATCTATAATTGAATACGTGGCACTTTTTGTTGCATTGTCGACTGATGCAACCATATTATTCAATAGTTTCACCCACATTTAACTAGTGTTTTGCCTATGTTTTATATATAAAATGCCTTGATATTCTTTGTTTTATGTTTTGAAGGCACTTTTGGATGAAAGATGCAAA
>Ga0307518_10002520_pt1 | contig 13372 bp, 11 predicted proteins | sample 25_EM_MG_FD_203889 | JGI IMG/M metagenome (GOLD analysis project Ga0307518, IMG submission 203889) | Populus trichocarpa ectomycorrhiza microbial communities from riparian zone in the Pacific Northwest, United States - 25_EM | ecosystem: Host-associated > Plants > Roots > Unclassified | place...
TGAATAATAATAATCTATTAATATAGCATTTCCCATTCACAACATTATTGAAACTGTGATATTTCATCAATTTTTTATGTTATTTCGCCATTATATATAATTTATTGTACTAATTTTTCTAGAAAATATTTTTTTGCAGGGTATTTTCTGTACCTTACTTTTCTTTAATCCCGTCACGACTTAACGCAAACACCACGTGTCAGCTACGCCTGATATTTTCTCTTCAAAAAAATGTACTGTACACAACAACCCAACATAATCCAGCTTGGCCCCCAACTGACACAAAAGGAAAAGCAATGACAGAGGTCGTAATTTTACGACTCAGTCAAGGAAATTGCCGTCACTTTAGTCAAGCCCACGCATGCACAAGGCTGCCCTGAAGTTCGTTTTCTCGATTCCCTTCTCCGTTATTTTTCCGCAACCAATCTCTCTCTCTCTCTCTCTCTCTCTCTCTCTCTATCTAAAATGGTCCCATACAACCGTCGATTTTTATAGAGAGATAAAATCATTAAAAAAAGGTTTTGTTAGAGCGAGAAAGAGATAATATTAATAATGTAAAGACTAAATCAATGGCGTCAGATAACCCTAGTCAACCAGAGCTCGCGACTAAAGCAAGAGAAGAAGGAGAGGTCTCTTCTTCATCCAACGACGACGTATTGATCTCTTTTCTATTTTTTTATGTATTTTTTTCCTGTTTGATTGCCGAGAAAACAATAGAAAGTAAGAGAAATGAAAATGAGTTTGTTTGTTCAATCGCATTTCTCATGCTTTTTATTTTATTTTTATTTTTCAAGTGAAATTCTCTACTCAGGTTTTCAGTTTGTTGTGCTCATTTTTAGCTGCATTTGTTAGCTTGCTTGCTGGATTTTTTGCTTACCGATGTAAGTTAGATGCTACTTCTGGTGGTAACAAATTAGGTTTCTGTTTGGTTAATGAGAAAACAAAGTAAAAGAAAAGAAAGTTATTGCACTGACTGATTTATCAGTTTGTTTTCCGATTTCAAGTTGCCTTCTCTGAGCCGGCAACTTGTGTTGACTGTAATTTATCTACGAGGAGAAACCTGAGATCTACTGATTAAGAAGTTCATTTTTCTGGCTTAGTGTCCCAACGATGCGTATAGATGTTTTATAATTAGGTTTTTCAGTTTGCTATACGCAGATGTGATAGGGTTGTTCTGTACTCTTATGATTCTACCACATGGGTCTCTCACATTCAGTTGGAAATCGATTTTACGATATAGATGCACGTGGCCTTCCATTTAAGCTTGCGGTAATGATTCCTCTGGCTTTAATGGTCCTTTACCATGATAAATTTTCAATACTCACAGAGTTGATACTCCCTGGGCCCCATTGTATTAACCATTTCTAGGCCTTAAGTGTTTATTTGATAGAGAGAGAGAGCATAAAAGCTGGGGGATCTGAATATTTCCTCTTACCACAATGACCCTGTCCATAGATCACTTTATTTTGTATGCTGTATTCTATGGTCAATGACCTTGCCAGACAGGTCCTTCTCATTCCTTTTGGAAATTGATTTTGTGAAGTAGAGTCGCTCTGACTGTCATGCAGAATTATTCTCTTTGAGTTGGTATTACCTCGCTCACATACATGTGTTTGTGTAAGTGAGAGAGATTATCAAATCTGGGAGAATTGAATAATTACAAATCACTTTATTTTGGTACTGCATTTCACTATAGTTTTGCAAAGTGCAATTATGATTATCGCATGATATACTTTTTGTTCAATGCATTTTTAATTCATTTCAAAGTTACTACATCAGGTTCCATCAATTTGATGTGTTTACATTCGTAATTTTGTCTGTACAAATGAAATTCTAGTGGCTCAACTTTTCATTTCTAGTAGAATATGTTTAACTGAATTTTGATTTTCTTCTCGCAGCAAAATCCTATTTGCTCTGCTGCACCATCTGCTGATGCTGTTAACCCACCTGCTTCTGCAAGGACCATTCTGGTTCCTCCAATGAACAAATTCACTTTAGCCAATCGGGCTGGTAAGTCTAGTGTGCCATCTGATGGAAGGAACTCGGTTTCCTATAATATATTTCCCAACTGCCAAGTGTTCATTGCTTGTGTTTGGGTTCATGTTTTAATAATATTTTAGCTTGTTGGTCTTTCACAAAGAGTGGTGTTTCTCACTTCTGTTTTGATCTAAACTGGTTCATCAGGGGCTGTTTTTTGCCACTTGCTCTGATCTTTATCTTCATTATGATAATTTATGACTATATTTATTTGTAGTCTTTTATGCCGAGGAAGTAAATATGATTTAAATGCTCAAATTGGCATGGCTAGGATGGAAAATAACATATTATTTAACCTATTGCCAGTTGATTCTAAAACTTATAAAAGTTACCTGTATAGATCCTTAAATAGAAGCATATATTCTCAGCTTTTCAGAAAATATCCTTGCCTTTTGCTTCATGCTATCATTTTCTTCCTTAGCACTGTAAACTTTTCTAAAGTTTACTATTGTCCACATATTGTATAACAAAGAATTCAAGTTTTTTTGCCAACTGAGAGAGATCTACGATCACAAATTCTTGATTGATCATATATAGAGGAGGAACAGGACCCACTTAAGTTGTAAACTCCATGCAATCTGATTTCTATCAATCATAAATGCCATTTATGTTGTTTTGTACTCAGTCACATGTGGACTTCCTGATAACTTTGTTTTGCCAACTTACACCTATTTACAACATTTGCATTTTAGAAAGAATTGGTGATATATTTAATTGATGGTAAGGACTATACATCCTGCTATAGAGAGTTTCTTGATGCAGCCGTATCTCCTCCACAGGTAAGGCCAATTTTAGCACCAATCCCGCAAGATCTGCTGATCCCAATCTCCGAACATCACAACAACCAAATAATAACAAGAGCTTTGACAAAAACAGAGTGCCACATGTATCTGCTAATCCTGGAAAGTTGGCACCTTCAGGGGCTGATGATAGCCTAGTGATAAGATTTTTTTCAGATGATGAAAGTGGCAGTGAATCTGAAGATGGAGAAGACAAATCTTTAAAAACTAAACTCAACATGACTGTGGTTAATGAAAATGGAAGGCTGCCCTCCACTTCATCAACAAAATCAAGCATGTCACAGCAGGCTACAAGAAATGTGAACAGTATTCCCAAGAAATCATCAATGAGTTGCTCATTTAACTCATCAATGACAAAGACAAACAGAGTTGCCAATTCCAGGGGTGCTGGCTCCTCATCTGTTGGGCAAGGTTCTCAAGTAAAAAAATTTAATTCCATCAAAAGAAATCTTGCAAGCCTAGAGCATGGTCTTGAGCTAGGTGTGGATTTGAACAGCACTAAAGTTCGGGACTTGAGGCAGCAGATTGCACTTCGGGAAAGGGAACTAAAGCTTAAGGCAGCTTCACAAAAGAAGGAATCTCCTTCAGTTTCTGGCAAGGATTACAAGTCTACAAACATTTCTATTGCTGCAGCCAGGAAGTCTAATGCAGCTTTTTATGAAGTTGGGCAATTAGCCCCAAAAGAACCGGACAGGAAACGCTTAAAAGTTGGTGGATCTTATTCTAAACAGTTAAATTCAGATGGCCAACAAAAAATGCTTGCAACAACATATAATTTACCTTCAAAGGAACAAGCACCGGAGAGCAGTGGTTTGCAGGATAGAAATATGGACGATTATAGCCAGAACGAAAGGCTGATGAAAGTAACAAAGTCAAGTGTAGTTAAATGGGAAAGGCAAGACTGTAGGCGGGTGGATATTTCATCAGCAAAGCTACCTGGTGGGTTGAAAGATTGAGGAAACATTGTTATTTTTCTTAAATATTGTCCTCTGGTATAATCTATCATTCACTTACAGCTTTTTTATGCGTTGCAGCTTCTAATGTCAATCATAATTCCAGCCAGTCTGACATGAGCAGAATGCAGGTGGATCCTTCTGTTGTATTGAACCAGACCCCACCACTGACTAATGCAAATACTAATACTTTACCAGAGAATAGAGTAAGGAAGATTTGATTGACTTGATGTTGCTTTCATGACAACTCCTTGCACTCTGTGGTGGACCTATTTCATTTCATGTATTTCTCAAATAAGTATGGATGAAAATTTTGAGGATAGTAAAAATTTGATAGTGAATCTAGCAGTTAGCTTGATTAAATTTCTAGTTGCTGCAAATTTTGCCTTCGGAGATACTTTCATTCCTTTACTGATATTACCGTAACTTTCCAGAAGAGTGTTGAATCAAATCCAGTGAAGAATTGTGGAACCCAGCCACCAGCTTGCTTGTTAAAGACATCAACTAGTGGACAGAATTTAATAAACAAATTTGAGCATCTGCAAGGCATATACGGTGACAAGCCTTCTTGTCAAGTATGTTTCCCGAGTCAAATGTTAAAATGATGGTCTTGGGATTTATCATGTTAAAGTTTCTTGAATTTCTCCTCCCTACCTCTCCTTTACTCATTTTGTTGGACTTGCATTTATTCTTGTTAACAGGCATCTCTGAATTTAAACCCTTGGAATTGTTTGGGAACTGTAAATGTGGCAGATCATAGAAGCATAGATATGCATCTTGTTGAAATGGAGGAATCATTAGACAAGGAGCTGGATGAAGCACAAGAGCACAGGCGCAAATGTGAAATTGAAGAAATAAATGCACTTAAAGCTTATCGAAAATCACAGAGGGCTTTGATTGAGGCTAATTCTAGATGTACAGAACTTTATCGCAAGAGGGAACTGTACTCTACTCATTTTCGATCTCTCATTGTGAATGATTCCAATTTGTTTTTGCCCTCCAGGCAGCATGAGCACGTTGGAACTGGGGTGAATTGTGGAAATGTATCTAGAAATGTAAATTTAACACCCTCGCCAAATGATCAGATGCAGCCTGAGTATGATGGCTGTAACCAGCCTGGGTACGATTCAGTCACCCCCTCAAATTTACTTTATCAGCATGTAAATGGCCATAGTTTGGGATCTGAGCCATGCAGTGAACTGGATGCTAGTACATCAGAGCCATTGCCCCGCAACAGCCTGATTGCTGCTAATGGAGTAAGCTTTCAATCCAATGATTCTAATATTTCAGCAGATGAAGATGAAGAAACATTTCCATTGGACCATGAGACTGATCAGCATAGCTTCAAAATTCAGCAAGGAGATCAAAATTCTGTGGGAAGGGAAAACCACAGAGATTATCCCCCAAACAAAAATCCCTCTGTTCATGCACCTCAGGATTCTTTGATTCTTGAATCAAAATTAAGATCCAAACTATTTGCACGACTACCAATCAGAACCTTTTCAAAGAATGGTGGTTCATCCACCATGGAGCCTGTAGATGAACCAGGGACTGAAATTGACAACGGAAGTGAAAGAACCCAGGGAAGCAATGGCAGTGTGCGATTGTCAGAAGCACAGAAAAATCAACATTATGACCTTGAAGGTAATTCTCTCTGAATGGAAATATATTTTAAGCAGTTTTTTTGGTCATGAAGTATTTAGTTTTTAGAATCATGCTGAATGTTAAGTGATCAATTATCCTAGTTACTGACATTGTTTGTGCAAATATATGATTGTTTGGCTTTATTGCCACCACCATGTTGGTCTGTGGCAATTTACATTTTCATGCACACACAAACATGATAAATGCTGTTCTTGCAACTTACTGTTATAACGTAAAATTCAGTCTTTCCTAATGAACTTGTTTAGCAAATAGATATAAATGACTTTTGATGTAAAATAGATGCTTTGGGCTCATGTCAAATGTCTGTTGCTTGATTACCATAATTTCCTCCTGCGTCCCCAAGTATATGCTTGGTTACAGGTGGAATTTGATCTACATAATACCATTGTATTCCTGCAATTTGCAGCAAAGATTATGATTGGGAGTCTTGTAACTAGCTGCACCAGAACATGGTAGTATAATCTAAAATTTGGGAATGTGATCACTTGATCATGATATTGACAATGTTGCTCTTTATTCTTAGCATGCGGAGTTGAAATTTGATGAGAACTGCCTCTAGTATGAAATTACCTGGCAAACTTAAATGTGTGGAGAATTCTGAGAATTTTAAGATGCTGTCCATTGGGGAATGCCACAATTCATGTTAATTTTTTAGCAGATAGCAATAAGTGGAAAACATCTTGCGCTGCTGTTTTCCGAAATTTATCCTCATAATTCATGTTAATTTTTTAGCAGATAACAATTAGTGGAAAACATCTTGTACTGCTGTTTTCCAAATTTTCTCTCATTATGAGGGATATTATAATTCTATAAAAATTACTACATGGTGCAATGTGGGAAAGAGTTTGAATTTTTCATTGTGGGCATGCAATTGGGACAAGTATAAAAGGAAGCAATACACTTAATATGGTTGGCGAGAGAAGGAATAGCAGTGGTGTGGATGTTTTATTCTATATGATTGCTTGTTCTCATCTCATTTTACTATTATTTTTCTTTATTGAAAAACTCTTCGTAATTTTTGTTCTTTTATATAGGCAATGATAATCCTGAAACAATAATGTCTGAGCTTCCTGTTCAGATTCAGAGCCATGAAAAGAATTCTTCAAATTTTCATTCTGCTGCTGATTCCAAGGACAATTTCACAGGAGGTCATCAGTTGACAACGTCAATCATATCTTCACCTCCTTTAGTTTTGAGGAGTGCATTTGCTCAAATGAAAGTTATGTACCCAATGACTTCAATAGAATCACAACATATAAAAAGTCAACAAAATTATACCCGTGGTGGTTTCAGTGGAGAGGGTGGTTGCATGGATTCTGAGGAAATCCAGTGTGACAAGGCGATAGCAAGCTCAAAGGATGAGGGTCTAAAGGATATATGCGGAATTGAAATTGGCACATTTACCCACAATGTTGCGGTTGACCCATTTTGGCCACTCTGCATGTATGAACTTAGAGGAAAATGCAACAATGATGAATGCCCTTGGCAACATGCTAGGGACTTCACTGATCAAAATGCGCATCAAAATCAGCACGATGATTCTGATAGTGCCGGTATGACTATACCTATGACAATTCTGAATAGTTTGAATTGCTGCTTACACTTAAAATACTGCTTGTGCAGATTGTCAGGTTGGATTAACACTGCATCAACAAAAAAGTAGTGGTGGAACAGAACTTTCCAAGTGTCACATTGCATTGATTCCACCAACTTATCTTGTTGGCTTCAATATGTTGAGATCTGATTCACATAAATCTGTCATTGCACCGAGAAATGGTCAGCGCTGGCAAAAACAGTTCAGTATTTGCTTAGCTCTATCAAGTTTGCTTCAACAAGATTTACTTGTTGATCAGCCTTCTTTCCGTGCTAATGATGGTTGCATTGAGGTCCGTGGGAGTTGGAATGGACAGGCATCATACTTTCAGAGTAGAAAGAGCGTAGCGGTTTGTTTATTACTGTTTTCTGTATTCCTGACCTAAAGTTTTTATTTTATTGCTAGCTTTTGTTGCATTGCTAAGATATTTTGCCAGTACCTTCAATGCACAGCAGTTTTCTTGTCTCAACATTCTCTTCAATTAATTATGCCTTTGGTGGGAATATAATTTTGCTGTGTTTTATCATTGATTTTACAGTTTGCTGTATGTTCAACTGATGATGAACTGTTTACCTCTCTTTCAATTATTTTTTATCTAGTCATGAAAATTTTGTGGAGTGAATCGTATCTCTTCATTGTCTAATTCAAATGGTTGCTGGAGACTCTGCTTCTTGTTGTATCTGTTTTAACTTGCAATGTAGTGTGTAGGTGTGAAGATATGGTTTACTGTCCACCTCTCTTATTTGTCCTAGGCTGATCGACTCTCTTTTTTGGGTGATCTACGTTCCAATTATGACATCAAGTTGCATGTATTTATTTTTGTATTACTGCATTCTAAACATTGCTGTTCCTGAGGAATCCCTCTCCTCTCTCCATCTAATGGAAGGAAAAGGGAAGACAGCCCATAAAAAGATTCTTGTTGTCAATTCTGCTCTCATTATTTCTAATTTCGGAAACAATTATTGTTCTCTTCAGCTTATGCGTTCAGAGTTCTGCCTCCTTTACATATTACCTTATCTGCTTCATGTTTTACATATTGCCTTATTTGCTTCATGTTTTATTCTTGTAGTAGTGTGCTTTTTTCTTCTTCTGTTTGGTCCATCCTCTCATTATGTTATCCTTCTTGCTTGATGTATACTTAGAATCATCTCAATCAAGCATTAACCAGCAGCGTGCTGTCCCTTGAAATGGCTCTCGTTATTCTCAGTCAGGAGGCTGACAAACTGGAGGGTATGAAAAAGGTAAAGTTTATGGTTTCAGTTTTTACTTGCACTATCCTAATTGTTCGGAAACTTCTAATTATCATTCAAAACCTTTGATTCAAAACCTTTGTTTCTACAGTCTCTCTCCATGCTGTCACGAGCTATTGAGGTTGATCCAACATCTGAAGCTCTGTGGATGATGTATCTGCTCATTTACTACAGCAACATTGAGTCTGTTGGGAAGGATGACATGTTCTCCTATGCGGTATGTTATAAAAAATAAGGTGTTAAACCTCCCTACTCTCAACAAAACTGCCCAAACTGAGAGTCTGAGACTGGTCTAATGCTTTCTGGATTTGAGATTATAATTAAGCTACAGTTGAGATATTTCCATGCTTTCAAAAGCACACGATGTCATAGAAAAAAGCAGCTTTGACTATGTGAACCTGCAAGTCAAATTATATCCATAGCCTCCTGTTTTGCATGTAAAAGTTCTATTGCAGTAAAAAGATTTTCCAAAATTTTGTAATTAGATGATTTCTCAAGTCTATTCTGGCTGATACTATTAGACACTTTCTTTTCAAGTCATTTGTGCCTGCATGGTCTAGGTGAATGGTTGGAGTTTTTAAAAAAAGAGAGGAGCAGTTTTTATAATTCAGCTATTTTTTCTAATCAGGGAACCTTCTTTCTATCAAATGTTCCCTTTATGTAAATAGATAGATAAATCTGTAGATAAGGACATTATGAAAGCAGATCAGATATAGACTTGGTTGGATTAGTTTATGTGCCCTTGCCTTTGTTCCATGTAAATGTGCTCGCTATTCTTTATTGTTATTGTATGGGTCGTCTTTCCATCTTGTCTTTTAAAACTTTTCTTCTTTCTTCCTTTTACTTGACGGAATGAAAACTTTTGTATGGAAACCCTTGTTCTTTTGTTCTTCAGGTTAAAAACAGCAACAGATCCTATGGACTTTGGCTCGTGTACATTGACAGTCGTATACATCTTGATGATCGACTGGTTGCGTATAATGCTGCCCTCACAGCGCTTTGCCACCATGCATCTGCTTTTGATAGGGGCAATGTGTATGCTAGTGCATGCATCTTAGATCTGTTTTTACAGATGATGGATTGTTTGTGCATGTCTGGGAATGTTGGCAAGGCCATTCAGAAAATCCAAGGACTCTTCCCTGTGGCAGCTAATTCAGATGAGCCTCCCTCTCATTTGCTCTCTGATATCCTCACATGCTTAACGATTTCTGACAAATATATCTTCTGGGTTTGTTGTGTGTACTTAGTTATTTACAGGAAGTTACCTGATGCTATTGTACAGCAGTTTGAATGTGAGAAAGAACTCCTTGCAATTGAATGGCCTTCTGTTCATTTACAAAATGAAGAGAAGCAGAGGGCTGTTAAGCTCGTTGAGATGGCTGTGGATTCTGTTAAAGTGTCTGTCAATAGTGAATCACTTGATAGTGACACAAATGTCAGACTGGCTCAACAATTTGCTCTCTGCCATATTAGGTGTACGCTAGTTCTTGATGGTCCAGCTTGCTGTCAGAATTTGTTGGGCAAGTATATGAAGTTGTGCCCATCCTGTGTAGAACTTGTTCTTTTGTCATCAAGGCTTCAAACAAATGGCACAGGTGGTGTGAGTTTTGAAGGGTTTGAGGGAGCCATTAGTAATTGGCCAAAAGAAGTCCCTGGAATTCATTGTATCTGGAATCAATATATTGAGTATGCCCTCCAAAAAGAAGGTCCCAATTTTGCAAAAGAACTGACTGTTCACTGGTTTAACTCCGTTTCAAAAGTTCGATATCCTCTGAATGAAATTTTGGATACAGTGGATGGTAATAGCTCACATGGATTATTGGAATTGGCTTCAGCATCAAATCCGTACTTTCTGACATCCAGTTCTAATCAGATGGAAATAATGTTTGGATTAATTAATCTCTCTCTTGCCAAATTATTGCACAATGACCACATTGAAGCTCACGTTGCCATTGACAGGGCACTGAAGGCTGCACCTCCACAGTACATCAAACATTGCTTGAGAGAACATGCTGTGTTCCTGCTTAACTATGGGTCACAATTAAAGAAGGATGCTCCAGTCAGTGAGCAATTAAAAATTTTGAATGGTTATTTGAATGATGCCCAGGCTCTCTCAGCTTATGAACCACTATCTAGACGATTCATTGACAGCATTGAGAAGCCAATAGTTCAGCAGCTAATCCGTAACATATTGAGTCCAGTTTCATCTGACTTCTCTTTGGTGAATTTTGTACTTGAAGCGTGGTATGGTCCCTCTCTTTTACCCCCAAAGTCAAACCAGCCAAAGGATTTGGTGGATTTTGTTGAAGCCATCTTTGAGATAGTGCCATCCAACTACCCGTTAGCATTTTCTGTTTGTAAGCTCTTGTGCAGAGGCTACAGCTCTATTAATGTTACTTCTGATAGTGTCCTGTACTGGGCATGCTCAATCTTGGTCAATGCAATCTTTCATGCTATTCCAATACCACCAGAATATGCATGGGTTGAAGCTGCGGGTATTTTGGGTGACATTTCAGGTATCGAGCTCATTTCTGATAGTTTTTACAAGAAAGCTTTATCAGCACATCCATTCTCTGTGAAGTTGTGGACTTGCTATTATAATCTATCAAAGACTAGGGGATATGCAAGCACTGTTGTCCAAAAAGCAAGAGAGAGGGGTATTGAAGTTGGTTGATGTCTTTTTCTTAAATATAGTTGCCAGGTTGATAGAATTGGTTCTGCTGAAGAGATATTTGAGGCCAGTTTTGCTGAATGACACCCCAGGAGGATAAAATTCGGTATGTATAGATTGGTATTGAAGTTGGTTGATGTCTTCTTCTTAAAGATAGTTGTCAGTTCGATAGAATTAGTTCTGCTGAAGAGATATTTTAGGCCAGTTTTGCTGATTGACGCCACAGGAGGACAGGATTTGGTATGGATAGATGGTGTGCTGGCTTGCATGACAATCCCTGGCAAGTTGTTCTGGGTGCCTGTTCACTGTAAAATGTTAGATGAAGATCTGAAATTAGGAATTATAGAAATACACATAGGATACAATGATGAAAGAATGTGTTTGTAGCATATGTTAGGAGAAGAAGTGCCTTGTAGGTCAGGGTTTCAGCCCCCCTTATTTTTTTTACAGCCCTGTCATTCTTTGTTTCATTCCTCTTCTGTCTCTTGTTGTTATTACATTTCTTCCCATTGTTTTTTATACGGAAGAATTCACATAGTTGAAAAGATTATAGTTTCATTAAAAAGGATCTTTTTGAAAGTTTCCTCTGTGTCGCCTTTACTTCCTTCTTCTTGCATTCGATTTCTTCTGGGTGTAGTGCGCCTCTGCTGCTTCTCTATATGTGGTGGATTGTAGAAAAAGAACTCGAATGGCTTGAGAAACAGGGGATGGGCCCGGAATGCATTCTTGAATGCAATGGATGGTGGGCTTCAGGGAAGTCATTCGGCGTTCTCCCTTCATTTGATTGGAGTTGCTTTGGAATTTGCGATTCTGCCGAGAGGATCAAGGAGGCTCGTTGGTGTTGTGGAGAAAGGGGGAATGCTTTGTTTAGTGCAGAATTCTGAAAAACATATCTTCTTCCCTTATCAGGAGGAATCAAAGGAATGGCAGGAAACGGTTTTACGGATGGACAGAGAGAAAACCAATGTATGTGAGAATGTGATGAGAGATGGATCGGAGAAATTCGATGCGACTGGATTCTGCTCTGGTTTTAGCGAGGAGACAGGTGCAATACAATTTTAGGACAGACACTGACAATTTACTCTTTACACTCTTGGAGGAGGGAGGGGCCTTTCGTTGATGCGAGCCTGCCTTTAAAGTGTGTTTGGAACTGCATTTAAAAAAAAAAATTGAATTTTTTTTTTATTTTAAATTAATATATTTTTTTTATTTTTAGATATTTTAATGAGCTGATTTTAAAAATAATTTTTAAAAAATAAAAAATATTATTAATATATTTTTTAAACAAAAAATATTTTACAAAACAATATAACTTATATAACCACACTTTCAAATACGTTTTTAATTTTGCATCTTCGAGCTGCATATCATGTGCACCGACAAGTTTGACTCGCCAGTCGTCAGATTGAAGCTCAAGCAAACTTTGAAATTGACTCGACTCTTGAAACTCGGGATGTCACGAGCCAAATTATCAGAGGTAGGCTGAGAACTTGTTTGAAAATAATGGAAATTAAAATCAGGAAAAAAAAAAGATTGGGATGTTGTGCTTGTTTCATCACCATTAGGTAAGGCTTACCGCTAGAAGAAAAAAAATTGCTTTTGGATGGAATCAATCATGCCCAGTCCTCTAGATAATACCAAACAAATAAATACCATCATTTCATCCGCTAGTAAAGCAAGCGCCACTGCTTCTCACTCTTCCTACCAACAAGGCTCCAGTACCAATACCTCTCCACATTCTTTCCAGGCATGTCCCTTTCATACAAGAAGCCGAGGGCACTAGAGCGGTATATCTATCCCCACATAGGCACCCACCACTTTCAGTTCAAAACAATTCTCATTCTTTCTCCCCATAGTTTTCCTACTGGAATTAATCTCGTTTCTTACTCGTAGCCCCAGTAGATTTCGAGTCACTTGAGAGAATGCTCAAGCTCTTGGATTTTTCTCTTAGGCTCTCTGTTATTCCTCTTAGTGTTGCCACCATATGGTTAACTGTTACCAACAAGCAGGATAATAGCATCTATGGTTATCTGAAATACAGCGATCTCACGGGACTCAAGTGAGGCCTCCTTTCCATTTTCATCTCCGGATAATGCTTGTCTTGCCGAAATATTGCTCCTCAAATCACTTCCTGAAATTCTTCCAATTATTGGATTTATGACATTTATCAATAGTGTCCTCTTGTTCGATACATGAGATTTTATCAGGAGTGATTCCAGAATTAATATTCGTTGAAATTTGCATTACTCTTTCACTTCCTTTTGTTTTATCTATGTTGTATTTGTTTACAAGATCATAAACTGTGGAAGAATTATTTTACAGGTACATGGTTTTCATCAGTGGTATCTGTGCTAGCTATGCTTTTATTGCCGCTGTCTCCACATGGATCCGATGCATTGTTA
>Ga0307518_10002521_pt1 | contig 13370 bp, 13 predicted proteins | sample 25_EM_MG_FD_203889 | JGI IMG/M metagenome (GOLD analysis project Ga0307518, IMG submission 203889) | Populus trichocarpa ectomycorrhiza microbial communities from riparian zone in the Pacific Northwest, United States - 25_EM | ecosystem: Host-associated > Plants > Roots > Unclassified | place...
CACGAGGCGGCGAATCCGAGAGGTGACGAGGGTGTCCATCTGGGCAGGCGTGATCAATTTCGTCCGGGCGCGGTACGAGGTGCTCGAAGAGCGGGACAGCTGGCTCCGGTTCCGCGTCGACACCGGCGACGGCCGCGGGCAGCAGGTGTCCTTGCACCACTTGCCCGACCACGACGGCGCGGAGTGGGTGGAGATCTCGTCCCCGGTCGGCTGGGCCGACAAGATCGACCTGCGGCGCCTGCTCGAACTGGCGGGCGGCGACTCGGTCGGCGGCGCGGCGGTGGTCGACGGTGTCGCGCTGCTCAAGCACACGATCCCGCTGGTCGACCTGAATCTGGTCATCGAGTTCGAACATCCGCTGAAGTCCCTCGTCACGCGTGCCGACACCCTCGAACACGAGCTGACCAAGGCCGACGAGTTCTGATAGGACGTACGTGAAGGCCCCCTGCACCACCGCAGGGGGCCTTCACTCGTTTCGAGGGCTCAGAGGCGCTCCTGCAGCGCGTCCGCGGCGGCGAGGAGGTCCGCGGCCCAGCGCGCCCCCGGCTTACGCCCTATACGTTCGATGGGCCCGGAAACCGACACCGCGGCGACGACGGTGCCCGTCGAATCCCGTACCGGCGCCGAGACACTCGCCACACCCGGTTCCCGTTCGGCCACGCTCTGGGCCCAGCCGCGACGGCGGACTTCGAGCAGCGTGCGCTCCCCGTACACCGCCTCGGTGAGGATCGTGCGCTGCGTATGCGGATCCGACCACGCGGCGAGCACCTTCGCGCCGGAGCCCGCGGTCATCGGCAGCCGCGAACCGATCGGCACCGTGTCACGCAGCCCGCTCGGCGGTTCCGCCGTCGAAACGCAGACGCGCTGGACGCCGTCGCGGCGGTACAGCTGAACGCTTTCGCCGGTGATGTCGCGCAATTTCGGCAGCACCGAACTCGCCGCGTCGAGCAGCGGGTCGGTCGAGCCGCCCGCCAGTTCCGCGAGTGCGGTACCCGGGCGCCAGCGGCCGTCGGGGCCGCGCCGCAACAGGCGATGCACCTCCAGGCCGACCGCGAGCCGATGCGCCGTCGCGCGCGGCAATCCGGTCCGCGTGCACAGTTCCGCCAGGCCACAAGGATCTTCGGCCACGGCCTGAAGCACGGCCACGGCCTTGTCGAGTACTCCGATACCGCTATGCTGTCCCACAAGCCGATACTATCTTCCCGAAGTTTGAGATGTCCAGATGGTGGGAAGCACCTATTCCATCGCATGTGAGGAGCCGGAAATGCCCCGGACACTGGCCGAGAAAGTGTGGGAGTCGCACCTGGTGCGGCGCGGCGAGGGGGCCGAGCCCGACCTGCTCTACATCGATCTCCACCTGCTGCACGAGGTCACCAGCCCGCAGGCGTTCGACGGACTCCGCCTGGCGGGCCGGAAACTGCGCCGCCCCGACCTCACCATCGCCACCGAGGACCACAACGTCCCGACGATCGACATCGAGCTGCCGATCGCGGATCCCGTTTCCCGCACCCAGGTCGACACCCTTCGCGCCAACTGCAAGGAGTTCGGCGTCCGGCTGCACCCGATGGGCGACGCCGAGCAGGGCATCGTGCACGTCATCGGCCCGCAGCTGGGCCTGACCCAGCCCGGGATGACCGTGGTGTGCGGCGACAGTCACACCTCGACGCACGGTGCCTTCGGCGCCATGGCGTTCGGCATCGGTACCTCCGAGGTCGAACACGTGATGGCCACGCAGACCCTGCCGCTCCGTCCATTCAAGACGATGGCGATCACGGTCGATGGCTCGCTGCGCCCGGGCGTCACGGCGAAGGACATCATCCTCGCGGTGATCGCGAAGATCGGCACCGGCGGCGGGCAGGGCTACGTCCTCGAGTACCGCGGCGAAGCCATCGAAAAGCTGTCGATGGAAGCCCGGATGACGGTGTGCAACATGTCCATCGAAGCCGGCGCGCGCGCCGGGCTCATCGCGCCGGACGAGACGACGTTCGAGTATCTGAAGGGCCGTCCGCACGCGCCGCGGGGCGCCGATTGGGACGCCGCCGTCGAGAACTGGCGCGAACTCCGCACGGACGACGACGCCGTCTTCGACGCCGAGGTGCGCCTGAACGCCGACGAGCTCACGCCTTTCGTGACCTGGGGCACGAACCCGGGCCAGGGGCTCCCGCTGGGCGCCGAGGTGCCCGACCCGGAGCGCATCGGCGACGAGAACGAGCGCATCGCCGCTGAGAAGGCCCTGTCCTATATGGACCTGAAGCCGGGCACGCCGCTGCGCGAGATCGCGGTGGACACCGTCTTCCTCGGCTCGTGCACGAACGGCCGGATCGAGGATCTGCGGGCCGCCGCGGACGTCCTGCGCGGGCACAAGGTCGCCGATTCGGTGCGGATGCTCGTCGTCCCCGGCTCGATGCGCGTCCGCCAGGCGGCGGAAGCCGAAGGGCTGGACAAGGTCTTCACCGAAGCGGGCGCGGAATGGCGTCAGGCCGGCTGCTCGATGTGCCTCGGCATGAACCCGGACCAGCTCAAGCCGGGCGAGCGCAGCGCGTCGACCTCGAACCGCAACTTCGAAGGCAGGCAGGGCAAGGGCGGCCGGACGCATCTGGTCTCGCCGCTCGTGGCGGCCGCCACGGCCGTGCGGGGAACGCTGTCCAGCCCCGAAGACCTGCAGCCCGCCGTCGCCCGCTGACGGCACTGACATCGCTGACATCCGCGAAGGAGTTCCCAACATGGACGCGTTCACCCACCACACCGGCGTCGGGGTCCCGCTGCGCAGGTCCAACGTGGACACTGACCAGATCATCCCGGCGGTCTACCTCAAGCGCGTGAGCCGCACCGGCTTCGAGGACGGGCTCTTCGCCGCCTGGCGGTCCGACGAGTCGTTCATCCTCAACCAAGAGCCCTTCAAGAACGGGTCGGTCCTGGTCGCGGGCCCGGACTTCGGCACCGGTTCTTCCCGCGAGCACGCGGTCTGGGCCTTGATGGACTACGGCTTCCGGGTCGTGATCTCCTCCCGGTTCGCGGACATCTTCCGCGGCAACTCGGGCAAGCAGGGCCTTGTCGCCGCTCAGGTCGAGCAGGCGGACGTCGAACTGCTGTGGAAGCTGCTCGAAAACGAGCCCGGCACGGAGGTCACGGTCGACCTCGAGTCGAAGACGGTACGGGCCAAGGACTTCACCGCGCCCTTCCAGATCGACGACTACACCCGCTGGCGGCTCCTCGAAGGGCTCGACGACATCGCCCTGACACTCCGCCACGCGGAGGAGATCGACACTTTCGAGACCGAGCGCCCCTCCTGGAAGCCCGTGACCCTCCCGGCGGCCTCCTCCTAAGGCCGGCCGAAGGGGGCGGATTCCCTTGCTGAGCAGGGAATCCGCACCCAGGCCGGGGGTCTTCGACACAGCCCCGAAACCACACCGAACGGCACCTCGAGAGGCCCCGAAGGGGTCCCTCGGGAGGCGGAACAGCCCCCGAGACAAGGGAAATTTCCGCGCGTCGTTTGGAATTTGTGCTGCATTGGTAATACCGTGTGCGCTAAGTCGGCCGACGGGGCCGTGTACAAGTAGTTCTTCTTGGAGGACTGGAATGGCCAACAAGGCCCAGCTGATCGAGGCGCTGTCGGAGCGCCTGGGCGACAAGAAGGTCGCGTCGGAGGCCGTCGATGGCCTTGTCGACATCATCATCCGGACGGTCAACAAGGGCGAGAAGGTGAACATCACCGGCTTCGGTGTGTTCGAGAAGCGCGCCCGCGCCGCCCGCACCGCGCGGAACCCGCGCACCGGTGAGACCGTTCGCGTCAAGAAGACCAACGTGCCCGCGTTCCGCGCCGGCACGACCTTCAAGGACGTCATCAGTGGTTCGAAGAAGCTGCCGAAGGCCACCGCTGTGAAGCGCGCGACCGCCGGCACCGCGACTCGCGCCACCGCCACCCGCGCGACGACGACCCGGACGGCCGCCAGCCGCCCGGCCGCGACGCGTTCCACCACCACGCGTACGCGCGCCGCCGCCACGACGACGCGTGCCGCCGCGAAGCCGGCCGCCAAGGCGACCGCGACCAAGGCAGCGGCCAAGACGACCGCGACCAAGGCCGCGCCGAAGACCGCCGCCAAGGCCACGACTCGCGCCACCACGGCCAAGAAGGCGACCGCCACCAAGGCCGCCGCGAAGCCGGCCGCCAAGGCGACCGCTGCCAAGGCTCCCGCGAAGAAGGCTCCGGCCAAGCGGACTTCGGCTGCCGCGAAGAAGAAGTAAGCTCCCTCTCCACGAGTGAGCCAACGGCAAGGCCCCGCGCACGGCGCGGGGCCTTGCCGCATTTTCAGGGCCTCTGTTCAGCCCTGACGCGCTCGCGCGCGGCCTCCCGGGGGATCTTGTCCCGCTATGGATCCGCACCCGCCCTGAGGCGTCTGTGACGCGATTCTCGCGCTGTCAGGCGAAGTCAGCGGAAAAGAATCCGCTTCGCCGGGCTTTCCCTGTCACTCCGATGGACGCGTCTGGCTCCACAGTGGAGCGACGGCATCGACACAGCCGGAGTAGGCACGTCACCCACGTGGGGGAGCCGCACGACATTTCATCGTGCTTGAAGGCGTAACTCACGTGCTTGGAGACGGAACTCGCGTGTCTGGAAGCGTAACTCGTGAGTTACGGCTCCAAACACGCGAGTTACGCCTTCAAGCACGGGCAAAGCGTCAGGGGTGTGCGGGGGCGGGCGTGGGCAAAGGCGACGCGAAGTAGTCCGCGGCCACCAGTACCGGCCCGTCCTCTTCGGTCGGCGCCCGGAACGACAGCACCCAGAACGAGCCCTTCTTCGACGGCACCACACCGCCGCGCGCGGCGGTCAGGTCGACGCCGTCGCGGTCGGCCAGCGCGCTGACGACGTCCGGGATCACCCCGCCCTGGCTGGAGATCACCGGCGTCCCACCGTCTCCGGCGATGGCCAGCAGCCGGGCGACACCGAGCACCGGGTCCGGCCAGTAGCCCTCTTCCGACAGCAGCGGCTCGTGCCGGATCTCGGTCCCGAGATCCTCGGCGAGCCCGTTCACCGTCTGGACGCACCGAAGCCGCGGCGCCGAGAGCACCCTGCCGGGCGCGTAGTGCCGCAGCAGCGAACGCAAAGCCTCGGCTTGACGCTGGCCCGCGTCCGACAACGGCCGAAGGTCGTCGTCGCCGTTCCACTCGTCGCGTTTACCCGCTTTGGCGTGCCGCACCAGGATCACCGTGGTGAGTTCGGGCGGCAGCGCGGAGAACTCGCGCAGCACCCGGACGTCGCCCGGCCGCGTCAACAGTTTCTCCGCCGACTCCGGGTCGAGCCAGCGCAGCTCGTCGACCTCCTCGTTCGGCGCGAACGCCCCGGAAACGGCGTGCGCGGAGAAGTAGTCGACGGTCTTCGGCGCGCCCGCCACGGTGTATTCGGTCCGGACCAGATACCGGCCGAGCACCGCCTCGAATCCGGTCTCCTCGGCGATCTCCCGGACCGCCGCGCCCGCGATGGTCTCGCCCGGATCCAGCTTTCCCTTCGGCAGCGACCAATCGTCGTAGCGTGGCCGGTGGACCAGCGCGACCTCGATCCGGTCGCCCTGACGGCGCCAGAGAACGGCTCCCGCCGCCCGCACGGTCCCGCTCATCCCGCCGCTCCGTGCCGCTTCGCCAGTTCGACCTGGTGGTCGCGGACGTCGTCGCCGGACGCGGGGAACGGCGTCCACTCGCCGGTGGAACCCAGCACCCAGCACCGGGTGGAGGGATGCAGCGCGGATTCGAAGATGTAGTCCAGCTGCGCCGTGAGTTTCGGATCCTTGACCCGCACCAGCGCTTCGATCCGGCGGTCGAGGTTGCGGTGCATCATGTCCGCGCTGCCGATCCACCGCGTGCCGCCCGCGAGGAAGGTGAAGACGCGCGAGTGTTCCAGGAAACGGCCGAGGATCGAGCGCACGTGGATGTTCTCGCTCAGCCCCTCCACGCCCGGTTTCAACGAGCAGATCCCGCGAACCACGATGTCGACCGGCACCCCGGCCTGCGAGGCGTGGTACAGCGCGTCGATCACCTGCTCGTCGACGAGCGAGTTGCATTTGATCCGGATCCCGGCGGTCTGGCCCGCGCGGGCGAGCTCGATCTCCTCGCCGATCGCGCGCACGATGCCGCGCCGGATCCCGTGCGGTGACGTGAGGATGTTGCGGTAGGTGTCCTGGCGGGAGTACCCGGTCAGCACGTTGAACAGATCCGTCAGGTCCGCGCCGATCGTCGGGTCGGCGGTCAGGATGCCGAGATCCTCGTACAGGCGCGCCGTCTTCGGGTTGTAGTTGCCGGTGCCGATATGGCAGTAGCGGCGGATGGTCGAACCCTCCTGGCGCACCACCATCGACACCTTGCAGTGCGTCTTCAGCCCGACGAGCCCGTAGACCACGTGCACACCCGCGCGTTCCAGCGTGCGGGCCCAGGTGATGTTGGCCTGTTCGTCGAACCGCGCCTTGATCTCGACCAGCGCGACGACCTGCTTGCCCGCCTCGGCGGCGTCGATCAGCGCGTCGACGATCGGGGAGTCGCCGGAGGTGCGGTACAGCGTTTGCTTGATCGCCAGCACCTTCGAGTCCGCGGCGGCCTGTTCGATGAACCGCTGGACGCTGGTGGAGAACGAGTCGTACGGGTGGTGCACGAGGACGTCGCCCTCGCGCAGCGTCGCGAACACCGACTTCGGCGTCTCGCGCTCACCGAACGCCGGATGCGTGGCGGGAACGAAAGGGCGGTCCTTGAGTTCCTTCCGGTCGACGCCGGACAACTGGTGCAGGCAGGTCAGATCCAGCAGACCCGGGACCTCGACGACGTCGCGCGGGTCGACCTCCAGTTCGCGCAGCAGCAGTTCGAGCATGTGCTCGCTCATGTCCTGCGCCACTTCGAGCCGCACCGGCGGGCCGAACCGCCGCTGCGCCAGTTCACGTTCCAGCGCCTGGAGAAGGTCCTCGTCCCGATCTTCCTCGACCTCGAAGTCCGCGTTGCGGGTGACGCGGAACGCGTGGTGCTCGGTGACCTCCATGCCGGTGAACAGCTCGCCGAGATGCGCGGCGATCAGTTCCTCCAACGGCAGGAAGGTCGCGGTGCGGACCTCGCGCGGCTGCTGCTCGATGCGCATCAGGCGCGGCACGTTGCTCGGCACCTTGACGCGCGCGAACCGCTCGGTGCCCGCTTCCGGGTCCCGGACGGTGATCGCGAGGTTGAGCGAAAGGCCGGAGATGTAGGGGAACGGGTGCGCGGGATCCACGGCCAGCGGTGTGAGCACCGGGAAGATCTGCTCGCTGAAGTAGTTGGACAGCCGGAGCTGGTCGGCGCCGGTCAGGTCGTTCCAGCCGACGATGTGGATGTCCTCGTCGGCCAGCTGCGGCCGCAGGTGCAGCTCGAAGGCGTTCGTGTGCCGCTCGACCAGGTCCTGGTTGCGTTTGGCGATGTACGCCAGCTGTTCGCGCGGGGTGAGCCCGTCCGCGCTGCGGACCGGGAGGCCGGTCTCGTCGCGGCGTTTCAGCCCGGCGACCCGCACCATGTAGAACTCGTCCAAATTGGACGCGAAGATCGCCAGGAACTTGGCGCGTTCGAGCAACGGCTGCGACTCGTCCTCGGCCAGCGCGAGCACGCGCGCGTTGAAGTCCTGCCACGACAGCTCACGGTTGAAGTACCGGTCGTCGGGAAGGCTCTCGACGGCCGTGGGCGCCGCCGTCACCGCGGGCGGCGCGGCGGGCAGCGCGCGGAACTCCTGTGCGGGACGGCTCGCCGACCCGCCGCGCGTCGCGCGGACGGCCGTGCGCGGGGCCGGGCTGGTCGTCTTCCGCGCACGGACGGGTTTCGCCGTGCCGTTGTCCGGTTCCGGTTTCGCGGCGGAGGTCTTCCGCTTCCTTGCCGAGTTCGAGGTGCCGCCGTCATTTGTGCTCACGGGCTTCATTGTTCACCACTCGGGGCGATTATGTGCGCCGCGCGCGGGTCGGCAGGGTGAACTCTCGTCACATCACCACGCAGGGTGTTCCCAGCAGCGTTGACGTGCGCTTTCCGACACCGAGGGTGCGGACGTGAGCGAGATCATCCGAGGTGTCGACGTCGGCGCGAAGCGATTCCGCGGCGATCGTGAGCGGGGTCGCACCGGAGGCGGTGTGCGCCCGCGCGGAACCCGTGCCGAAGCGGGGCGCCAGCGCCTGTCCGGCGCCCGCGAGCAACAAGGTGGTGCCCGTTCCCTGCCGGTCCGCGACGAACGCCCGTCGCCCGGCGGCCTCGGCCAAAGCGGCGGTGAGGTCTTCGGTCCGCAGCGCGGGCAGGTCGGCCTGCAGGGCGCCGACGAGACCGGACGCCCTGTCCCGGCGCAGCAGCTCCTCGCCGTGGCGCAGGGCCGCGTTCAATCCGCCGCGCGACGGTTCGGTGACGATCTCGACGCCCAGCTCGGTGAGATCCGCCACGGACGCCGGTTCGGCGGCCACCACCAGCACCCGCCGGACCCCGTCCGCCGAGGTCGCCGCGGACAACGTGTCGTAGGCCAGCGCCAGCACCAGTTCGGCGTGCCGCTCGGGCACCACCGCGCCGCGCAGCCGTGACTTGCCCTCCGCCGGGCGTTTCATCGGCACGATCAGGTCGAAGCCCACACTGTCCACATCTCACTTCTTACCCGACCCTCCCTGGACCGCGCTCGTACGCGCGCGGCAGGATCAGGTGTCTGGGACGACACGTGTGACTTCGAGGAGGACGAATTGGCCCGGCGTGAGAAGGGCGGCATCTGGGTGGGCATCGCCGCCGCACTGTTCTACCCGGCGACGGCCATCGGCAAGCGGGTCTACCGCAACGCCGAGCGGATCCCCCGCGAAGGCGGCGCGCTGCTCCTGCTCAACCACGTGTCCCACATGGATCCGGCGGTGGACGCGGTGTTCGTGCACCGGCAGAAGCGGGTGCCGCGGTTCCTCGGCAAGGAGAGCCTGACCAGGGCACCGCTCTTCGGCAAGATCTTCGTCGGCGCCGGCCAGATCCCGGTGTCCCGCGGTTCGGCCGCCGCCGGCGACAGCCTCAAGGCCGCCCACCAGGCGTTGCGTGACGGCAAGGTCGTGGTGATCTATCCGGAGGGGACGATCACCAAGGACCCGGACGGCTGGCCGAAGAAGCCGTTCACCGGGGCCGCGCGGCTCGCGCTGGAGACCGACGTGCCGGTGATCCCGATCGCCCGCTGGGGCACGAACCACATCTTCAACGGCTACACGAAGAAGTTCACGCCGTTCCCGCGCAAGAAGATCACGCACCTGGTCGGCGAGCCGATGGACCTCTCGGCCTACAAGGAAGGTTCGACCCGCAGCGCGTCCAAGCTGCGCGAGGTCACCGACCTGATGATGACGGAGATCACCGCGCTGCTCGCGGAGATCCGGCAGGAGGAACCGCCCGCGAAGAAGCCGGAGGACGACGCCTGATGGCCGAGGTCCAGCGGGTGACCGTGCTCGGCGCCGGATCGTGGGGGACGGCGTTCGCCAAGGTGCTCGGCGACGCGGGACGCGACGTGACGATCTGGGCGCGGCGGCCCGAGGTCGCGGCCGAGATCCGGGAGCGGCATCTCAATTCATCCTATTTACCCGGTATCGACCTGCCGGAACGGATCACCGCGACGGCCGATCCGGCCGAGGCCCTCGACGGCGCGCAGGCCGTGGTCCTCGCGGTGCCGAGCCAGACCTTGCGGACCAATCTCTCGGAGTGGTCCGGTCTGCTGCCGTCCGACGCGATCCTCGTGAGCCTCGCGAAGGGTGTCGAGCTGGGCACGCTCAAGCGGATGAGCGAGGTCATCGCCGAGATCGCGCGGGTCGGCGACGGGCAGATCGTCGTCGTGTCCGGGCCGAACCTGGCGAAGGAGATCGCGCTGGGGCAGCCCGCGGCGGCGGTGCTGGCCTGCACCGACCACGACAACGCCAAGGCGATCCAGCGGGCGAGCTTCAACCAGTACTTCCGGCCGTACACCAACACCGACGTCGTCGGCTGCGAACTGGGCGGGGCGTGCAAGAACGTCATCGCGCTCAGCTGCGGCATGGCGGCGGGGCTCGGCCTCGGCGCGAACACGGTGGCCACGCTGATCACCCGAGGACTGGCCGAGATGGCGAGGCTCGGCGCGAAACTCGGCGCCGACCCGCTGACCTTCGCCGGGCTCGCCGGTGTCGGCGACCTGGTGGCGACCTGCTCGTCGCCGTTGTCGCGCAACCGGACCTTCGGCGAGCGGCTCGGCCGCGGCGAGACGCTGGAGCAGGCGCTGGCGGCCACCGGCGGCCAGGTCGCCGAGGGCGTCAAGTCGTGCACGTCGATCCGGGAACTCGCGATGAGCCTCGGTGTCGACATGCCGATCACCGACGCGATGCACCGCGTGTGCCACGAAGGTGTCGACCCGCGGCGTGCGGGGGCCGAGCTGCTGGGGCGGTCGCAGAAGCACGAGTGGTCCTGAGGGAGACCGCAATATCGCGACAGACCCGGGCGGATTCGTGCTGCGAGCATGGATGTCAGGTGCAGAACTCACGGTCCACGGTATGAGATCTGTTGACCGCCGGGCTCCGCACTGGTTCGCTGGGCGCATGTTCGCACGTGGGATGACTTTGTCGCGGGGCCTCTCGGGTCTTGGCGCGGTCGCGTGCGCACGGGTTTCGTGTACGCAGCGCTGTTGTCGGTGAACCCAGCCCGACCCCTGCTCGACACCTACTTTCTTTTGCGAGGACACCGCCATGTTCGCCGTCCCGGACAACACGCTCGTCATTCCCGAAAACCCCGCCCTGCGCCACCCGGTGCGCGTCGCGCTCGAATTCGCCGCGGACCGTGACCGCTGGCGGCACTTGCTGCGTTATGACCCCGAGGAGCGCTTCTCGGCGCTCGTCGACGCCGATGAACTGCAGGAGATCTGGTTGATGAGCTGGCTGCCCGGCCAGCACACCGACCTGCACGACCACGAATTCGCCGCGGGCGCGTTCACCGTCGTCAGCGGCAAGCTGAGCGAGACCGTCGCCCGGCGCGCGATCGGCGGGCGCGCGGTGACCGAGCTGCACTCGCTGTCGGAAGGGCAGTCCCGCGTCTTCGGTCCCGGCTACATCCACGAGGTGCGCAACGACGGGCCGGATCCCGCCGTCAGCGTGCACGTCTACCGGCACCGGCCGCGCGCCATGCGGCCGTACCACCTGGACCCCATCTCAGGCCCCTCTCGCGTCTAGTCCTCTGAATGCGTCCTTACCGCATTCAGAGGACTAAACGCGGGCGTCAGGCGAGGTCGCCGCGCAGGCGGAATTCGGCTTCGACGCGCTCCCGGGAGGCGCCGGTGGCGAGCAGGGTGTGCAGCAGGAGCCGGGATTTGCGCGGGTCCAGCCAGCCGGCCATCGTCGCGCCCATCGCGATCAGATCCGATTCGGAGCCCCGGAAACCGTAGGTGCCGCGGAACGTCGGCCCGGCACCTGTGCGGCCGGCGACCACGATCGGCACCTCCGGCAGCACGCGCTCGATCACGTCGGCGGTCCCCGCCGAGACGTGCCCGGCGCCGTTGGCGGCGAGCACCACTCCCTTGACGCCGGCCTTGACCAGCGTCTCCAGGAGTTCGCCGGTGTCCTCGACGCCGCTCTCGACGATCGGCACCAGCCCGGAGAAGTCCGCGTCCCCCAGCGGTAACGCCGCCGGGCGGGCCGCCGCCGGGTGGAAGTAGTGCACCAAACCCTCGCTGACCAGCGCGAGCGGACCGGCGGGAGCCGAGGAGAACGCCTCGACGTGGCTCGAATGCGTCTTCCGGACCCAGCGTCCGGCGTGGACGTCGTCGTTGAACGCGACCAGCGAGCCGCGGCCGCGGCTGCGGGGATCGGCGGCGACGGTCAGCGCGGCGAGGATGTTCCCCGCGCCGTCGGCACTGGGCAGGCTGGGGTTGCGCATCGCGCCGGTGATCACGATCGGCGCCTCGGAAGCCCACGTCAGCTCGAAGAAGTACGCGGTCTCTTCGAGCGTGTCCGTGCCCTGGATCACGACGACGCCCTCAGCGCCCTCGTCGACGGCCTTGGCGGCCCAGTCCCGCGTCCTGATCAGGGTCGCGAAGTCCATCGAGGCGCTGGAAATCCCCGCCAGCGTCTCCGCGCGGACGTCCATTTCGAGGTTCTCGCCCAGGTCGCCGAGCAGGTCGGCGGCGGTGAGCCGGGGGACGGCGTGGTCTTCGCCGTCGCCGGGGACCATGGAGATGGTGCCGCCCAGGGCGGCGACGGCGACAAGGGGCCGTTTCTCAGGGGAGACGCTCATACGGACATCCTCCCAAACCTCGTGAGTGGTAAGGACGGTTAGAACCGTCCTTACCACTCACGAGACTTGACCCACGCCCCACCGCCGCCCTTGCTGGCCGCTACGCCTTCACGGCCTCGATGGTGAAACTCGCCGCAAGCCGCTGCGGATCCTCGGTCAGCCGCCATTCCTCGGTCGCCTCGTTCAGGGTCATGAACCCGGGCAACGCGTTCCACGGCACGCTGTCGTGCTCCACCAGCCGCGTCAGCGTCAGCCCCGCGTCGAGCAGCGAGGTGACGATCTCGCCCAGCCCGTGGTTCCATTCGTGCGTCCGGTTGTGCTGGAACGAAACGTCGGTGTCCACATAGGTCCCCGGCTCGTCGAACACCAGCGGTTCGGCCTGCTCGAAATACGGGTAGCGCGGCGTGATCTGCGGCTGTGTCTCGTCGAGGGTGCCCAGCATCGGATGCATGTCGCGGATGAACAGCCGTCCGCCCGGCTTCAGCAGCTTCCCGACGACCTGTCCCCAGCGGGCGATGTCCGGCAGCCAGCAGATCGCGCCGATCCCCGTGTAGACGAGGTCGAATTCCCCGGCGCCCAGCACGTCGGCGGCACTGTACACATCGGACTCGTGGTAGTCGATCTCCGCGCCGGTCTCGGCGGCCAGCCGTCGCGCGATCTCCAGCGCGGGCGCGGAAAAGTCGAGGCCGGTCATCCGTGCGCCGAGGCGGGACAGGGAAAGCGTGTCCGTGCCGATATGGCATTGCAGGTGCACTCCGCGTGCCCCGGCGACATCGCCGAGCAGCGGCCGGTCGAAGGTGACCACGCCGCTGAGATGCGCCGGGTCCGCGACGAACTTCTTGTAGCCGTAGCCGGCCGAAGCGGCGTGTGCCGGAGCGCGTTCGTCCCAGTTCGCCCGGTTGACCGTCACGTAATCCGTCACGAAGTCGCGGCCTTCTCGGCGGCGCTGCGCAGCACGCAGAATTCGTTGCCCTCGGGGTCGCCGAGGACGGCCCAGCCGGTGCCGTCGGGATTGCGCCGGTCGTGCAGGAGGGTCGCGCCGAGCTTCAGCAGGCGCTCCACCTCCTCGTCGCGCGGGATGTCCGGCGTGAGGCAGAGGTGGATCCGGTTCTTCACCGTCTTCGGTTCCG
>Ga0307518_10002522_pt1 | contig 13364 bp, 13 predicted proteins | sample 25_EM_MG_FD_203889 | JGI IMG/M metagenome (GOLD analysis project Ga0307518, IMG submission 203889) | Populus trichocarpa ectomycorrhiza microbial communities from riparian zone in the Pacific Northwest, United States - 25_EM | ecosystem: Host-associated > Plants > Roots > Unclassified | place...
CGTGCCTTCTCGGTCGCGCGCGAGCACCGGGTGCGGGCGATGGGCGGCAACCGGCACGCCCACGTCAACAGCGGGTGGGACCGCTGGTTCCTCAAGCAGTTGGGGACCGGAGAGTCCTGGCCGGTCGCAGCCCTCGGCGACGCGGGCCTGGAGGAGCAGGCGGGCAGCGGCGGCCACGAGATCCGCACCTGGCTGATCGGGCACGCCGCCGTACAGGCACCGCTGGTGTGGACCGCGTACGAGCCGGTCCCCGAATGGATCACCGGGATGGGCCTCGGCGCCACCTTCGAGGTGCGCTGACGTGCCCGCGCCCACCGCCCGGTCGGCCCCGGAGCGGCTGGGCACGTCCTTCGAGGCGGTTGCCGTTGCCGAGACACCGCATCCGGGGTGGCGATCATGAGTCGTGGAACGGTCGATCGCGCGCAGCCGGTCCTGGCGGGCGATCGCCTGACCTTGGCGCCGCTGGCCCCGGGCCACACCGAGGGACTCGTCGCGCTGTTCGCGGACCCGCGGGCCAGCCGCCATTTCCCGGTCGACCTCAGCGACGAACGGGCCGCCCTGGACCTCGTGACCGGCCGACTGGCCTACGCGGGCCCGCCCGAACTGGGCTACTGGACATGGCTGCTGAACGACCAGGTGGTCGGGCTGGGACATCTGCAACCGGCGCGGGACCTGCCCGGCGAGTTGATCGAGACCGGGTGGTGCGTGCGTCCCGACCTGTGGCGACAGGGCCTGGCCACGGAGGCGGTCGGGGCGCTGCTGGACTACGCACTGTCGGGCCTGCGCCTGCCTGCCGTGTGGGCACTGGTCGACAGCGGAAACACGCCGAGCATCGGGTTCGCGCACCGTTTGGGATTCCTGTCCGTGGGTGAGCGGCGGCTGGACGACGGGACGGCCCAGGTCTTCGTCAGGACGGCCGGCCACTCGCTCTGAGCGATCCGGGCGCGGCAGCCCCGTTGGCGGCGCTCATCGGGCTTCTTCGGCCGGCGACAGGGTGGCGGCTCCACCGGGCCGACGGGCCGACGGGCCGACGGGCCGACGGGCCGACGGGCCGACGGGCCGACGGGCCGACGGGCCGACGAACTCCCCTTGGCCTGCCGCGTCACGCCCGGCTCGCCGAAACCATAAAACAAGCATAGCCTCGTAATGAGAGTTGACTTGCATAACGAGGGCCGACCACCTACATTCATGAGAGCCAACCCCAACAAACACAGCGGTCTCTCTTCTTGGAGGTTCAGATGACGGAGGTCTCAGTGGTCGGCCCGGACGACGGTGAGTCGATCCAGCTCGGCCCGACCCGGATGCGGATCCTCGAAGACGGCACCACGACCGACCACCGCCTGGGCATCGGGGAGATCACGCTCGCCCCGCACACCGACGGTCCGCCGCAGCACCGGCACGCCCGGCACGACGAGGGCTTCTACGTCGTGTCCGGCGCGGCCCGGTTCACCGTCGGCGAGACCGTGCACGACGCGCCCGCCGGAACGCTGGTCATGATCCCGCCCGGCGCCCCGCACACCTTCGCCAACCCGACCGACGACGTCACGGTCCTGCTCAACACATTCACCCCGGACCTGTACGTCAACTACTTCCGGGACCTGCGCGACATGATCGCCGACGGCCGGCCGCTCACCGACGAGGCGACGGTCGAGGCGATGAGCCGGTACTCCACCGAGCCGTCCACCGACTTCGCCTGAACACCCGCTCCCGCTCCCGCTCCCGCTCTCGCTCTCGCAATCAAGGAGAAAGCCATGGGAATCACCACTCAGTACACCGTCGGCCTCGACGAGGTCGGCCCGGTCGAGGTGTCGGTGGCCGCATACGGCTCCGGGCAGCCGTTCCTGCTGCTGCACGGCGGAGCCGGCCCGCAGTCGGTGACGGGGTTCGCCGAGAAGTTCGCCGCCGCCCACGACGTGCGCGTGCTGGTTCCGACCCACCCGGGCTTCGGTGGCACCGTACGACCCGGGGCACTGGCCTCCGTCCCGGGCCTGGGCGCGCTCTACGGCGCACTGCTGGACCAGCTCGACCTGACCGACGTGACCGTCATCGGCAACTCGATAGGCGGCTGGATCACCGCCGAGATCGCGCTCCTGAAGTCGCCCCGTGTCAGCGGCATCGTCCTTGTCGACGCGGTCGGGATCGAGGTGTCCGGCCACCCGGTGGCCGACTTCTTCTCCCTGACCATGGATCAGGTCTTCGAGCTCAGCTTCCACGATCCCGAGCCCTTCCGTGTCGACCCCAGGACCCTGCCCCCGGCGGCGCAGGCGATCGCCGCGGGCAACCGGGCCGCGATCTCCGTCTACGCGGGCTCCGCCATGACCGACCCCACCCTCGCCGGGCGTCTCGGGTCCCTGGAGATCCCCGCCCTCGTGCTGTGGGGCGAGAGCGACGGGATCGTCGACGTCGACTACGGGCGCGCCTACGCCGCCGCGATCCCCATGGCCCGGTTCCAACTGCTCCCGGAGACCGGCCACTCCCCGCAGCTGGAGACCCCCGACCAGGTCGACCACGCGATCTGGGACCGCGCCGACACGGACTTCTCCGCTTTCGCCCGCTGAGCCGGGACCACCTGCCGACCGACGAGTAGCCCGGCAACCGCCGGGAAGCGCCGCCGACCTCGCCGTACCCCTCGCGGCCCGTCAGGACCGCACCACCGCCGATCGAAAGGACGGACATGACGACACATGAGTCCCCGACCGACGGCAGCCGTCGGCGGGCGGGGCTGATTCTGGCCGTGTGCTGCCTGAGCCTGCTGATCACCGCCCTGGACACCACCGCCGTGAACGTCGCCCTGCCTGCCGTCGGCCACGATCTGCACGCCTCGGTGAGCGGCCTGCAGTGGACCGTGGACGGCTACACACTGGTCGTCGCCGCCTTCATGATGCTCGCCGGATCCACCGCCGACCGGATCGGACGGCGCCGGGTGTTCCAGGCCGGACTGACCCTGTTCACCGTCGGCTCTCTGGCCTGCTCCCTGGCCCCGACCCTGGGCTGGCTGATCGTTTTCCGTGTCACCCAGGGGCTGGGCGCCAGCATGCTCAACCCGGTCGCCCTGTCGATCATCACCCACGCCTTCCCCGACCCCCGCGAACGCGCCCGGGCGATCGGGCTGTGGGGCACCACGGTCGGCCTGTCACTGGCCGCCGGCCCGGTGGTCGGTGGCCTGCTGGTCGCCTCGGCCGGCTGGCGCTCGATCTTCTGGATCAACATCCCGATCGGGCTGGCCGCCCTGGTGCTCACCGCGGTCTTCGTTCCCGAATCCAGGGCCGCGACAGCACGACGACCGGACCCGGTGGGCCAGTTGCTGGTCGTCACGATCCTCACCTCGCTGATCTTCGCGATCATCGAGGGCTCCCGCCAGGGCTACGACAGCACCCCCATCATCGCCCTGTTCGCCCTGTCGGCAGCCGCGCTCGTGGCCCTGCCCGGCTACGAGCGACGCCGCGAGCAGCCGTTGGTCGACCCGGTGTTCTTCCGCTCGGTCCCGTTCACCGGCTCCTTCGTCGCCGCCGTCACCGCGTTCCTCGTCCTGTCCGGCTTCCTGTTCCTCAACACGCTGTATCTGCAGGACGTGCGCGGCTACAGCGCACTGCACGCCGGCCTGCTGACCATGCCACTGGCCGCCGGCACCGCGATCGCCTCGCCACTGTCCGGGCGCCTCACCGCCCTGCGCGGTCCACGCCCGCCGCTGGTCGCCGCAGGCCTGCTGATCGCCGCCGCGACGCTGACGCTGACCACGCTCACACCGGCCACGCCATGGGCGGTCCTGCTCGTCGCCTACGTACTGCTCGGCATCGGATTCGGTCTGGTCAACGCCCCGATAACCAGCACCGCCGTGGCCGGCATGCCACGCGCCCAGGCCGGGGTCTCCGCCGCGATCACCACCACCGGACGCCAGGTCGGCAACAACCTCGGCGTCGCCGTCCTGGGTGCGATCGTCTCCGCGCGCACCCAGGCCCCGGGCCGGGCCGGATTCGCCGCCGCCAGCCATCCCGCCTGGTGGATCCTGACGGCATGCGGCCTTCTGATCACGGTGATGGGACTGGCGACCACCACACCCCGCGCCACCGCCACCGCCGCTCGGGTCGCCGCACGCTTCCCGACCGATCCCGCGACCGCCTCGAGCAGCGCGCCCGGCGTCCGCGGAGGCACACCGGCGTGATGCCGCGTCAGCGCTGCTCGACGGAGCCGCCGGCAGGTGCGTCCTCGTCCGGGGCGGCCCGGGTCCGGGGTGGTGGTCACGGTGCGGATGACGCCGTCGATCGCCTCCTCGGCACCGAGCGGGCTCAGGTCGTTCAGGCGGATGGCGGAGGCAGTCCGCTCCCCGGCTTTCAGAAGACGGCGAGCGGACTGCCCGGGACGCCGGTCAACCCGTGGATACGTGGCGCCGCGACAGTGAACAGGAAGCTGCAGCGGGAGAGTTCCTCGCGCACGGCGGCCAGTTCCTCGACGTCGGCCACGTCGATCAGCGGCATACCCGGCCGTACCAGGCCCACCCCCGTACAGGGGCACCGGCGCTTCGGCGTCCGGTGCGGGGAGGGCGTCGGCTGTGTCGCCCCCGTGGATCGACGGCATCAAGGTCCCGTGCGGTGACGGAATGCCGAGGGTGATGACGATGATGCCCTGGAGGACGATGATCATGCCAGGACGGGGCGACCGGCGATCCGCCTTTTGCCGCACGGGAGTTGAACCGACCTGGAGGGGGACGCGGCACAGACCGGGGCGAGATCGCGGGACCGAAGCGAACCGGCGGACCTGGTGAGTCACGAGTCGCTCGAGGGCCTCCAGCCGTGCGGGGCTCCACATCCCAACTCCGCTCGAACGAAGGGAAGTTGCATGTCCACGTTCCTCGACGACCTGCAGAAGGCGATCTCGGCGCACGATCTTGAGGCACTGGTCTCGTGTTTCACGGAGGACTACCGCTGCGACATGCCGACCCACCCGGCACGCAGTTTCGTAGGGCGGGAAGTCGTCCGCAGCAACTGGGCCGGCCTCTTCGCCCGTGTGCCGGACATCGAGGCGCGCGTACTGCGGGCCGTCGAGAACGACGGCGTCATCTGGAGCGAGTGGGAGATGACCGGCACCACCGTCGACGGAACGCCCCAGTTGATGAGGGGCGTGGTCATCGTCCACACCGAGGGCGACCGGGCCTCGCAGGCGAACTTCTACCTGGACCCCGTCGACTAGAAGGCTGATGAAGATGTCGTGATCGGGCGACTGCCCTCAGCTTGTCGATCAGGCGCTCGACGGTGTTCCGCTCTTGCGCGACCGAGGGCGGTTGGCGCGGGATGAACAGGCCCTGTCCGGACCCCACAGCGGGATCTGCCGAGCAAGGCTCCCCCTCGGCTCGCGGCGGAACCGCCGATCACGTCTCCCAACTGTCCGGCTTCGCTTGTTCTGGAGTACGCCGCCGGAGACGAGGGCGGGCCGCGGGTCGGCACAGCCCCAGCTCCCCCGGCCGTAGTCGGAGGCCTCGGCGGTCAGGCAGAGACGGCCGCTGCGGATGCTGATGCCGAACCACCGTTGCCGGAGATGACTCCGCGAAGCGAGGACCGGCTCGGGCGTCGCCCCGACAGGCTCCGGCTCGCCGAGATCCGCCGGTTCCCCGGACACGGTGTGGCCGCCCCTGGGCGGGCGAGCCTACGTGGAGCGATGCGCCCAGCTCGGAACGGTCCCTGACGTGCCATCAACTCTGTGTCGAACAAGGGTTGTTCAGTACGGTCCGGCGGATGGACGCCTACGAGGATTCCCCGCGCTCCGCCCGCGCTCCCGTCCTGCCGCTCGGAACCGCTCGGCGCCGGAGGACGACGATCACGACCGCCGTACTCCGGGCCGGCCTACCGTGCCGGGCGGAACGGCTGCAGGAAGCGGATCCCGTCCTCGATGCTGCCGTCCATCAGTTCCAGCAGTTGGGGCACCAGGTCCTGCATGCGGGGTGCCCGCAGGTGGCCTTCGAGGGCCTCGCGGCTCTCCCAGCGCTCGAAGACGACGAACGCGCCCGGTTCTCCCTCGACCTGGTGGGCCTCGTAGTCGATGTTGCCCGCGTCGTGGCGTGATGCGGTGACGGCGGCCGTCATGAACGCCTTCATCGCGGCTTCCCTCCCGGACTTGGCCCGGGCTTCCCACAGCACGGTGACGTAGTGGCTCGACGTGGTGGTCATGGTTGCTCCTCCCGACTTCGAACAGCGTCGTTGTGCGCCGTTCACGACTCGACACTGAACCCCGGGGAGCGCCGGCGGGAGCTACGGGGCTTGGTGGTACAGCACGTACCACCCGGCGGGGCGGGGTGTGCGGGAGGATGGTGTGCATGGATCAACTCGGTGCCGCGCTGCGGGCGTGGCGGGACCGGCTGGATCCCGCCACGTTGGGCTTCGCACACGGCTCACCCCGTCGGGTCCCCGGCCTGCGGCGCGCGGAGCTGGCGACGCTGGCCGGCATCTCGGTCGAGTACGTGGTCCGGCTGGAGCAGGGACGGGTGGCGACGCCCTCGGCGCAGGTCTGCTCGGCCTTGGCGCGCGCCCTGCACCTGTCCGACGACGAGCACGCGCACCTTTTGCGCATGGCCGGCCACGCGGCGGATCCGACCCGGGTTCCACGCATGATCCCGGAGAGCCTGTACCGGATCGTGGACCAGCTCGCCGGCAACCCGCTGGCGATCTACGACGCCACCTGGCAGTTGCTGCACTGGAATCCGCTGTTCGCGGCTACGTTCGGCGATCCCACGGTCCGCGGTGTGGGCGACCGTAACGTCCTGGTCTGGCAGTTCCTGGGTGAGCTGCCCCGGGTCCGGCAGACGGCGGCCGAGCGGGCGGCGTTCGAGGAGTCCCTCGTCGCCGACCTGCGCGCGACGACGAGCCGGTACCCCGACGATCCCGACCTCGCGGCGTTGGTATCGCGGCTGAACCTCAGCCCACGGTTCCGCGAGTTGTGGAGCCGCCGAGCGGTGGGCGGTCACCAGAGCGCGCACAAGCTTGTCCAGCACCCGGATGTCGGAGACATCGCCATGAACTCCGACATCCTCACCACTCAGGACACGAACCTCCGCCTCGTGGTGTACACGCCGCAGCCAGGCACCGACGCCCGCAGCAAACTCGACTTCCTTGCGGCCATCGGGGTCCAGCGGATGTCTCCTCAGGGATGACGGCCAGCGTTCCGCCACCTCGTCCGGTGGACCGGGCTGCGGGGTGGTACGCGCCGTACCAGGAAGTCCCGTAGCTCCCGCCAACTCTCCCGGGGATCCAGCCTGGAGTGCGTGAACAGCGCACGACCGTGCTGTTCGGACCAGGAGGAGTCGGCATGACCACCACATTCATCACCGGGGCCAACAAGTCCCTCGGTCTTGAGACCGCTCGTCGCCTCGCCGAGGCGGGGCACACCGTCCTCCTCGGTGCCCGCCACCCTGAGCGCGGCCGGGCCGCGGCGAAGGCGCTCGGTGCCCGGTTCGTGCAGATCGACGTGACCGACGACGCCTCGGTCCGGGCCGCCGCCGCGGATGTCGCCGCGCACGAGGGAACGATCGACGTCCTCGTCAACAACGCCGGCGTCCTCGGCAAGGTCGGCCCCGTCGAGGAGTACACAGCGGCCGACGTGAGCGCCGTGCTCGACGTGAACGTCGTCGGGATCGTGCGCGTCACGCACGCCTTCCTCCCGCTGCTTCGCAAGTCGCCGAACCCCGTCATCGTCAATGTGTCCAGCGGGATGGGCTCCTTCGGCATGACCCAGGACCCGGCGCGGATCGAGTCGCAGTACGCCCTGCCCCTCTACTGCGCCTCGAAGGCCGCGGTCACGATGCTCACGACGCAGTACGCCAAGGAGCTGAAGGACGTGAAGGTCAACGCCGCAGACCCCGGGCAGACCGCGACCGACTTCACCGGCGGCCTCGGACACAGCGTCTCCGACGGCGCGGAGTCCATCGTGACCCTCGCGACGATCGGCCCGGACGGACCGACGGGCCAGTTCATCGACCGCTCCGGGAACCTCCCGTGGTGAACCTGTCCCGAGTTCAGGGCAGGTCGCCCCGCCACCCTTCGCGGGAACTCCCGGGAACTCGCAGGTAGGGGGCGTCAGGTTTGACCTCATACTGCCGGCGGCTGAGCTCGCGGCGACGCTACGGGCGCCGACCGTGCGGGGCTCCCTGCCGCGATCTGCCACACGACCGTCGGCGGGAAGGGGCCGTCACCCGTGGCAGGGCGAGAACTTGGCCGGCGCGTACGAGCCGCGTGCCGCAGTGCTGTGTGACGCCGGCTGTCTCGCCACCTCGGCCGCCCGTGAACGAACCGGAGCATGCGCCCGGCGTTGCCTTGTGGCGCTCAGGTTCCGAACGGACGTCGCGGTGGTTCAAGTGTGTGCTGTGTCGGTTTTCCTAAGCTTCGACGGCAGAGGGAACACCCGGGCTGTTCCTGGAGGAGTACACACCAAAGCCGGAAAACTCGTGAACCGAGAGAATTCCGGCCGCGTGGCCGTCGCCAGATACCGGCGCCGACGTGTACATCGCAACGGGGTGATCGGCCGTGTGCGGATCGGGCACACCCCGCCCCGCCGGATCAAGGTGATCGTCTGTCACCGGGTCACCTCGGTGTCCGTCCGGACAGCCGTGCTCACCTGTGGACCCCTTTAGTACACAAGCATGATCAGCTCCTTGATCGTCGAGGAGCTGATTTCCTGAAATCCGGTGGTCGGACAAGGCCGCCGTGGAAAGCGGAGACATGATGGGCAAGAGTCCTTATGACTATGTCGTGGTGGGAGCGGGGACAGCGGGATGCGTGATCGCCTCCCGGCTTTCGGAGCGCCCCGGCGTACGGGTGTTGCTGCTGGAGGCCGGAGCCCGGGACGCAACCGAGACGATGGCATCTCCTTGGGGCTTCCTGGGGTTCGACCCGTCGTCCCTCTGGCTGGGCGCCTCGACCGTGCAGTCCGGTACAGGCAGGGCCGCTGACGTGCTGCGCGGCAGGGCGCTCGGCGGATCGTCGAGCATCAACGGCCTCTACCACCTGCGGGGGCACCGCTCCGGTTACGACGAATGGCCCGGCCTCGGTGCTCCAGGCTGGGGTTTCGACGATCTGCTGCCCTACTTCCGCCGCAGCGAGAGCACTCGCAGCCGTAGTGCCTCCGTGCGGGGCACGGACGGGCCGGTCGTGGTCGCCCCGGTCCCGGAACCCCATCCGCTGGCCACGGCGGGCGTCGAGGCCGCTGTCGAGGCCGGGTTCGCACGCGCCGATGACATCGGCGGCGGGCTGGAGACCGGGTTCGGATGGAGTGACATGAATCTGCCCGGCGGCGCCCGCCAGAGCGCGGCCGACGCCTACATCCGTCCGTTCCCCGACCGGCCGAACCTGGACGTCGTCACGGACGCGACCGTGCAGCGGCTGCGCACCACCGCGGGCCGCTGCACCGGCGTCGAGTACACCATCGGCGGGGAGCACCTGTCCGTCGATGGCGCCGAGGTGGTACTGACCGCGGGAGCCATCGGCTCCGCACACCTCCTGATGCTGTCAGGGATCGGCCCGGCACAGCACCTTGAGGAACACGGCATCGACGTCGTCGCCGACCTGCCGGGAGTGGGCTCCCATCTGCAGGACCACCCGATGGCGGGCGTGGTGTACGAGGCCATCCAGCCCGTACCGTTCCTTCCTGCCAACCCGCCGGCCGAAATGATGGGTCTGCTGTACAGCGACCCTGCCGCGGCACGGCCGGACCTTCAGGTCTACGTCGTCGCCGCGCCGCTCCCGTCGGCATGGGGCGAGCCGCCGGCCAACGGCTACTCCATTGCTTTCTCCGCGATGGCTCCGCACAGCAGCGGCACCGTGCGCCTGGCGGACGCCGATCCCGGCAGCGCTCCCGTCGTCGACCCCGGCTACCTGAGCGACGACCGTGATCTGGAGATCATGCGCAAGGGCCTGGCCCTGGCACGCCGCATCGGGGAGGCCGACGCGTTCGCCGACTGGCGCAAGCAGGAAGCGGTGCCGGGCTCCGGGACGAGCGGCGAATCCGTGGACGAGTTCATCCGCAGGGCCACCGGCCCCTACTTCCACTACACCGGCACCTGCCGCATGGGAACCGACGCCGACGCCGATGCCGTCGTCGACCCCGCGAACCTTCGCGTGCACGGAATAGCCGGGCTGCGGGTCGCCGATGCCTCGGTGATGCCGTCCATCCCCTCGGCCAACACCAACGCGACCGTCTACGCCATCGCCGAACGGGCCGCCGACCTGCTCGGCTGAGCCTTCTTCAGCGCCCGCGGCGCTTCCGCAACGGGCTCATCGCCGACGCCTGGACCGCCGGCAGTTGGTCGGAGTCTCGACCGGCTGTCGGCATTCTGCTTGCCGAACTCAAGGCGGCCGGCGAGATCGACGGGTCCAGGGTCGGTGCGGACGGCTGACACGTACCCGCGAAAGCAAGGGGAGCTGGCGCCGGTCCGTCGCCGGCCGGACGGCGGAAGGCGGGCAGCAAGCACCACTCAATGGCGAGCCGCAGGCCGGTGGTTCACCTCTCAGCTCGCCGGGAAGTGCGAGTTCCTGAAGGCCGAGGGTCCCGCCCGCACCGGCGGCGAGGTCACCCGGATCCGCGCCCTCATCAGCACCGTCCATCCCGCCGCGGTCACCTGCCCGGGCCGCCCGCAGCGCCACCCCGCCTTGCTCGCGACACGAGTTGGGGGCATCCGCTGAACTGCGGTCGAACCCTTGTCACGCGCTTTCGGCCGACCCGTGGCTCGGCAGGTGCCTGTCCGGCGAGGGTGAGGCTGCTCCGGTCGAGCGGGCGTACTCGGTGGGAGTCTGACCGTAGTGCTTCTTGAAGGTCCGGGTGAAGTGGCTGCTGTCCGCGAACTGCCAGTGTGCGGCGAGCTCCGAGATCCTCAGGCGACCTGACGGCGCGGTGAGGGCGAGCCGGGCCTCTTGCAGTCGCCGGTGGCGGATGTAGGTGGCCACCTGTTCGCCCACCGCGGTGAATGCCCGGTGCAACGTACGGACGGAGACGTTGAGTTCACGCGCGAGCATCGCTGGAGAAAGTTCGGGATCAGCGAGCCGGCGGTCCGCGAGGTCCTTGGCCGCCTGGGTGAGCGCGGGGGCCAGCCGGGGTTCCACGTCGTCGAACCGGCCCTTCGCCACCGCCTTGGCCAGCTCGATCAGGGCGCCGTGGGTGGCTTCCACACCGGCTGGGCCGAGGTCGGCCACAGTTGTGTGGATCATGTCCGTGAGGGCAGTCAGCAGGCGTATCTCGGGCGAGTCCGCCGGCCCGGTGATGACCCGGTTCCCGAGCAGGGGTTTGAGCTCGCCGGGGGGCAGGACCAGGAACTTCGCCGTCAGGTGCGCCGTCGTCTCGAAGGCCGTCAGGCGTCCGACGTGCCGGACGAGGAACTGCCCGGCCGGTACGGTCTGCTCGCCCCGACCGGGTGGGCCGGCCAGAGTCCATGCGCCGCGCTGCACTACGTACATGGCCACCAGATCCTGATCGCCGCCCGGGGCGTCCGCGGTCCGGGTTGCCGACGCGGCGTGAAGATCGGCGATGGCCGCGCCATGCACCTTCGCCACGTTGCCCTTGACCCGGAAGTCACCGATCGTGTCCGGGCTGAAGGCCGGCAGCTGGAAGACATCGTCGCCGATCTGCGTCTCCCACCCGCGCCGGAAGGCGTCGAGTCCCCGCGGTGCGGCGCCCGGGGCGGTCGAGTCCACTGCGAGCACCCCACGCGCACCGCCGACCCCCGCTCCAGAACTGTGCACGACCCTCTGATCCCCCCACCGTCATTGCTTCGACGCCGTCCCGTGGTGCTCGTGTTCCGCAGGACGTCACCACGGCTCATGTGTCCACTGTGCACATCTTCCTACAGCGACCCGCATGGCAACTGTCGAAGGAGACGGCTGATGCGTTCTGCAACGCCACTGCGCGGACACCGATTCCACCTGCCCGGAACCGTCACAACTCAGCTGTCCGGCGGACGTGTTGGGCCGGACACCCGATCCCCGCCCCGGTCCGGGGCCGCCGCTACCGCCTGAGCCCCCACTCGCGCCGTGCACGGTCGCCGTCCTCGGCGGAGCCCCGTCCCTGGCGGCCGGCGCCCGCTTCGCCGCCGATACCGACTCCGACCCGCGCGAACAACTCGGACCGACCTCCAGCGCGCCGAACGCCTCCACACTGGGACGACTTCCGGCCCGCTTGGACGGCGCCGCCCTGGGCGACGCCGTGGGCGCCTGGCTCACCCGGTACGCCGCCGACCCGGTCGACGAACCCGGTGACACCCTGGTCCGTCCTGCCGTCGACGGTGTACAGGGCGAGGATCCCGCACCGACGGCGCAGCCGTCCACCTGCCCGGCCGCCGCACTCGACGCCTGTCAGACCGTGATCGCCCAGCGCCAGATCCCCGCGAACGCGGGGGAACTCACGGTCCAACGCCGACATCAACACCATCGGGAGACCGGCAACCGCCCGCCGGTCCCACATCAGTGAGCCGCGCCGCCCCAGGGCACGTCCAGAACCTGTCCGGCCGGTCGCGCACACACGCGGCGTGTGCCACGCACAGCTGCGACTTGTCGTCGCCCCCTCCCTGGACGCGGCGGGACTGTCACACCCCCCTGCCATGCTGTGCGCCATGACAGCAACCAAGGATTCGCCCGCTTCCGCCACCCCGGCGGCCACCATGGACGCCCTGTTATGGCGGTGGGTGGATCACGTCAATCGGGACGGCGAGAAGGGGATGACGCGGCCGGAATGGTTCTCCTGCGTCGGTGAGTTGGAACTCGCGGAGAACGTCACCTGGTACGGGATGGCGACCACCGGTCGATGGGGTCACGGCGGTCTGCTCTCCGGCCCCGGCAAGGCTCCGGTGTACGCGGGCTTCCACTGGTCTCAGGTGGGCGACGAACCGGCGGTGGCCCGGGTCAGCATGGTCGTCCTGCCGCTGGCGGATCCCGCGCGGATCGTCGCGGCAGACTGGACCGACGGATACAACGGCTACGAACCGGCGGCGCTGGACGGATACGCCGTCCTGTGCAGCGATCCATTCGATCCGCTGCACGTCGACGGCCGCGATGCCGACGCCGATCTCCGCGAGGCCGAGCGGATCATCGCGGCCGGCGACGGCCAGGCCCGCCGGGCCAACTACGCCGAGATCGTCACCGATCCGGACCGCGGTGGCAACGCCCTGTTCTTCCCGGTCAATGAGGAGGAACGAGACGGCTACGAGGCACTGGAGGAGGACGGAACGGTCGTCTGCCTCGCCTTCATCGCCTACGACTTCCCCCTCTGAAGGGTGTTGCACGAGGTCGTGTTCGGGCGGGTAAGGGCCCGTGGAAGCAGTCCTGTGGCCATGACGCGAGGGCGAGGTTGTGCATGTGGCGACGGCTTGGACGGCGTGGTGAAGGCCGTCGCCG
>Ga0307518_10002524_pt1 | contig 13359 bp, 10 predicted proteins | sample 25_EM_MG_FD_203889 | JGI IMG/M metagenome (GOLD analysis project Ga0307518, IMG submission 203889) | Populus trichocarpa ectomycorrhiza microbial communities from riparian zone in the Pacific Northwest, United States - 25_EM | ecosystem: Host-associated > Plants > Roots > Unclassified | place...
GATCTTTTGAAAGATTCTGACAAACCATTATGGGATAGTTGCACAAATCATAGTAAATTATCGATCATTGCACAAGTGTTTACCATCAAGTCGGATTATGGGTTGAGTGAGGCCGGTTATGACAGAAATATCGAATGGACGAGAAGCATTTTACTTGAAGGGAACATACTGAAATAATAATTTTTATGCTGCTAAGTCCATGATGAAACCCTCAGTCTAAGATACCAAAAAAATGATATGTGTCCAAACTTTTACATGTTGTACTACCTTGAAAATATTGAGTTGATCGAGTGCAGGACATGTGGGCATTCCCATTATAAACCCAGAACTGGTTTTTATGAGAAAGACTCTTATTACACATAAAAAACTTAGATACTTCTCAATCACACCTAAATTATAGAGGTTATTCATATCACCAAAGATTGCTGAACAGATAACATTGCACCAATCACATGATGTGGTGGATGGAGTGATGGTGCATCCTTTCGATGGTGAAGCATGGAAATACTTTAACAATGTGCATCCTCACTTTTCAACTGAATCAAGGAACGTGCATCTTGGGTTATGTATAGATGGATTCAATCCATTCGGGTCATTTATTGCTCGTTATTCTTGTTGGCAGATTATACTCATGGTTTACAATTGGAAGTTTCCTGGTTTTGGTTTGACCCATAATTGGATAAAGCGAAGTATTTTCTGGGAGCTTCCTTATTGGAAGACTAATCTCCTTCGCCATAACCTTGACGTCATGCACATAGAAAAAAACATGTTTGGGAAGACAAAGTACAATATCAAGGCTAGAATGGATATAACATTGTTCTGTCAGCGTAAAAATATGGAGTTAGTTTATGTTGGGTCATGGATTACAAAGCCTAAATCAAGCTTCGCCTTAGATAATAATGCATAACTACTAGTCTACCAATGGCTTAAGAGTTTGTGTTTTCATAATGAACATGCCTCAAACATATCAAGGTTGGTTAATTTGGAGGATTGCAAATTATATGGAATGAAGAGTCATAACTGCTACGTGTTTATGCAAACACTCATTCCATTAGCTTATCGTGATTTATTGCCAAAGGGGATATAGGATGCATTCACGGAGATCAATCAAATTTTTAGAGATATATGTTCCAACAAGTTGCAGACACAACACATTAAGAGGCTTGAAACAAATATCCTCCATCATTTTTTGACTCGATGGAGCATCCACCCATACATTTATCGTACGAGGTAAAAGTTGGAGGCTCAGACCAGTATATCATGTATCCATTCAAGAGGTTAGAGATTACATATGCAATGTAATTAAAAATGTATTTTCATTGTTTTTGTTAATTAAAAATATTTGTTTAATTCCATGTAGGTACTTGTTCAACCTTAAGAAAAGGGTTAAAAACAAGGCGTATGTTGAAGCTTCGATATGTGAGTCCTTTATTTTTTAGGAGATCTCAACATTTATCTCGTACTATTTTGAGTCTCATTTGAGAACAAAAATCAATCGCATTCCAAGGCATGACGATGGTGGTGAAGTGCCTTCGAGTGGGAACTTGTCAATATTCTCCAATCCTAGACGACCCGAACCAAAAAATATTGTCATGGGAAGATATTTGTCTAAAATAGAATTCAGACAAACATATAATTATGTGCTATTTAACTGCAATAAATTGAGACCTTTTATTCAGTAAGTATATTACTTAAACTTCGTTATTAATGTACTATTTATCTCTTGTAATATCACAAACTCATACATTGTTGAATACCTCGTACGCAACATCATCAATATTTACTGTCTAATAACTCATAGCTGACCGAATCCCAAATCTTTCGATTACAAGATGAATAATTTGCCACGTGATTCAGAACACATGTAAGTACTATCACAAACTCATTATTTATCGGGATACTTAATTTCGTTATAGAATTCTCGTTCACTGTTCATTTTTGTACTTACTGTACAAGGTTTATCAACTGGGAATGAATACTAGTGCTACATTATCTTTACTAAGTTTGGGTCCTAAAAGAAAGGTGAAGTGCTTCAATGAGTATTTTGTCAATGAATACGTATTTCATACTGAAGAATATAGGCAGGGTAGAAAGACATATAATAGTGGGGTTTATATTAAGAGATCGACTTCTAGTGAGTTTGAAGTTGACTATTATAAGAAAATAAAAGAGGTAATTGAATGCAATATCATAGTGAGTATAATAAAGTCTTTTTATTCAAATGTTATTGTTATGACACCACTGACAGAGGAATCATAGTAAATCTCCATCATGGTTTAGTTAAAATTAACTCAAAAGCTAGACTCCACAACATCAATGATGTCTTTGTTTTTGCCAAGCAATGCCATTAAGTTTATTACACATATACTCTTTCCTTTAGAAAGGATTGTTCAAGAGTTAATTGGTTATCCGTATTGAAATCCAAACCCGGGGGTCATGTCGAGGTTGTTCAAGATGAGAACGATGACTCAAATGTAGGAGATGATGTTTTTCAAGTTAGTGAGTTGGTTGGACTATATCGAGTTGCACCATCGATTGATTTAGAAGAAAATTCAATTTTTTGCATCTTCGATAATATTTTTGTTGATGTTGATGCTAAGGAGTTGTATGTTGTTTTGAGCTCTAGCGGACAAGCACAAGTTGATAAATATGATAATAGCAATGATATCAACATAGAAGATTACGATGGAGCTGACGATGAGTCAATTGAAGAAGAAGAAGAAGAAGAAGACAATTCTGACTAACTATCATAATATAAAAGTGTATTGCCATAAACTATAATGTAGTAGTTATTGACGAAATTCTAAACAAATAAGTATTTATTTTACTATTCTTATGTGAACTTGTGTTATTGTATTGTGCGTGCAACTTTCAATTTAAGTATTTGATAAATGGATCGATAGGGAATACAGATACAATCTGTCATCATTTATTGTGCACAACACTGATGGAAATACCAACGGTTGATGTCTGTCGGTGTATTCAAGAGGCGAAGGGAACTGTTCCCCTTCCCCTTACACTATTCACTGTGTAAAACACCGATGGAAATACCTACAATTCAAGTTCATCGATGTATTTCAGAGGTGAAGGGAATTGTTCCCCTTTCCTTGGCACTGTTCACTATGCACAACACCGATAGAAATACCGACGGACTAAAAACCATCGGTGAATTCCATAGGCGAAGGGAACTATTCTCATACCTTTGGCACTGTTCATTGTGCATAACAATGATGGAAATACCGATGGACTGAAAATCATCGATGTATTCCAGAGGCGAAGGGAATTGTTCCTCTTCTCATGTTGGAGATGACAATTAAAGTTCACTGAGTGGGTGGCAGGTTTCCCGAGGGAATTACAGACGGACTGTGAATTCCAACACGCTGGTAATTAATGCATCTCTGATTGTGTATTATTTATAGTTTTACCGACGGAATCACGGATGGACCTCAAAAAATCTAGAGGGTTTTTTGAATTTTTTAGTGCGAAATGAAAATTTCAAGGTGAAGTTGCCGAAAAATCACCAACGAAATAATTTAAAATAATAATATTTAATAATCCGTCGATGATTCCCTCGGTAAAACGTAGTATAAAACCCAACGAAAGCACCAGAACTTCATTTTTTTTCTCACAATCATTTATTACTTTGTCAAATCATCCTTAACTTTGTAATAAACTTAGTAGAAATTAAGTTTTTCTCTCTCAACACTTAACAGGTATATGTGGTGAATCTTTTGATATATTTTCTTCTTATTCTTCTTTTTTTTTCGGTTTATTAACAATGTATTTTTGTTTTGTTTTTGTATCACTCGTAGATAAACTATGAAAGTAAGCATGCTATTAAGGTAAGAATTTTCCATTCCTAAAGCCTATATTTGTTTTTGTATTACTTCTGTTTTTTCTATTTTTTTGTCTACATTGCAATTATGTTTTATTGTTTTGTTGAATTTTAATTGTTATTGTCAAATTTGTAGTATAAATGTCAATTAAATATATAGGATTAAATTTAATTACCAAAAATTCTTGTCAATTTAGGATTAAAAACATTATCATGTTGAAAATGAGATGAAATTGAATAATCCAAAATTGTTGGTAGAAATAAAATAAAATCAATTGGTTTGTGACATATATGTTGTATATTTCATTCTATGTAGTTTCTAGTATAGGGGAGGTGCTGCTGAATTTTTTTAAAAAAAATCAAAATTGATTATGCAAATATTCATCAAATTTGTGTAAATGCATAGGGGAAAATCAACTGGACGTTGTGAGCACATGATTGTTGCTAGTTCTTCTGTAACGACCCAGCTTTTTCAAGGCCAAAATCGCTGGAACTTTTTTTTTCATTCAGTTTCTGGATGTTTTTCACTATATCATTCTTCAGATTTATCATTGCATTCTGTTCATCAACAAGGCACAATCTATGTAGGATAACGTAAATCAACATTCCCATAGAACAGATTCTCAATACACGTGCCCATAATATTATTTTTCCATACTCATAGGTTTACATTACATCATATCGACATACTCATAAATTCACATTCTTGTTCTAATCTCGTTATCATCACGAGTTCATACAAGAGTGTCGAACAACAAGTTACACAACTAGTACTTTTGTTATCCTGACCGCATGTAATTTTCACAACACGACATCCTCATTAGATTAATACCTCATATGAATATTCATACATATCATATCAACTTGTTTGTACATTCACATCCGTGTTCCATTTCAATTTTTCATTACTAGTCTTTACAAAAGGGGTCGGACGACTAATTGAGTGATTAACATGTTCGTTCATGTAGAACTCATATCACCCATAACATGTGAATATATAGTTCTTTTCAAAATGTGTGAGCCGCGAAACGAACTTCCTTACGCACCATGTTGGTATGATGTCCCTGTTAAAGCACAAGGTAATTTCAAGCATTACAGACAATTTAAGAAAAACATAATAAAACAATATTAATAATTCGTTCATTGACCAAAAGAGCATAATTCTTTCATTTCTCCTTACTTATGTAAATACCACCGTTAATAATTCGTCAATTACCGAGGCTAATCACAATACTCAAACCCGATCATTCATCTCGAATACTGTTAACCGAACTAATGTTATTCTCTATTTAAAGCATAACAATCGTAGTTCTTTCATATACTTAGTATATACAAAACGTAGTATACATGAACGCATCAGTTCTTAAAACTAACTCATAACACTCAAATCCGACTATGCTCTTAGGATGCCATTAGCTGAAGCCAATCGTTTATTCATCCAGGTTATCCACTTAGGATGCTATTGGCCAAAGCTAGTCATTTACTCAAACTGGTCATCCAATTAAGGTGCCATTAGCCGTAGCTAATCATTTGTTCATCCTGATCATCCACTTAGGATGCTATTAGCCGAAACTAGTCATTTATTCATCTTGATTATCCATTTAGAATGCTATTTACCGAAGCTAATCATTTATTCATTCTGGTCATCCCCTTAGGATGCCATTAGCCGAAGCTAATCAATCACTTGTCCCGGTCATCCATTCGAATGCCATTAGCCAAAGCTAATCATTTATTCATCCTGGTCATCCACTTTGGATGTCATTAGCCAGAGCTAATCAATCATCTATCCCGATCATCCATTCAAATGCCATTAGCCGAAGCTAATTAATCATTTGTCCCGGTCATTCATTTGAATGCCATTAGCCGAAGATAATCATTTGTTCATCCCAGTCATTCGCTTTGGATGGCATTAGCCGGAGCTAATCAATCATTTGTCCCGGTCATCCATTCGGATGCCATTAGCCGAAGCTAATCATTTATCCATCTGATCATCCACTTAGGATGCCATTAGCCGAAACTAATCATTTGTTCATGCCGATCATCCACTTAGGATGCCATTAGCCGAAGCTAATCATATATGAATCCCGATCATCCACTTAGGATGTAATTAGCCGAAGATAATCATTTATAAGGCCCGGTCATCCACTTGGGATGCCATTAGCCGAAGTTAATCATTTGTCAGTCCTGGTCATCCACTTAGAATGCCATTAGCCAAAGCTAATCATTTATGAATCCCGGTCATCCACTTAGGATGTCATTAGCCGAAGCTAATCATTTGTGAGTCCCGACCATCCACTTAGGATCACTACCAGAAAATTAGCGAAAACCGATGGAATTACCAACGGACTTTTTTTATCAGTAATTTTTACCGACAGAAATAATTCTGTCTCTACTTCTGTCGGTATATACCGACCGTATCACTGACGGATTATATAGTTTTTTTTTTTTGAAAAGTTGCAATGGTGTGATGATGTGGATTTTTTTCAGACAATTTTACCGACGGAATGACCAAGGGATTCAAACCTGGATCTCCGTATAGTGACGTGGCACAATCACCGGCGGACTCACCAACGGAAACGTTCCGTCGGTGATTCCATCGGTAAAAGCCAATATATACCCACTCTGCCGACACTCTCTTCCTCTATTTCTCCTTCTTCCCCTTCTTCCCCTTCTTCTTCAACATCCCAACTCTCCCTTCCCAAACTGTAGCCAAACACCCATCCCAACTCTCCTCATCTTCTCAACATAAGCACTCAAGTTTCTTATACTTTTGTACGTGGTCACAACATCCATTCTCCGAGCAATTTATTGTGGATTTTATCATTTTTTGTAAGTAAATCTATCTTTTTTAGTTTTAACATTTAAATGTCAATTTTATTATTTTTTATTGTTTTTTTAGTATATGTATTTTGTTAATGTATGTACTTGTTTGATTGTTATTTGTCAAAGAAACTTGTAGTATGAATGTATAATTAAGTTTATTACGCATACACCATTTCCTTTAGAAAGGACCGATCAAGACTTGATTGGTTATCCGTTTTAAAAACCAAACCCAGGGGCCGTGTTGAGGTTGCTCAAGATGAGAACGAAGACACAAGTGTGATAGATGAAGCCTTTCAAGCTAGTGAGTTGGTTGAACCATACCGAGTTGCTCCTTCGATTGACTTAGAAGAAAATTTGAATTTTAGTGTTTTCGATGATAGTCTTGTTGATGTTGATGCAGAGGAGTTGAATGTTGTTTTAAGCTCTAGTGAACTAGAGAATGTTGATGAAGAAGATGATAACCACATTGAAGAGTGTGATGAAGCTGATAAGAATTCAATTAAGGACGAAGACGAAAATTATGACTAAATATGCTGTAAAGCCTTTTTTTTATAATGTAATATTATGGATGATATTTTGGAACATGAAATATTTATTTTATAATTGTTTGCTCTTGTTATTGTGTTATGCGTGCTGTAAGATTGCAATTTAAGCATTTGTGCAGGAGGATAGACAGGCAATACAAACAAAACATGCAAAAGCTTGACAAAAACACCGACAGCAAGACCAACGGATTGTGTACCGTCGGTATTTTACAGAGAGTTGCAAAACAATTACAGGAATGTGCCACATTCACCGACGGCATTACCGACAGCATATGTCCTGTCGGTATTCTACAGAGAGTTGCAAAAAAATTACAGCCCCTGCCATAATCACCGACGGATTTTCCGACGCCATCACCGACGGAGGGTGCATATTCCAAGGCGTGCGACTATCAGACTGCCTGGTCGGTCGGCACAGTTGTCGACGAAATCACCGACGGACACGGCAAATCCAATGCGCGCGTGATCTGACACACAATTACCGATGAATTTGCCGACAGACTTTGAAAAATTTGGAGGGATTTTCAAAATTTTGGTGCGAAAATCAATTAAATATCAACAGACATTACCGACTGGAATTTAATGCCACCGCCCAAAAAAATATTATTCTATTTTCCGTCGGTATTTCCGTCGAAAAAATTGTAGTATAAAACCCATCCCCCCCCCCCCTCCGTGATTTATTTTTTCTCCGTTCCTCATTTCATCTTCTCTTCTCCTCTCCATTTGTGTTTTGTTTTTGCAAGAATTGGTGCGAATTTTTATTGTTTTGATCGTAGTTTTCAACATATTAAAAGTTATGTATTCTCCTTTCTTTATCTTTGTATTTTTTTACTTTTTTATTTTAATTATGATTATTTTTGTGGTGTTCTTTGTTTTGTGTATTGTTTGTAGATAAAATCTTGAAATCAACACACTATTAAAGTAAACATTTTTCATTCCTAAAGTCTTTAGTTTTTTCTTTTTATTTGGTAAATTTGTTATATTGTTTGTATTTCCATAATAATTGAAACTTTTGTTAAATTTGAATTGTTATTGTTGAATTTACCTTTAAAATGTTAATTGAAATATAGAATTAAATTTAATTAGTTTATCTTAATTTTATTATATTATTGTTTGTTATGTTTTTTATTATTTCGATTAGTTTTAATTGTTATTTATGAATTTGTATAGATGTTAGTTGAAAATATATAGATGTTGAATTTCTATAGATGTTAGGTTGTATAGAGTTGATTTTGCAATATTTGTGTAATTATCAATATTTATAGGTATAAAAATTGTGGGTAGTAGAATATAGGGGAGGTGCTGGCGAATTTTTTTTAAGTGATTGAATTTAATTATTTAATTATTCGTATAAATTTGTGTAGATGTGTTGAATGAAAATTTAATTATTTTATTGTTTGTATTGTAATAATTATTTGATAATTTAGTCTCTTTTAATTTTTATTGTTGAATTTTCCATGGAAATGGTGATTGGAAATGAAGAATTAAATTTCATTGTTTTATCTCAATTTTATACTATTATTGATTGTTATGTTTTTTATTATTTCCATTAATTTTAATTGTCATTTATGCATTTCTATAGATGATAGTTGAAAATATATAGATGTTGAATTTCTATAGATGTTAGGTTGTCTATAAGATTTTCCAATGGAGTCAATTGGTTTGTGATTATTGTAAAGATTTGCAGGTTTGAAAACTGTGGGTATTCTCCAGTATAGGGGAGGTGCTGCCGAATGTTTTTTAAATAATCAAAATTAATTATGTAATTATTCGTATAAATTTGTGTAGATGCGTAGAATGAAATCTACAACACGTCGTCAGCAGACGGTTGCAGCTAGTTCTTCTAGCAGCGAGGAGGACTTATCCTTAGATGCTGATCACGGCGAGGCATCTACGCCAACTTGTGATGCTGCCTCTTCTAGCACGGTTTCACAGCGCAGAGGCAGTGTGCCTTCACAGCGGGGTCAATTCACCCGCAAGTACCAGGCATAATGGAAGGATGACCTTTCAATGTCAGTTTGTTTAGGTTTTAGTTTTTTATATCTATACTTATAACATAATTCATGAACAACTAATTAATATTTTATTAATTTTATTTAATTTCAGATTCACAAACATTGAGGTTGCCCGGACAATAACATCAGCGTTTAAATCGTCGATGGAGATTCCATTGTTTCAATGGAGTCAGGTTTCCAGACATCCTAAGTGGAGACCTAATATCGATGCATGGTTTCGACGATTTCAGGTAGGTGTTAACTTTTAATTTCCAGCTTATTTTTAATAAATTATTTTTATAATTTTATATCTTGTACTATTTTTATTTTAAATAAATTATTTATATACACAGCATAAATCTGAGTGGGATAGCGCGGACAATAATGTTGTGAGGAGGGTATGGGAGAATCATGCGGCAACTAGGTAACATCGAAAATAATATTTATTTTTTGTTTTATAATTTTATGTTCTAAATTCTAATTTGTTCTATGGAAGTAGGTTGCGTGATTTTTGGTATGACATATAAAAAAAGCAAAAAGATATGCGAGAGATAACGATCTTGAAGGATGGAATGAGGTGGCGGTTTGGCGGGAATTCAAACCGCCATTCATCTCGGGGGATATATGGACGACATATATTGAGCACGTAACGTCTGAGCGGTTCACACGGCACTCATAGTCCGGTGCCGACAACCAGAACTAGAAAATTAATGGTTCGGTGACCACACACATCAGCAGCTCCGTCCCATTCAGTGCACATGCGAAGCGGATGGTAAGATTAATTTAAATGAAATATATCGTTAATTAATTTGTTGTTGCTTATAAATATATTTAACTTGCAACATTTTTTTTCCTTACAGGCTACGTCTCTTGGACGTGAGCCGAACCCAATGAAGCTGTTTGTAGAGACACACACTTAAGACCGCCAAAAGGGGGTGCAACAGTTCGTGGACAACCATGCTCAACACTTCGTGGTATGTTCGTTCAATCATTTTATTTCGTAAGTTATTATTTTCTTGAAATGAATATGATGATTTAAAAAAAAAAAAATTCAGGAGACCTATAATAACCGGTTGAGGGAGAGATATGGGGACGATCCTTCGACCCATCCAGATTTCGATCCGGATTTGTGGATGGAGGTAGGATCGTCTGGTGGACCCGATAAAAATCGGGTCTATGGGCTCTCCAACACTACGACCGAAAACTTGCGGTCAACCCGTAGTGTCTCAACCGTTGGGAGCTCTCCATCAGTATCGAGCACCCAGTCTGAGGAGTTCATGTCCTTGAAACAACAATATGAACGACTCTCGACGGATTATGATCAGCTCCGTCAAATGGTCATGAAGATTAGATCAAGGATGGGTGATGATACATACGGTCCCGGGAACAACCAGCCTCCTCCTCCTCTTCCAGCTCTGCCGTTATTCTAGTTTAATTTTTTAAAACAAAAACACATTAAATTTGTAATGAATATTTGGATGATTATATTTAACATTATTTTTATATTTTTAATGTTTAATACAATTTTATTTGGTTATTTATTTGGTTAATTAGTTTTTTGTACTATTAATAAATAATTTTAAAAAAAATATTTTAAATAAATACCAACGGCCTTACAGACGGAACCATTCCGTCTGTATTTTACCGAGAGTTGCAAAACAATTACCACCCATGCCACAATCACTAACGGATATATTTCGTCGGTCTTTACCGTCGCTATTACTGACGGACTATATTCGTCGGTATTTGATAGAGAGTTCTGAAATATTTACCGCCCATGCCACAATCACCGACGGCCATTCCGTCGGTGATTACCGTTGAAAATACAGATGGAATTATTCCATCGATAAAATTCTTGCGGGAATTTTTTTTTTTTTGCACGCTTCGTCGTCTGTAAGACAGTCAATGTTTGGTTTTTTTTATTTCCAACAAAATTAGCGATGGAATGGGAAATTACTGACGATAAATATTCCGACGAACGGATTCCATCGGTGAGGCCGTCGGTAAAAATTTTACCGACAAATTGCATTCCTTACACCGACGGAATGAATCCATGTGTAAAACTGTTTAATGGTGTAGTGGATGTCATTAACCGAAGCTAATCATTAACCCATCAATCATTCCAGAGGTAGTTCATGTAATCATTATAACAAGATATTATATCATTAGTAATACACCAACAAACATTCCATAACAGTTTAGCATTTAGTACAACACAACAATAGACCCTTCATATTTTTCATCCAACCATTTATGACGATTAATGTTCAATACAATACAACAATAGATCTCTCGTAATACGCATACAACCATTCGTGATAATTAACAATTAGTATAATACAACGGTAGATCTTTCGTAATACTCATACAATCATTCATGACAATTTTATCCAATATAATACAACGGTAGATCCTTCATAATACATTCGTCACAATTACATTCAATAATATGAAACGGTAGATCCTTTGTAATACTAATACAACCATTCGTCACAATTACATTCAATAAAAATACAACAGTAGATCCTTTGTAATACTCATACTACCATTCATCAGCAACCCAAATTCATAATAGCTCAATCAACATCTCATATTCGGTTTAATATTCATCACAACACAATAATATATCCACCTCAAATGGGTCATTTTAGAACACTAACATTTTCGTCATTGTTTCAACATTCATCAAGAACTCGATCGACATTTCATAATCGTTTCGACAATCATCAAGAATTCAATCAAACACTTCATCGTCGTTTCATCATTCAACAAGGATTTAATAAAATATCATCATAAGTAAATCATTTCAAAACATAAACATCATACAAGAAAAATGTGGAAACCACCTACCTGCTCCACTTGTGGGTTGTCCTCATCCTGGCGATGGTCCGATCCTGGCCACACCACCTAAGACATCAATGGCCACAAATCAGTACATTTGCATCTTTATATCACATTCATCACCATAGTTATTTTAAGAGTCCATATGTTCACATTCAAGTGTTCCTCATTTTACACCATCATACAATGAAATTGTTACAAGCATTCAAGTCATTTCTGCCCCCCCCCGTCTATTGAAGAAAATCGACAGCGAAACTGATTCGCTGCTGGCCACACAATTCAGTAGCAAAAACTGATTCGTTGTAGGTCGTACAGTTCAGTAGCGAAAACTAGTTCACTGCAGGCCGCACACTTCGGCAGCGAAAACTGGTTCGCTGCCGGCCGCACAATTTGGCAGCGAAAACTGTTTTGTTGCAGGCACCATAATTTCGGCAGCAAATGCTACTTCGCTGCAGCCAACACGCTTTTGGCAGCGAATCCTGATTCGCTGCAGGCAACTCGATTTCGGCAGCGAATCACACTTCTGCTGCAGACAACACGACTTCAGCAGCGATTGCAGATTCGCTGCAGACAACACAACTTCGACTGCAAAACCTGATTCGCTGCGGACAACATAATTTGACAGTGAAAACCTGATTCACTACGGACAACATAAGTTCAGCAACGAACACCTGATTCACTGCGGAATACACAATTCAGCAGCGAACACTTGATTCGCTGCAGACAACACAATTTGACAGTGAACACCTGACCTGATTCATTGCGGACAACATAGATTCGGCAGCGAACACTTGATTCGCTGCGGACAACACAATTCAGCAGAAAATACCTGATTCGCTACAGACAACACAAATTCGGCAGCGAACACCTGATTCGCTGTGGAATACATAATTTGACAGCGAACACCTGATTCGCTGCGGACAACACAAGTTCGATAGCGAACACCTGATTCACTGCGGAATACATAATTCGGCAGCGAACACTTGATTCGCTGCGGACAACACAATTCGGCAGCGAAAACCTTATTCTCTCCTAGGATAGGTCAGTCCAACACCAATTTTTTTGTTAGGTTTTACAGTGTTGCTGCCAATTCAGAAATCGGCAGCCACAAACTGTGTCGCTGCCTATTCAAAAATTGGCAGCGAGAACTACGCCGCTGCCTATTCAAAAATTGGCAGCGAGAACTACGCCACTGCTGATTCATAAATCGGTAGCAAGAACTACGCCGCTGCTGATTCATAAATCATCAACCAACTATGCTGCTGCCGATTTCGAAATCGGCAGCCAAAAACTTTGCCGCTGCCGATTCAGAAATCGGCAGTCA
>Ga0307518_10002525_pt1 | contig 13359 bp, 8 predicted proteins | sample 25_EM_MG_FD_203889 | JGI IMG/M metagenome (GOLD analysis project Ga0307518, IMG submission 203889) | Populus trichocarpa ectomycorrhiza microbial communities from riparian zone in the Pacific Northwest, United States - 25_EM | ecosystem: Host-associated > Plants > Roots > Unclassified | place...
GCAAACAACACAATTTCAACAATGAACGCTCATTCGCTGCAGACAACACAATTCGGCAGCGAAAACTAATTCGCTGCGGACAACTCAATTCGGCAGTGCAGCGAGAACTGACTCGCTGCAGACAACACAATTCAACAGCGAAAACAGACTCCCTGCAGACAACACAATTCAGCAGCGAAAACTAATTCGCTACGGACAATACAATTCGACAGCACAACGAGAATTGACTCGCTGCAGATAACACAATTCCGCGGCGAAAACTAATTCACCGTAGATAACACAATTCGACAACGAAAACTAATTCGTCGTAGAGAACACAATTCGGCAGCGAACACTGATTCGTTGCAGACAACAAAAATTTTCGACGAATGTTGATTCCCTGCACACAACACAGTTTCGGTAGGGAACGCTAACTCGCCGTAGACAACATAAATTTTCAGCAGCAAACGTTGATTCGCTGCACACAACACAATTTTGGCAGTGAATGTTAATTCACTGTAGACAATACAATTTCGGCAGCGAACGCCTATTCACTGCAAACAACACAATTTCAACAATGAACGCTCATTCGCTGCAGACAACACAATTCGGCAGCGAAAACTAATTCGCTGCGGACAACTCAATTCGGCAGTGCAGCGAGAACTGACTCGCTGCAGACAACACAATTCAACAGCGAAAACAGACTCCCTGCAGACAACACAATTCAGCAGCGAAAACTAATTCCCTACGGACAATACAATTCGACAGCGCAACGAGAATTAACTCGCTGCAGATAACACAATTCCGCGGCGAAAACTAATTCACCGTAGATAACACAATTCGACAGCGAAAACTAATTCGTTGTAGAGAACACAATTCGGCAGCGAACACTGATTCGTTGTGAACAACACAATTCGGCAGCCAAAATTAATTCGTTGCGAACAACACAATTCGGCAGCGAAGACTGATTCTCTGCCGACACCACAAAGTCATGCTGCAACCAATCTCCATCTCAAAATTCAAGCAAGGACATTAACATCATTTCAGTCCCAACGTATAATTTGTTCTTAAAATCCAGTAGAATCACACAATCTCAATCTTGAACATCTACATGCATTTCAGTTCCAGCATACAATTTGTTCTTCACATCCAGCAGAATCACACAGTTTCAAGCATAAACATCAACATGGATTTCGGTTCCAGCATACAATTTGTTCTTAACTTCCAGCAGAATCACACAATTTCAAGCATGAACATCAACATGCATTTCAGTTCCAACATATAATTTGTTCTTAAAATCCTGTAGAATCACACACTTCATGCATTACATCATTTCTTTACACCTTTCATGTAAGTTCTTCCATCATGTGTGAAAAATCAAAGCATTAATCATCCCCATACATTCTGTTTTAGTTTGAATATGGTATAGGAGTTCAACAATGTCATTTTCAAGCATTTCATCACACATTTACATGTTCAACCCTCACTATGGTCGGTCATCCCTCCAAGTTTATGCTTTTAAAATTTGTTTATTTCTTTTGTTAAATGTTCTGGAACTAGGTCCCCCTAATCAACCTCGCTTTATCCCTCTTTCTAGACTAGATTTCCTTAACAACTAGTGTAAAGATCCTAGGCCATTTGCTTAGGGTTTTATTCTTCCTTTTCAGTCCCAAAGTCACAAGAACAGTGGAGAAGGGTTCTGGTTCATACCTCACTGTTTTTTAACAGGTTCCAAGTGTAGTTTCAGAGGTATCTTTTTCTTTTTCTGTTTGGTTTTCTCATCTTCTTTTCTTTTGCGACTTGGCAGGCCTGCTACACCCTTTCTCCTTCCATAATTTCAGTCGCTAACCTCACTCTCTAGGTTTCCTTTAGCTCACACATTTAATGGAGGGGCCATGCAACTGGATTGGGTCCGGTTTTCTGTTGAGAAGAGGTAGAGGAGCAAGAGCATGCAGCTGGACACAGGCAGCTGCTGCAACTGGTCTTTGGGAAAAGTAAGGGTCACCCTTTCTCTATCGTATTTATAGCCCCTATAAGTGTGCTGGGGTGTTTGGGGGTTGTTCTACCTTATACTTGTCCCTATTTTGGGTTATCTTGGGTTGATTTCTATTCCAATTCTCCTCTAGGATAGGCTAGTCCAACACTAATTTTTGTTGGGTTTTATAGTGTCGCTGTCGATTCAGAAATCGGTCGAAAAAAACTGTGTCGCTACTGATTCAGAAGTTGGCAGCCAAAACCTGTGCTGCTATAGATTCAGGAATCGGCAACATAAAAAACTATGTCGCTACCGATTCAGAAGTCGACAGCCAAAAACTGTGCCGCTGTCGATTAAAAAATCAGCACCAAAAAACTATGTCGCCGCCGATTCAAAAATCGGCAGCAAAAACTATGTCGCCATCGATTCAGAAATCGACACTGATAAACTGTGTCGCTGCCGATTAAGAAATGGGCAGCGATGGTGGGGTCAATTTTTGGCTTTACCCTCTCTTTTTTATTTTTTATTTGGGTTTACAGGGAAAAGGGGAAACAATGAAGGGACCTTGCATGATCCTTAGAGGGATAAGTCATAGGATGGAAATGATATCCTTGTATGATGTGCATTGATTAGTAGATTTTGTTGATGAATTTAGCATGATGGAACTAAAAAAAATTAAAGGTATGATCGTGTGGCTTGATGATTTATGCATTAGCCATAAATCGTATGCGCTGACGATTTTAGTGTCAGCTGTGAAACTATGTTGCGGTGATGTTTTCTGATTCGGGAGCCACTCAGTTCTCTTCAACAATTTTTGCGTCAGCCTAACTCATATGCGCTATCGATTTCAGTGTCAATTGTGAAGCTGTGTTGCGTTGATGATTTCTGAGTTGGCAGCAACTAAGTTTTCATCAATGATTTCTGAGTTAGTTGTGAATCATGTACGCTGATGATTTCAGCGTCAGCTGCGAAACTATGTTGCGTTGATGATTTTAAAGTCATCTGCGGCTTAATTTTTGTCAATGATTTCTATGTCAGTCGAAAACAATATGTGCTGACAATTTTAGTGTCAGTTGTGAAACTGTGTTGCGTAGTAGTGGTATGCACGCGTTGGCAATTTCTGCCGAATAAGGGTCACTAGCAAGTCAGCTTTCGCTGCCGAATTCTGTGTTCCAAGGAATCAGTTCGCTGACAAGTTTGTGTCACCAGCGAACCAGTTTCGCTGATGATTTTATGTTCCAGCAAATCAGTTCGCTGATGAGTTTGCATCCCCAGCGAACCGGTTTCGCTAATGATTCTATGTTTCAGCAAGTCAATTCCCTGACGAGTTTTTGTCACCAACGAACCAGTTTCGCTGACAATTTTGTGTTCCAGCAACTCAGTTCATTGACGAGTTTGTGTCACCAGCGAACCAGTTTCACTGCCGAATTCTATGTTCTAGAGACTTAGTTCGCTAACGAGTTTGTGTCACCAACAAACCAGTTTCGCTGACGATTATGTGTCCCAGCGAACCAGTTTCGCTAATAAATTTATGCGGCAGATTACATATTAGAATTGGTTCAATGATTAAAATTGTTGCATTGTATGATTGTAATATATAAACACTAGAATGTGAACATGTGTATTGTTGAAATTTGTATGGTGACGAGTTGTGTGATTACTGAATCTGAATGTACTGATTTGTGACCATTGATATGATAGGTGGTACAACCGGGATCAGATACATAACAAGACAAGGACATCCCACGGGATGAGCAGGTAGGTGGTTTCCACCTTTTTCTTATATAATGTTAATGTTTTGAAATGACTTGTTTGAGGATATATTATTGTGTTCTGATGAATGTTAAATCGACTATGAAATGTTGATCGAGTTGTTGATGAAATTGGTTGTTGATGAACGTTAAACCAACTATGAAATGTTGATCGAGTTGTTGATGAAATTGGGTTGTTGACGAATGTTAAACCAACTATGAAATGTTGGTTGAGTTGTTGATGAATGCTAAACCAATTATGAAATGTTGATTGAGTTGTCGATGAATGTTAAACCGACTATGAAATGTTGATTGAGTTGTTGACGAATGTTAAACCGATTATGAAATGTTAATTGAGTTGTCGATGAATGTTAAACCGCCTATGAAATGTTGATTGAGTTGTTAATGAAATTGGGTTATCGATGAATGTTAAATCGATTATGAAATGTTGATTGAGTTGTTGATGAAATTGGGTTGTTGACGAATGTTAAACCGACCATGAAATGTTGATTGAGTTGTTGACGAATGTTAAATTGATTATGAAATATTGGTTGAGTTGTTGATTAGCTTCGGCTAATGGCATCTGAGATGGATGACCGGGTTATGATTGATGATTAGCTTCAGCTATTAGCATCCGAGATGGATGACCGAGTTGTGATTGATGATTAACTTTGGCTATTGGCATCCTAGATGGATGGTCGAGTTGATTATGATGATTGGCTTCGGCTAATGGTATCTGTAAGAGATGATGGGTTTGATTTTGTGATTAGTTTTGGTTAATGGCATCTGAGACGAATAACCGAGATTAGATGTTGCGATTAGCTACAACTAAAAGTCTCCAAGGTGGATGACCGGGTTAAAGGGAAGTAATTAACCCCAACCAATGATTAAACTTCAGCCCCACAACTCCTATGGAAAGGTTGGGGCATATTAGTGAGAATAATATATTTAGCAAAATAATAAGGATTGTATAATGCATATGTGAAGTAAATGAAAAGGTGTACTCATTTTCAGTTGATAACGAAAAGTAACGATAGCATCCTTCTTATTGTTTATTATTATGTTTAGATTATTTACAATCCTTATATCTATTTTGTTTTTGTAATAGGGACATCACACAATCAAAATGCGCAGGAAAGCCCATTCCACAGTCTCACATACTTTGAAAGGTGTTATGTAATATTATATTTTAGGTGTTATGTGTTTGATAAGAACGAACAAACTAGTTGGATATTTGTCATTCGACACTTTTGTAAAGACTTGTATCTAAAATTGTAATGGAATACGAGTGTGAAAGTATGATCTTGTAAACATATGATGTGGTGAATGGATGTATGTGATATTCTCTTTTGTAAGAATGTTGTATTGTGAAATCCCATGAGTATTGCACTACACTATAATTCTGTTACGATAAACCCTAAATATCGTTGCGAGAATGTGTATTGTCACTTTTATGGGATGTTGATTTACTTTACCCTATATGGGTTGTGCCTTGCTAATGAATGAAATGTATTTATAAATTCACAGAATGATATTATGAAAAGTATCAAGAACCTAAAGACTTATAAAAAAAATTCACCGATTTTGGCTATGAAAAAGTCGAGTTGTTATAGAGTTTGAGAATCAATATTACTCCAAATATCATCGAAAGATGAAGGAACAAGAATTCCTATCCTTGAGATAGGAGGGGATGTCGATACTCGAGTACAAGAGGTAATTCCATGGCCTCTCACTATTTGCACCACATTTTGTCCCATTAGAACAACACATGATAGAAAGGCTAAGGGATGGCTTTAGACAAGATTTGAAGCAGGGGTTGATTGCTTTAAAGTTAAAGACAGTAAGGGAACTGATTGAAGCAGCACAAGCCTAAAAGTCTTGTATGAGAGAAGGCCAACAGAGTCATGGGGGTGCAGGAAAACGAAAGGATATGGAATTTTTAGGCAAGCCACCACTTCCAAAGAAGGGTAGAAGCGTAATTCTTTTAATTCAAGAAAAAATAGGGGACATCAATTACTTCTCGACAGAATATCAGTGGGAAGTCAAGAAGTGGTCAGACCCGCTCCAGGATTGTTGCTACGGGGAGGGGGGGTCTAATGATCAGAAAGATATTGTCTATCCTTTTTGTGCGCAATATGAACAAAAACACCCTAGTACCTGTTTGGTTTCACTTGGCCGATGTTATATATGTCGAGGAGAAGGGTACCGGTGCAGAGCTTGCTAGTATTTAGGAAGAGGGAGACATCATTATGGTGAGAAGGGTCATTTTAAAAGAGAATGCCCCCAGTTAAACACTGAACAACATTAGAGTCAAAGGCAACAAAATCAGAGTCACCAACAGTCCATCACGGTGAACAGACCAGGAAAGTCGACTTAGACAAAAGTCACCTCAAATAGGGGACGACCCAAAGTGCAAAATGAAAGGGGTCAAAGAAGGGTTTTCCACACAAACCAGAAAGATGTCAAAGCAGCATCAGATGTGGTGGCAGGTAAGCTAATACTGAATGTTTCATAAATGCATGTTTTATTTGATTCGGGTGCCACCCACTCTTTTATATCTAATAAAAAAGTATCCAAACCGAGTAAGGAGACAAAAAGGGTAGAAAAGGGGTTTGTTATTAGGGACACCCCTAGGTGAAACTGTAGAAACAAATGTTGTGTTCGAAGGGGTGAAAATTGGTATTAATGGGTATGAGGTAGAAGTAGACTTAATACCTCTAGAATTAAATAATTTTGACATAATTCTAGGCATGAATTGGTTAGGTAAGAATAAAGCTCGACTAGACTGCTTTACAAAAACAGTAACCAAAACAGTAACCTTTCAAGGGGTTAAGGGTGAAATAATAGTCTTTAAGGGGGAGAGAGTTTCCAATCCAACAAACATAATCTCGGTTATGACCGCGAGAAAACTACTAAAGAAAGGTTGTACGACATACCTTGCCTATGTGATAAATTCAGAAAAGGGTAAGATAGGATTGTCTGACATTCCAATTATGAGGAAATTTTTGGATGTATTTCTAGAAGAATTGCCAGGACTACCCCCAAAAAAAAAGTTGAAGTCACCATCGACATATTGCCTAGGGTGTCTCCTATAGCCCAACCACCATATAGAATGGCCCCTAAGGAATTGGATGAGTTGAAAATTCAATTGCAAGAGCTTTTAGACAAAGGGTTCATACGACCAAGCAGCTCACCTTGGGGGTCACCTGTTTTATTTAAGAAGAAAGATGGAATTTTAAGGCTTTGCATAGATTACCGTTAGCTGAAAGATGGAACTCCAATGGATAGATGATTTATTCGTTAAGTTGAAGGGGATTAGAGTATTCTCGAAAATTGATTTAAGGTCAGGGTACTATCAGATGCGAATCAAGTGGAAAGAAAAGGGTTCATACGACTAAGCAACTCACCTTAGGGGTCACCTGTTTTATTTATGAAGAAAGATGGAATTTTGAGGCTTTGCATAGATTACCGTCAGCTGAAAGATGGAACTCCAATGGATAGATGATTTATTCGTTCAGTTGAAGGGGGCTAGAGTATTCTCGAAAATTGATTTAAGGTCAGGGTACTATCAGATGCGAATCAAGTGGAAAGATGTGCCGAAAACTGCTTTTAGAACTCTCTACAGACACTATGAGTTCTTGGTACTACCATTTGGATTAATGAATGCTCCAACACTTTTTATGGATTTAATGAATAGAGTAATCCAACCATACCTTGACACATTTTTCATCATATGACATTTTGGTTTACTCTAAATCCTATGGGGAGCATGAACAACACCTGAGACAAACACTACAGACTTTGAGAAGTCGCTAATTGTATGCCAAGTTGCATAAATGTGACTTCTAGTTGAATGAAGTAATCTTTTTAGGGCACATGGTATCTTCGGAAGGCATTTTTTTAGACCCTCAGAAGGTGGAAGCAGTTCTAAGATGGGAAAGGCCCACTACGGTAACTGAAATCCGTAGTTTCCTTGGTTCGGCAGGATACTATAGAAGGTTTGTTGAAGGTTTTTCAACAATAACAACTCCATTAACACGACTCACTAGAAAAAATATAAGATGGGAGTGGTCAAAGGAGTGTGAAGAGAGTTTTCAAGAATTAGAAAGAAGGCTCACTACTACCCTCGTTCTAACCTTTCCATCCGGAACAGAAAGCTATGTAGTCTACAGTGATGCCTCAAGAAATGGACTGGGTTGTATCTTAATCCATCATGGAAAAGTAGTCACCTATGCATCAAGACAACTAAAGACTCATGAAATCAACTACCTAGTTCATGACCTAGAATTAGTAGCAGTATTTTTTGCCCTATAAGTCTCACATGTGTGCGGCGTCGCAACGATCATCCACTCTTGTAAGTTTATCCAGGTAATCGGAGAGCCAAGGATTTCTTATCTTTTATCAGTGTATAGAGTGAATGGAAGTCGCCACCTAGTATTTTGGTCACTAGGAACCCTAACTAGTCTTAGAGATCAGGCTCGGAGATTGGTTGCGTAAAAGGAAGGTATTAGCAACCCAAATACACCTTACCTAAGGTAAGTTGCATTGTTTAAATCTCTGATAAAGGCTAAGGTATTGTCATGTTTTCTAATCATTGATCTGTCTAAAGTTTAAGATAAGTCCTCCTCAGTAAGGAGATCTTTATCTTATCGGGTAAAACCTAACCATTCCAATGTCAATAAAAAAAAAACTACCTTTTTAATATCAGAAATACATCTAACGTATAAGTTCGTAATCCTTGATATTAAAAGAAAACAAAAAAATTTTAATTTTTTTTTAATATTGGCCTAGTTCTCATGACTTCAACAAATTAGTTATTAAAGCCAAAAATGCATGCTAAGATATTTTTTTTTTGTTTTTGATTTTTGAAAACATTATATGGAAATTTCTATATTTGAGAGACTTGGTCGTATGCATGAAAACAAAGCATTTCTGACTAGGCCTGAGGCCCAGCCTGGCCTGTTCTCTTTATTTTTTCTTTTTTTGAACTAGCCTATATGGCTAGGTTGGACCCAACCAGCCCAGCCTAGTCACTAGCCTAAGCTAGTGACCCGATTGAGTATCATGCTTTTTATAAAGCCAGAGAATGCCATGCGGTCGCCTCCAAATAATAAGGCGACCGATTGTTGTTATTGCAAGAGTAATGGCGATCGTGGGGTGTCCGTTTTTTTTTTCTTGGTCTAGTGAGATGAAGAAGATGAATGGTTTTTTCTTCAAAATGATGTCATTTTGGGATGGGAATGGTTATTTTTAGTTTGGTCATTGAAGTTTTGAAACATTGTAATCAAGCCCCTTATTCAGTCAATTTTAGCCCCTATATTTACGCATCTTTTTCAATTTGGTCCTTGATTTTAGATTTCTTCAATCAAGTTTCTAATTGCCCAACAAACTTGATATTTATAAATTAAGCCCCTGATTTGACCAAATTAACTCTTAAAAATTATAATTTGACCCCTGAACTTTAATTTCTTCCAATTAAAGCCTAAATTGACTTAAAAATCAATTTTTCTTGCAATCAAACCCTCAATAAATTCAATTAAACCTTAAATAAAATTTAATTGAGTCCATAACCATATGATTTTGGACTTTTATTCCTCAAATTGAATTTTCTTTGTCAACAGAGCTCGCATCAGTCAAAAATATACTGTCAAATTTCAATTTTTGTATTTCTTAACCTCCTCAACCAATTTTTGATCATTTTCTTGGCGCTCTGGCATTCTCTTCTCACTGCTATTAATTTTTTTTTTCTTTCGAATATATTTTTGATTTTTTTGTATTTTCTCTTCTTTTTTGTGAGGACCCAAAAATGGATAACAATAATGAGTATGGAGGCACTACTTTTATGGATCCCGGGTTCGAATCTTCATGGATCATAAGAGCCTGAAATATTTGATGTCATAAAAGGAGTTGAACATGCGACAACAGAGATGGATAGAATTAATTAAGGACTACGACTGCATTATAGATTATCATCCAGGAAAAGTGAATGTAGTCGCGAATGCTCTCAGCCGTAAAGACAAGGCAATTATAGGTGGACCAACGACCTAGGATGAGAAAACCTTAAATGAGTTGGAGATTGGGGGCAATGCTAAATGTGAGTTTGGAAGGATCTTTGATGGCTCAATTAAGGGTGAGGTCAGGGTATTGAGAGCAAATATTAGAGGCACAACATATTGATGATAAAGTGTTGAAAGTAAGAAGTAAGCTGGAATTGGTGAGTGAAACTCTTTTCCGAATGGGAGATGATGAAATTGTAATGTTAAGGTAATGCATGTACGTACCTGACAACAAGTTCCTAAAAGAAAAGATACTACAAGAGGCCCACAAATCTAAGTTCACTGTACATCCAAGTAATACTAAGATATATCAGGATTTGAAAGAATACTATTGGTGGCCAAATATGAGAAAAGAAGTGGCTGAATTTATGAAAAAATGTGGTATTTACCAACAAGTAAAGGTGGAGCGCCACAAACCGACATGGCTATTACAACCACTACAAATTCCTGAGTGGAAATGGGAGATGATCACAATGGACTTTGTGTTGGGACTGCCTAGGGGAAATAGGAAAATGATGCAATCTGGGTCATTGTGGATTGACTAACTAAGTCTACCATTTTCCTACCAGTAAAAATGACGGATCCAGTTGACAAGTTGGCCAAGATTTGTGTGAATGAAGTTGTGAGGCTTCATGGAGTCCCATTATCAATTGTTTCAGACCGAGACCCAAGGTTTACTTCATGTTTCTGGCCAAACATACAACGTGCCTTGGGAACAAATTTGAATATCAGTATTGCCTTTCATCCTCAGACTGATGACCAATCTAAGATTTACTAAAGGAATATGCTTTGGAATTTGGTGGACAGTGGGAGGAGCACTTGTCGCTAATAGAATTCACGTACAATGTCGCACGTGGGCGGCGTCGCGGCGAATATTCCACTCTCAGGTAATTATATGGAAATCAAGAAATATAGGGAGACAAGGATTCCTTGTCTTTAATTAGTGGAAAGTGAGAAAATGAGTCGCCACCAAGTATTTTGGTCACTAGGAACCCTAATTGGTCTCAAAGATCGGGTATGGGGACTGGTTGTGTAAAGGGAATGTATTAACACCCCAAATATGTCTTACCTAAGGTAAGCTGCATTGTTTGATTGTCTGATAAAAAGCTAAGGTGTTATTGTATTTCTAATTATTGGTCTATCTAAGGTTTAAGAAAAGTCCTTCTCCGTAAGAAGATCCTTATCTTATCGGGTAAAAGCCTATCCGTTCTAATGTCTATAAAAAAAACTACCTTTTTAATATCAAGAATATGTTTTACGTATAAATTCGTAATCCCAGATACTAAAAGAAAAAAAAATATTTTTTTGAAATTTTTGAAATATTGACCTAGTTCTCATGGCTCTAATAAACTTGTTATTAAAGCCAAAATGCATGCTAAAAGATATTTTTGAATTTTTTTTGTGTTTTATGTACAAAAAAAATGATATGTTTTTTTTTTATCTTTGAGAGACTTGGGTGTATGCACGAAAACAAAAAAAAAATTTGTTTTATAATTTTTTTGCAATGTTTTGACGAAAACCGACATTTTAAAACCGGATTTGTATCTTTACGGTATAAAAATACAAACCAATATTACACAAAGTAGATAGAAAAATACACGAGAACATCACAAAATTTTTTAGAAAGATTTTTTGGAATTTTTTTAATGAACAGTGGATTACTCTCCACTGTTCACATGCAATGTGAACAGTGGAGCACCCGTCGAAGAAGAAGAAGAAAGGGAAGGGGAAGGAGGTTGGCCTGTAGTGGAAGCTTGGTTGCGACGAGGAGGTTCGGTCGGTGGCTTAGTAGGCTTCGATGGAGGGAATGGTGGCCGGTGTCGGTTGCTAGTAAAGGAAGAAGAAAAGTTGCAGAGGAGAGAGGCTCAGTGGCACGCTCACTATATGAGGTGGTCAGGCAGTTTCTTGTGATGGAGATGGAGGTGTTCAAGCCGGTGGTGACGATGTTGGTGGCTGAACGCCGCGGTGGAGAGAGAGAGAGGTTCTATTGGCAGCAGAAACCAAGTGTTGGAGGCTGGTTTTTTTGTTGTCTTTTGACCAAAATTTCTCCACCTCTGGAGCATGAAAACAAACCTATTTATAGGAGGTGGAAGAGAGACACTTTGTCTCTTCTAGTGCCAAATATCAGCTTGGATTGACCCAAAAGCATCCCAACCATTGGTTCAAAATAGCAATGATGAACTGTCAGTTTTGTGCAGGAAAATAGCTGGTCAGGTTGGCCACTTTGGGGAGGTGCCATCACCTCTGAAGTCTCGATCAGCCCGAAAGGTTTATACTAGTGTGTAGTCAGGTGTCAGAGGATCATTTTCGTGCAAGTTTCATCTAATTTGAGGAAGAAACGAGGCGTCAAATGCCTTGGGAGGGTAGCCACCCAACCAACCTCGCTAAAGAAGAAGATGAATAGTAATTTTTTTGTCAATTACGCTTTAGTCCTTTAATTTGTGATTTATCTCTAATTACACCCTTGATTGCCCTCCAACTTTCAACTTTGTTCAATTTCACCCCTAACGAACTTCAACTCAAACCCTAGATTTCAGCGCCCTCTTCCCTTTGGTCCCTGGTTTTGAATTTATTCAATTAAGTCCCTAAATGGCCATCATACTTCAATATTTATGCAATTAAGCCCTTGATTTGACCAAATCAACTCTAAAAAATTCTAATTTATCCTCGTAACTTTAATTTCTTCTAATTAACCCCCAAATTGTCTTAAAAATCAATTTCTCTTGCAATCAAACCCTCAATAAATTCAATTAAACCTCCAATAAAATTTAATTGAGTCTATAAATATTTGTTTTTGGACCTTTCTTTTTCAAATTCAATTTTCTTTATTAACAAGGCTCTTTATATGTCAAAAATATACTGTCAAATTTCAATCTTCGTATTTTTGAACCTCCTCAACCAATTTGTAACCATTTTCTAGGCACTTCGACAACCTCTTCTCATTGTTATTATTATTTTGGATTTTTTTGTTTTTAGTCCGAATATATTTTTTGATTTTTGAAAGAGAAAAAGTGAAAATGAGGAATAACCAAAAATGGGTTATGACAGTTGCCTCCCTCTTTACAATGCTTACGATAAAAAGTCTCATAAGAGATTTTAGATAATAAACTTTGTAAAGAAGAAAAAGGAAAAGATAACGGACTCACCATATGATGAATTGTTTTGAAAGCATTTGAGGGCTAGAAAGTGCACTCAAATGGTCGAAAGGTTTTCTGGTGAGATTCAAAGATTTTTGAAATGGTCGGATTGTAATGGATGACCCTATTTTTGATTTTTCAAGGAAAGTTTAAATGTTTTAAAAGTATAAATTTAAAATAAATTCAAAAAAAGAAATTATGATTTCTGTTTTGGATTCTTCAAGGATAGTTTAAATGTTTTAAAATTATAAAATTTAAAATAAATTAAAAAAAAAAGAAATTAGGATTTCTGTTTTGGATTCTTCAAGGATAGTTTATATGTTTTAAAATGATAAAATTTAAAATAAATTAAAAAAAAAGAATTAGGATTTATGTTTTGGATTCTTCAAGGATAGTTTAAATGTTTTAAAAATATAAAGTTTAAAAGAAATTTAAAAATAGTACTTACGATTTCTGTTTTG
>Ga0307518_10002526_pt1 | contig 13359 bp, 7 predicted proteins | sample 25_EM_MG_FD_203889 | JGI IMG/M metagenome (GOLD analysis project Ga0307518, IMG submission 203889) | Populus trichocarpa ectomycorrhiza microbial communities from riparian zone in the Pacific Northwest, United States - 25_EM | ecosystem: Host-associated > Plants > Roots > Unclassified | place...
GGTGTTTGGACATTTGTATTATTTATTTCACTTTTATTTTAATTGTGTTATATTATTATTTACTACTTGATTGGTATTGTCAATATATAATTAATTAAAATATTTTACTTGCGATTTTATGATTCGAGTTTACGATCCGAGTTTATATTGTATATTTCGTGTTGTGTCAAAAAAGCATTTTTGACAACCTTGCCCCTGATATTATATTTGACGGTGACAAAAATAGCTATGGGATGTATGTTAAGCCAGCACGATGAGTCGGGGAGAACGAACAAGCCATCTACTACTTGAGCAAGAAGTTCAATGATTGTGAATCCTAGTATGTTGCCATCAAAAGACTATGTTGTGCCTTGGTTTGGACTACGAAAAGGCTTAGGCAATATATGTTGTACTGCACAACCTGGTTGATCTCAAAACTGGATCCATTTAAATACATTTTTGAAAATCCTTACTTGTCAAGCCGAATAGCAAAATGCAAAGTGTTGTTAGTAGAATACAACATTGTTTATATGACAAGAAAGGTCGTAAAAGAAAGTACGATTGCTGACAATCTGACAAATTATGTCGTGGAAGATTACGAGCTACTAAATTTGACTTTCCTAATGAGGATGTACTAATAGTTGAAAATGACGGTGAGATGAATTATTAGTGGACCATGTACTTTGATGGAGCGATGAATATATCAGGAAATGAGGTTGGAGCAGTGATAATTTTGTAGTTAGAAAAAATAACCTATTTCAGTGAGGTTGCAATTTGAATTCACTAATAATGCGACCGAGTATGAAACCTGCATCATTGGTCCAGAAGCTGCTTTAGAGCTAAAAGTTGGGAAACTTGATGTTTACAGAGCTAATTATCTACCAAGTGAAGGGAGAATGACAAACCAAAGATGAGAAGTTGAAGTTTTATAAGGATTATCTCTCAAAGTTAGCTAATGAGTTCGAAGAGATAAAATTCACTCATATAAGCAAAGATAAGAATCAGTTTGTTGATGCTTTGACAACCCTAGCTTCGATGACACAAATCAATATTGGAAGCAGGATCCAACCAATAAGCATTGAAATCAGGATCCAACCAACCAAATGACATTAAGAGGTTTATCCAGCACTGAGAATATCCTTTAGAAGCCTCCAAGACAGATGAAAATTAAGAGGTTTATCCAGCACTGAGAATATCCTTTAGAAGCCTCCAAGACAGATGAAAAGACTTTAAGGAGAATGGTCATGGATCATTACTTAGATGTAGATGTCCTATATAAATGGTCATTTGACAGAACTTTACTAAGGTGTCTGAATGAGAAAGAGGTTATGCAAGCGTTACAAGAAATCTAGGAGGGGATTTGTGTCACTCATGCTAACAAACATACAATGGTAAGATAAATGCAAAGATCTGGGTACTTCTGGTTCACTATAGAGAGGGATTGTATAGACCATGTCAAAAATTCCATAAGTGTCAGATACATGGAGACAAGATAAATGCACTTACGATATTGTTGTTCAATATAACCTCGCATTAGCCTTTTGATATGTGGGGATTGGATGTTATAGGACCAATCAATCCGAAGGCCAATAATGAGCATAGATTCATCTTAGTGGCCATCAACTACTTTACAAAATAGGTAGAGGCCAACTCTTATGCACATGAGACATAAAAAATGGTTAAGGGTTTCATTAAGAAAGATCTGATTTGTCGCTACGCCCTGCTAGGGAGATTGATAACTGATAATACTCAGAATTTCAATTGGACGCTGATTGCTGAGCTTATACTCAGTGAAAAATTAAGCATCTTAACTCTTCTCCATACAATCCCAAGATGAATGGGGCAGTTAAGGCATCCAACAAAAATCTCAAGAAGATCATTTAAAAAATGATGGTCACCTATAAGAATTGTCATGAGATGCTTCTATACATACTCCAAGCGTATCGTACTATTGTTAGAACTTCTACAGGTGAAACCTCTTACTCTCTGGTATATTTAGAAGTGCAGATTCCATCATTAAGGGTTCTAATTGATGTAGAGCTAGAAATAAGAATGGACAAAAATGAAATTTGAGTAGTTGGATCTAATTATTGAAAAGAGACTGACAGCCATCTGTCACCACCAGTTGTACCAAAGTAGAGTGGCTAAAGCATACAACAAAAAGATCACGCCAGTAGTATTTAAAGGAGACTTGATATTAAAAAAGATCTTGTCCACATCAGGAGAAGATCAGAGTAAATGAGTACCAAACTATAAAGGACTTTACATGGTGAAGAAGGCTTTTTCTAGTGTAGCTCTAATTTTAACTATAATGGATGAAGAAGATTTGCTTAAAGCTGTAAATTTTGACATTGTAAAGAAGTACTATGCCTGATGTACTTTGCCTATTAAATTAATAAAAATCAAAGTTTGGCTAATAATTCTTTAGTGTATTTTCTCTTTCTTAAAAAAAGAACTCTACATGATCTTATAAACTTAAAAAATACATCTTTTTTGTGTTTTCACAAAGATTTTTGAAAAATCAAAGTTATTAGTACAAATGTAGAAGTCAAATTAGTGTTTTTTTTTTAACAAGTCAGTTTTGGGAATTCAAGTGATCTCCTAATGAGGTGACCAAACACTTACAAACCCATAAAAATTAAAATACACCAAACACCACAAAATGACATTAAAGTTGTGCTTTAATTGAATGAATAATGATTCATAATCACAATGAAAAACAATTTTCAATGGTCAAAATCAAGGAAAGCAAAGTTTATCGATCTAAGTGCATGTGTTTGAAATGAGAAAAGACCATCTTTGATAATCCTTTCACAACACTCAAAAATATCATTTGCAGTCCCCTTTGAGTCTAGTAAGTTTTTCTTGAAAATCAACCTTGACTAGGATCACACTCTACTAAGGGCAAGTACGAGGGTTAGGAAAGTAATTTGACCGAAAAATATACAAAATAATAATTAATGAAAAAAATGCCCAAACAAAGCTAGGGGCATGAAGAAATTCAAAGAATTCAAAAAGGTCGAGCATGTTATAAGAAAAATGAAGAAAACAAAGACAAGAAATTTAAGCTCAACATCTGGGGCATGACCAGACCATTTTGCAAAATCAAGCATAAGGTTTAGGAATCCTTTGATCAAAAGAATGTTTAAGGACGAGCTCTAGTGATCCTTGGTCTTGAGATCTCTTAAATACCTTTTGAGCTTACAAATATCATTTTTTTCATGGCTAAGAGCCAAAGCCTACATTACATGCTCAATAAAACCTTTTTTAATCAAAGGTAAGCAATCTAAATTGGTAAGCAATGCTTTTCCATGCAAAACAAGCTTTTCAAGAAACTTCAATTATGCTTCATTATTCATACAAGTAAAATCAACACTTAAAAAATATATCCTTCCTCTAAAACTCTCAAGTAAAAAATTGAACCTTCCTCTAAAACTCTCAAGTAAAAAATTGAACCTTTCTGACCAACAAGATAGAAAACAAAAGGTCATTTCACATTCTCAATGAAACCCCATTCACGGGAATTACTTGAATTCTTTTTGAAACAATTTTGTTTTAAAATAACATTAAAATGGATTTTGTGCTTAGAAACGACTTTGAAATTTCAAAGATTTTCTATAAAAGCAACCTTTTTTGAAAAGCCAAACACTCTTTTGTATGACACCATCCCTGTGAAAATCCAAGAAAAAAAGACGAGATAAAATACTTAGAGGTATGATCAGACTAGGGGTAACTCAAGAAACACAATAGAGTTAGCTCCATGATTACTCTTCTAGGAAAACAAATAATGGGAAACAAAGATAACAATCTTTGAGATAAATGTTTTCAGACAATGGGGCATGCTGATATCATTTGAGATCATCAAATGAGCATCCCTCGCAGAGGTTAAGATTAGAAGTTGTTGCTCGGGTAAGTGAAGGCAAAAAAGCTATAAAAGCTTGCTATGAGGATCAAAGCTTTGAAAAAAAGAAGTCCATGCTTATTGATCACAACACATTGTATTTTAAGCTTGGTAGGAAATCCTAGGAAAGAATCCTTGATGGACTTAAACTTTTCCAACAAAAAAGACCCAACAAGATACTGAGCCCAACAAGGCTCTTGTTATTTAAAAATTCAGCAAAGTTTTTAGAGACAACATCTTTGACACTTTTTTAATGCACTTTCTAGCCCTTACAACAAAATAGTGTGCTTTCTAGCCCTATCTATTTTTATTTTGAGTGCACTTTCTTGACCTCATCCATTAGATAATGCATTTTCTAGCCCTATCTCTTTCTTTTTTAGTACGCTTTCTGGACCTCACATACCGGATAATATGATTTCTAACCCTCTCAATTTTTCTTCCGAGTGCGTTTTCTAGCCCTCGCATACAAGATAATACGCTTTCTAACCCTATTAATTTTTCTTTCAAGTGCGCTTTCCAGCCCTCAAATACTGGATAATGCGTTTTCTAGCCCAATCTTTTTATTTCGAATGTGTTTCTAGCCCTCGCGTACCAAATAATGCACTTTCTAGCCCTATCAATTTCTTTTTTAGTACGCTTTCAAGCCCTCACTTTTAATGCTTTTGGAAGGATTGACCATTTCATGATCTGGTAAATCCACAATCTTATCTTTTTTTCTTTACAAGCTTACTATTTAAAGGCACTTATGAGACTTTCTATCGTAGGCATTGTAAAGATGGGACAACTTTCATAACCTAATTTTTGAGTTTTGCCCAAAATTATCATTTTCTTTAAAAATTAATAAAAAATAAAAAATACTGGCAACTTGGTAAGAGTAGGCTGAGAAAGGTTTCAAATGCATAAAGGAACTAAGTTGGAGTTTTTGACAAAATTGAGAGCTCAATTGTACCCCATTGTACCAAAGACTGAAAAGATAATGCAGATTCAAGGTCAAATTAAATGATTATTGGGCGAATCTGTATAAAAATTACGTCCAAGGAATTAATTAGATTTTTAATAGGCCAATTTGACTTAATCATCGGCCCAATTAAAGGTTTAATTAAGTTTAAGAATTAATTTGGATCAAATTACAAAATTTAATTAGGTGCAAGGACTTAATTATATTTTTAATGGGTCAAGTTAATTTTATTAGGGACTTAATTGGTGAAAAATTAAGTTTAGAAGCTTAATTTGAGCTTAATTAAGAATAATGCAATTTTAGAGGACTAGATTTAATTTTTCCAAACTCAATTGGGTGAAATCAGGGATAAGACTAAAAGAAAATCAAAGTTTAGGGGTCAATTAAGAGCCAAATTAAAGAAATTAGGAACCAAGGACCTTTCTACCAAAAACACGCAAATTCAGGGAATCAATTCAATTGAAAACATGGGTGAAATTGAACAAATTAAAAGTTTGGAGGTCAATTAGGGATGGAATTGAAAATACCTAAGATCAATGACCAAGTTGAAAAACACGCTTATATCAGGGGGTGTTTTTAAATCTTTGAAGAGGTGAAATTGAATTGATTCTTGAAATCAAAATTAAATGAAAAACCTAATTAAATAAATTAGAAGACTAGGGTCTAAAATTAAAAAAAAAAGGATGAATAACCTAATTCAAGCTAAAACACCATAATGACACCGTTTCATTTAAATGAAACAGTTTGTTTTGGCTATGTCTTGATCAAAACGACATCGTTTTGGTCAACACCAAGTAAAAAAAAGAAGATAAATGGCACCTCTAATGCCACGTTTCAAGCCTTCATTCTCTTTTATATGTTCACCATATAAGGAATAAGAAAGATACCACCCTTATGACCTGTTATTGCACCCAAACCTAAGAAAAAAGTTGTTCTTTGAAAGCCCTGAACCTATTACAAAGTTGACCTAAAAAGGCTAACTCGACCAACCTTTGCAACCCGTGATTGTGACTTTTAGCCAATAGTCTGGATCCTTCCCATTTGAATTAAGGGTCAAGATTCATACCTAATAAAGACCAGTTGTCCCTTTTTTATCCCCTATAAATATGGGTGATTTTCATGCAAAAAAGAGGAGAGAATTAGGAGAAGAGAGGCAAAAAGCACCTGAAAACCATTATTTTTTTCTAGCTACCTAACCAGGCACCACTCTCCTCATTCAGCGACCACTTTGAGCCACCAATAGCCCCGAAAACACCACCACCGGACAATTAACAACCACCTCTTGTGTAGTTAAGCTTCTTCTTCATCCTTCTCCTGGTTCATTACATTTTATTTTTCATGGCTTCAACATGGTACGACAACCATGTTTGCTGGCTTTTTTGCCAGCAAAGCCTTTTTACTAGGCTAGGCCATTGATAAGGTAAAGGAGTTAGACTAAAGCCTATTTCATGGTTGTTTGGGTCCAACGCATATTTATTTGGAGAAAAAAAAGACTAAATCCTTATGTCTTTATCTTTTTATCTTGTCTATTGGGGTTCTTAGTGGCATTCTTAGGTAGGCCTTACATGATTCTAGATTTCAGTTCCACTAGAGGTGTCAACAAAACACCATCACTCATATTGATTTGTTGATGACCTTATGATTTTCTGCCAGATGGATATGGACTCAACTTGTATTATGAGAAGGGCCTTAGGTGATTTTTCAAGATTGTCAGGATTGGTCACTAATTTAGAAAAGAACCATGTTTTCCTATCTAGTGTTGATGATAAGATAAGGACTTCTCTGCAGGCTCTTTTGGGTCTTAGACTAGGGTCCCTTCCAATAAAGTATTTTTGACAAATAGAAAATATTTACTAACCCATTTTTACAAGATATTAGGTGCCATTTTTTAACCCAAAAGCTTATACACAATTATCATTTAGCAGGTTCTATGCCTAGGTGTGCCTTGAAGATAGATATAAAGAAAGCTTTTGATACTATTAGTTGGGAGTATATCCTCTTAGGTTTGAGAGCCACTGGGGTTCCTAGTTCCATGGTTAAATGGATTGAGGTCTATATGTCTATAATGTATTTCTCAGTGGCGATGAATAAAGAATTACATGGTTTTTTCCTATCTTACCAAGGTATTTGGTAGGGCGACCCCTTATCCACTTATCATTTTATCCTAGCTATGGAGGGTCTTGATGGCATTCATAGGGAGGCCTCACAGGATTCTAGATTTCAGTTCCACTATAGGTGTTAGCAAAACACCATCACTCACATCTGCTTTACTAATAACCTTATGATTTTCTGTTAGACGGATATGGACTTAGTTTTTATTTAGAGAGGGGCCTTGGATGATTTTCAAGATTCTTGGGATTGGTTACTAATTCAAAAAAGCCATGTTATCCTGTTGAGTGTTGATGATGAGATGCAGACTTCTCTGCAGACTCTTTTAGGTTTTAGACTAGGGTTCCATCTAGTCAGGTATCTTGGCATTCCTTTGATCATCACTCACTTGAAACATAATGACTATTTGCTTTTGGTTCAAGATCAAGCTATAAACCTCAACATCATTGGTTGTGTCGCATCTCGGTGGACGTCATGATGAGGATTAAAAAATGTATTTTATCATGAAAAATTAGGAGTCGTCACCTAGTAATTAAATGAAACTTGGGATCCTAAAATGTGCACTGATTTTAAAGATTCAGGTAAGGGGTTAGTTATGCTTAAAGAAAGAATTACGTCACCCTTACAATATCTTTTCTTACGAAAGGTTACTTTTACTATGTGTTTTCTTCTAAATTTATCTTTTTGATTGCGATTAATTATCCTTACCTTTCTTATGATTTTTTATTTAATTCCTAATCTTTTTTGTAAAGATTGATTTCAGTCCCTAGAAATAGGAGACTCGTCGATTTGGTTATTCACAAAAACATTGACCACGATCTCTTTGAAAAGGAGACTTGTTATCTAAATTATTTCTAAAATGGCATTGGAACTGTAAGGATGATAAAAATAGAATTGAGTTTTGACCCATTTATTTAGGTAAGTTTTGAAAATGAACTTGAAGGTCGCCATTATTATTCTATAGGTTTTTGATGGGATCACATCGATCCAGCCCAAATTATTAAATCGTATGCTTGAAAAATATTACAAAATGATAAATGAATCACTTTATTTTTATTTTTTTAATATTTCTTGTTTTATTCATTTTTTATGAGAATGATAATACCAAACAAATAATTGGATTTTCCATAATATGAAAAAAAGGCACTAAAATATCAATATACACAAAATGAGATAAATATTTATTCTAGGTTCGAATTGACTTTCGAGGTGGAAAAACACCAGGAATCATTGGAAAATACCACATAACCACCTGTCACGCATGCAGTTCATACACTTTTAAGTTGATTGACTTGGAATTATGCGCACGTGTCCTTCACGAACTGGCTATAATCTTGCCAAAAGAAAAAGGCAGAAACTTTATTTTCTTATTTTCTCTTTTATAGGCTTTGTGGTGGAACAAGGTGTTGTTATCCATTTTTTACCACACATCAAAAAAATAAATAAAAAATAAAAATTACAAGAGGAAAAACATGAAGAAAGCCTAGAAGATTGCCCAAGATTGGTGATGGATGACCAAGATGACAAATGGAAAAATTAGAGGACTAAAATGTATAAGATTGATAAAATTAGCAACCCAATTTTGACTGACAAAAGGCTCCACTGGTGAAAATATTTTTGTTTGGGGTAAAGAAACACAAATTTAGATGGGTAAGGACAAAATGAGAATTTTAGAAGGCTTAATTAATTTTATCAAGGACTTAATTGCAAGGGAAATAAGTTTTTGGAGTCAATTTAGGTGTTAATTGAAAGAAACTAAGGTTTGGGGATTTAAATTAGACTTTGAAATGTTTAGGTTAAATCAGGGGTTTAATTGTGAGAAGATTAAAGTTTGAATGCCTTTTAAGGATTTAATTACAAATTCCCAATAGCAAGGATCAACTTGTAAGTGGCGTGCAATTTTAGATGTAGAAATGGGTGAAACCAGGGGCCAAATTGAAAGGAATTGAAATTCTGGTGGTTAATTAAGGATGAAATTGAACAAATTAAAAACTAAGGACTTGTTTATAAAAGGCGCTAAACTTTGGAGCTGATATTTGAATTTGACAGGGGTGCAATTACATGCAATTAAAAGGTGAGAGACAATTACGGGTGCAATTAAAAGGAATTGAAAGAGTAGGGACCGAATTGAAATTGGCCGAATTTCAAATTAAAAAACTTTAATTTTTTGGGTTTATCCTAGATGACATGTCGTTCACCCACTGCTTATCTCCTTCCTTGACAATTTTGGTTGGTTGAGTAGGCATCTTCAGGTGAATGAAGGTGGCGTTTTGACCACCGTAAGAGTTGTAACCACCATTATGCAACTAAGAAACACCTCACCTACAACCCCATGCCCATGAAATTGGATGTTTACACCTCAATTTTTCCATAAAAGTCTCCAACATCTTGTCTCTGATTAGCTTTCCTTGTATTTTCAAATTATGAGCTGATCGAGTTGGTACCTTTGGATGAGTAAATGTGAAGCTACAGACCTCCAAATTGAGTAAGGTTAGATCAAAGCAAAAGGTGTGCACCTCCTCCACCAACTTTAAGTGCTCTTAAGAAATGTTGATGTCGGAGTTGCTCCAACGAGGCCTCAAAAGTGGTCAACCCAGTCAGCCATGATTGTGACACCCATTGGCAAAACCACTAATTTTTTTTATATGTTCACATTAAAAACTTTCTTAATAGGTTTTTATCGAGGGTTTGTCGTATTTCTCTCAAAATTAGAAGACCGCAAAACAACTCTTTGGTCTTTAAGTTTGACAAAGCCATTAAAATCCCCAAAACCAAAACCACCACTGCAAAACAAGCCTAGTTGAAGCGAACCCTAGCGGAATTTAATGGAATTCGCGACCCTAATCTAATCCAAGTTTGTTGAGATTTGAATGAGCTTATCACAATGGAAGACTTGCTCCAAGGCAACAAGACTATAAACCAACTCGATCACAACGCTTATACCTGGAGACGAGCAAAGGAAGTATAAATTGACAATAAAGAATGGTCAGTTCTTTGAAGAGCTGAAAGTTCAATCAAGAACCAAGATTGAGCAACCAAAAAGTCGGCTACAATGCTGAAAATATCATCAAAAGTTTGCACTTAAAATTATTCCTAAAGAGTATTTAAACTCCAAGCTAAAACCCTAGTTTCCCTAATGGGTCTCACATAAGCCCAATTTAAATAATAATCAACCCAAGCTAAAACTAGCCCAAACTAATTAAAATAAACAAAATAAACAAGTCTAAAACCTAAATAAAATGTCTCCTCTAAAAATAAATAAAGTTTGATAGCCCCACTAATTAAATAAGACAAGTTTGTTGTTTTCGTATTCTATCTGACAGCAGCAAAAACCCAACTTAAAATGGATGGTTCATATACCGTTGGAAAGGTATGGAAGTCTAGTTTCTAGCCCAACTGGAATCACATCAAAATTCAATCTGTAGCTTCAGTTATGACCAAAAGAGTAACGAAATGTCAAACTGTCTGAATCTAGTCTTCTTCTCCCAATCCTTGTGCAATGGTCTTGGTTCTGCCAACAAGCCCCTCTTGAACATGAATCAGATTAATCATGGCTTGCTTTTAATTATTACAAATCCTCTTGAAGTTCACCTTAGCCCATGTATCTTGAAGAAGTCTATTGAAAGCTTCTTAGCCCTAAGCCTAGTAACTAAGCTTTTAACTAGCACAAAGCTTTCAACTGTTGTTTTTTTGTCCAAAACCCTTCCATTCTAATCAAAGGGCCAAGATTGATCAATCATGGTCAATCTTTTATTGAATCAAATGAAAAAAGCATAGTAAAACCCTATAAATAACCCTTGAAAATCAAAGCTGAGAAGGAGGAAAAAGGAGAAAAATATTAAGAAAATACCCTAGTTGTGAGGGTTTACGAGCCTAGCATAAGGGGCTATTCAGTTTTGAAAGGGCACTAAGTTTATGGAAGCAAACCTTTACAAAGGAGAACAAATAAGCAGTTGTTCTAGGGTTTTGAAAGTATATTTTCTAATCTAAAAGTGGAGTCCATGTGGCTTGCTTGAGGAGATTTTGTTTGAAATTTGGTTTGCATTTATGTTTGCAAATAGGGTGATGCTTAAAGAGTAAGGGTTGTGTTTGTTTTTTTTTTTTTGTGATTTTGATTTTATGTTTTGATGTTTATTTTTAGGGTGTGTTTGATGTTTTTAATGTGACAAAAGCTTTCTAGTTAAGTTAGTTTTGATAGATAAAAAAAAAAAACAATGTTTGTTTTGTTTTGATTTGTTTGATTAATGCATTATGAAGCAATATTGTTGATCTTGGATTTACAAGGCTTGTTCATGACCAAAATATATTTAAGAAACTTATTTTGAATCCAATTTGTATAGATATGTAGGCTAGGTAAGATTTGACGATTTTCAGAATTGAGACTTCATGCATGTTATTGATGATTTGATGTTATTTGTTAGTTCTTTGGATTCAACTATGCTTGATATTGGTAATGTGATTTGTTAGGACCAAAAGTTGTGTGTTAAAAGCCTAGAAGGCTAAATCTAGGTTTTGGCAGTTGTTCTTTAATTTATGGAAATTTTCCAGATTATGGGTTAATGTTCTTTGCATGAACTTTGCGTTAGCCTCTTGTTTTGGAGTTGTTTTGGGTTAATTCTTGGCTCAAACATGTTACCTTGTCATCTTTAGCAAATAATCTAGGGTTAAAACGGATCAATAACTAGGTTTCTTACGATAGCCAAACACATTTTAATCAAATCGTGACTTTTAAGTGTTAATCCAAGAAAATAAATGCTTGATTCTTGATCTATGCATGATTACAAACAAAACATTGCCCTTTATTTTATGAAAACTTGTCTGGTTTGGAATTTCTATTTGCTGGGTTTCAGTTTGAATGTTCATCATGTTTTTATGTTTTTGTTATTTGATCTGTTTTTGTCAAAAAGTATTTTATGTTTTTGTGTTCTTTTTTAGTTTTGATATGCTTTTGGTTTAATTGTTTGTTTTACTTTAGTTTCAGGTCAAACCATGGTTTTCGGTTCGGATCAGGGTTGAACCAGTGTTTTTGAGTCAACCTGATTGGTTTTTTTTAAGTCAAGTGCTATGACTTTGTTTGGTTGGTTACTATTTTTGTTGAGGAATTTTTAGTTTAAGGGGTTTTGGCAAACACACCCTTAGGTCTATTTTGACAGTTTTGTTTTGAATAAAAATGGTTTTTTGCCAAATAGACCCCAAATAAATTCCTAAAAATTCTAAAAAATTTCAAGGAAAAATTTAACATTATTTGTGGGTCATTCATATATTTTTCTAGCAATTTTATTTAACATCGAGGTTGTAGACTTACACTGTAAGATGCTAACTTGGTATTAAAATACCCGTTTTTCATCGAAATCTTTAAAATTTCCAAAATTTCTGAAAATATTTTCTCTTGTAAAAAAAATATAAAAATGTATTTTATTTAGTGTGTATTCAGCCAAGTCTCTTAAAAGATAAAAATCATATTTTGCTTTAAAAAAATGAAAACATACGGTACGATTTAACATTTTTTATATATACAAAAAATTCAAAAAAATATCTTTGCATGTATTTTTGGATTTAATACCTAGTTTATTCAATAACCCCTAAAATTTTAATTCATGAGAATTAATGGTTAATATTCTGGTAAAAATATTAGATCTACAAGTAGGCTGGCATCTAAATACTAAAAGTTGACTTGAAAATCCCTAAAATTATTTTGGGTATTCACTAATTTTAATTAAGAGTATTTTTCACCACAACATACAAGTTATGAAAAATTCTTTCACCTTTCAGGATATGTGAACCCTGTTAGGACACCTACATGAATTCTTCTCACAAGAATTTATTTGGGCATACAAGCCCATAATGAATTCGAAATGTCAGATTTATTTATGAGAATAAATCTTTATTCTAAACCATAAATGTACCATCAGTTAAGAATCCATCAATACATTTAAGCCACATCTAGACAACACAATGCAGCTTACCTCAAGTAAAGTGTGTTAGGGGTGCTAATACGTTCCCTAGTTACAACCAGTACCTTACCCTAAAATTTCATATAAGACCATTCTACTTGGGCATCCTAGTGACTCTGAACCAAACAATTAGGTGATGACTCATTGATCCCAACATCCCGCTATACCACGCTCTCACGTGCGACACAAGGGATGAGCACAAAGGTGAGTGGTTGATCTGCTATGCGAGTGACTTTCGGTGTCCTTTTCTAGAAACTCCTTCCTTTTTTTATTTTAGTTGTTCTAGAGGTCTGGTGATGGTGTTGTGATGGGATTTTATGGAGGAAAGGTGGGGTTGACAACAGTGATGGTTATGGTAATGGGTATAGGTGGGTCAGTGATGGCCGGTAGTGTTTTGGGAGGAGAGGTCTAATTCTTTTTTAGTTTTTAGGTTGGAGAAAGATCTAGTTTATAGGTCA
>Ga0307518_10002527_pt1 | contig 13354 bp, 12 predicted proteins | sample 25_EM_MG_FD_203889 | JGI IMG/M metagenome (GOLD analysis project Ga0307518, IMG submission 203889) | Populus trichocarpa ectomycorrhiza microbial communities from riparian zone in the Pacific Northwest, United States - 25_EM | ecosystem: Host-associated > Plants > Roots > Unclassified | place...
CGCGACGCAGAATTCGTTGCCGACGGGATCGGCCAGCACCGTCCAGGCGAAGCCCGGCATCTCGTGCTTGTCCAGCTTCTTCGCGCCCAGTCCGATCAAACGCTCCACCTCCTTCTCCATGTCGTCGGTGCCGAAGTCCACATGGACCCGGTTCTTGCCCACCCGCTCCTCCGGCACGCGCTGAAAGGCGAACACCGGCCCGTTCTCCTTCTTGGCGTGCAGGATCAGGAACTCGCCGCCGTGGTCCTGATCCACCTCGACCTCCAGCGCCTTCGTCCAGAACGCCGCGAGCCCGCGCGGATCCGCGCAGTCGATCGTGATCATGCCCAGTTCGATACCCATGGCGGCACGCTAGCGCCGCCCACCGACAAAACCGGGCGGCCGCGATAACCGGTTGAACCGGCCCGGGGCGGGGTGACTACGCTGCGCAGAACGTCTAAGCACGTAATTCCAGCGAGGAGCCCAGAAGTGATCACCAGGATGTCGTCGTTGTTCCTTCGCACCCTGCGTGAGGATCCGGCGGACGCCGAGGTACCGAGCCACCGGCTCCTGGTACGCGCCGGCTACGTCCGCCGGGTGGCCCCGGGTGGCTACTCCTGGCTGCCGCTGGGCCTGCGGGTGCTGCGCCGGATCGAGAACGTCGTCCGTGACGAGATGAACGCGATCGGCGCGCAGGAGATCCAGTTCCCCGCGCTGCTGCCGAAGGAGCCTTACGAGGCCACCGGCCGCTGGACCGAGTACGGCGACGCCCTGTTCCGTCTCAAGGACCGCAAGGGCGCCGACTACCTCCTCGGCCCGACGCACGAAGAGCTCTTCGCGCTCACCGTGAAGGGTGAATACAGCTCCTACAAGGACTACCCGGTCGTCCTGTACCAAATCCAGACGAAGTACCGCGACGAGGCGCGTCCCCGCGCCGGCATCCTGCGCGGCCGCGAGTTCGTCATGAAGGACTCCTACTCCTTCGACCTCGACGACGAGGGCCTGAACAAGTCGTACGAGCTGCACCGCCAGGCCTACACCAAGCTGTTCGACCGCCTCGGCATCGAGTACGTCGTCGTGAAGGCGACCTCCGGCGCGATGGGCGGCTCGGCCTCCGAGGAGTTCCTCGCCGTCGCCGAGACGGGTGAGGACACCTACGTCCGCAGCACCGAATCGGGTTACGCGGCCAACGTCGAAGCGGTCACCACGCCCGCTCCCGAGGCGAAGCCGATCGAAGGCCTCCCCGAGGCGAAGGTCCACCACACGCCCGACACCCCGACCATCGAGTCGCTGGTCGCGTTCCTCAACAACGCCGGCCTCGGCCGCACCTTCACCGCCGCGGACACGCTCAAGAACGTCCTGGTGAAGACCCGCCAGCCGGGCGCGAAGGAGTGGGAGCTGCTGGCCATCGGCCTCCCCGGCGACCGCGAGGTCGACCCGAAGCGCCTCGAAGCGTCGCTCGAGCCCGCCGAGTTCGAGCTGCTCGAAGAGGCCGACTTCGCGAAGAACCCCTTCCTCGTCAAGGGTTACATCGGCCCGAAGGCGCTGAAGGACAACGGTGTCCGCTACCTGCTCGACCCGCGCGTCGTCGACGGCACCGCCTGGGTCACCGGCGCCGACGAGCGCGACCACCACGTGGTCGACCTGGTCGCCGGCCGCGACTTCACCGGCGACGGCACGATCGAGGCCGCCGAGGTCCGCGAGGGCGACGCGTCGCCCGACGGCAAGGGCACCCTGGTCGCCGCGCGCGGTATCGAGATCGGGCACATCTTCCAGCTGGGCCGCAAGTACGCGGACGCGTTCGAACTCGACGCGCTGGGCCCGGACTCCAAGCCCATCCGCATCACCATGGGTTCGTACGGCGTCGGCGTCTCGCGGCTGGTCGGCGTGCTCGCCGAGCAGAACCACGACGACCTCGGCATCGTCTGGCCGCGCGAGGTCTCGCCGTTCGACGTGCACGTCGTCATCGCGGGCAAGGACGAGACGGTCGCCGCGGGCGCGGAGAAGCTCGCCGCCGAACTGGACGCCGCCGGGATCGAGGTCGTCCTCGACGACCGCAAGGCCACCCCCGGCGTGAAGTTCGCGGACGCGGAACTCGTCGGTGTGCCGACGATCCTCGTCGTCGGGCGCGGCCTGGCGAACGGTGTCGTCGAGGTCAAGGACCGCCGCACCGGCGACCGCGAAGAGATCGCCGTCGACGCTGTCGTGGAGCACCTGGTCAAGCTCGTCCGTTCGTAGCGTCCACCGTCGGGACTTCGGCACGTATCTCGGCGGCCCAGCTTCCTGCCGGCTGCGTCGCCGGTCCGCCCGAGTACGACCCGGTACGAGGACGAACCGGCGCCTTGCCGGCAGAAACCTGGATCCACCGATATACGCACCGAAGTCCCGACGGAGGACGCTGTGTTCGGCAAGAAGCGCCGGGATTCCCCGGGCTACGAGGACAACGCGGCGCTGGACGGGTTCGGGGGCTATCAGCCCTCGGACTCGTCCGGCTACACGCCCGTTCCCGAGACCCCGGCGCCTGAGCCTGAGCCTGAGCCGGAGAAGCCCGCGAAGCAGCCGATGTCGCGGAGCGGGCGAAGGGCCATGTACGGCTTCTTCGCGACGCTCGGCGTCATCGCGGTCGCCGCGCTCGCGAACAACGGCGACAGGTCGTCGGAGAGCAGCGCGCCCACGCCCCGGGCTCCGATCGTCTACACGCCTTCGCCTCAGGTCGTCGCGCCGCCGGTGACCGAAGGCTGGCAGTCGGTGGCGGGGAAGGACGGCGTCTACGCCTACGACGTCCCGCCGAACTGGACTCCGAAACCCGGCACGATCCACGGCTGGGAGAAGGGCACCCAGGTCCCGGGCATAACCATGGTCGCCAGCGCCTTCGTCGGGGAAGGCTACTGCCCGCAGGAGAAGCGAAGCAGGCTCGGCGGCAGTGGCGTGGCCAACATCAAACTCGCCGACCCCGCCGCCGCGGCGAAGAAGGCTGTCGACGACCTCGCCGTCAGTGCCTACAACCCCGAAGACGGCCCGCTGACGGCCAAGATCACCGCGGAACCACCCCAAACGACCGAGTTCACGCTCGGTACCGGCAAGAAGGTCCCCGCGAGCATCGTCCTCGCGGAGGTCGTCACCCCGCCGGGAGCCTGCGGTGCCCACCGCGCCTTGGTCGGCGTGATCGCGCCTCAGCTGGGTGAAGCCTCGGCGGCCCTGGCCGTCTATTCGGGCCAGGACGCGCCGGGCGGAGCGGATCGCGAGCTGATCCTGAAGATCCTCAAGACCTACCGGGGCGTCCCGGAAGCCGACCGCAGGACCATCACGCCGCCGCCTTCGACGTTGCGCTGAGGCTTCTTGCCCGACCGTGCGAGCTTCGCGAGCCGCAGCAGCCCGGTGTTCGGCAGGTACGCCCGGCCGAGCGCGATCCCGATCCGCGGCAGATCCGCCTCGTCGCGGAACGCGAGGTACAGCGGCACGTGGCGCGGCTGGAACTTCGCCTTGAACGCGTGCAGCGAGCGGAAACCGTAGAACGGCTCCATCATCGTGCCGAGCGCGTCGAGCACCCGCTCGACGGCGTGCGCGGGTTCGCCGGAGCTCGCCAGCGGAGCGCCGGACAGCGAAACGAACTTCGCGCCCTCTTCGCGGAACGCCAGGCACGACGACGCGATCAGGAACTCCATCGACGGACGGAACCCGTCGGCGCGTTTGCGCATGACGTCGAGCGTCCAGCCGCCGATCGCGCCCGCGCCGGTGTACACCGGCAGCCACGACGTCACGCCGTGGACCACACCGTCGGCGTCCACCGCGAGCCCCACGCGGGTCTCGGGGTCCATCGCCTCGTCGACCCCGCCGAGGGTGAAGCCCATTTCCGGCATGCCCTTGTCGCCGATCCACTCCTCGGAGATCGCGCGGACCTGCGAGATCACCGCGCGCGGCTGGTCGGCGAGCCGGACGAGCCGGAACTCGATGCCGTCCTTCTTGGCGCGGTTGAGCGCGGTCCGCACGTCTTGCCAGCGCTTGCCGCGGAATTCCAGCGTTTCCAGCTCGATCAGGGTGTCCTCGGCGACCTGGACCTGCTTCCAGCCGAGCTCCTCGGTTTTGGCGGTGGTGTCACCGGTGGCGGAGAACAGGCACGGCACGAGGCCGGTGTTCTCGCACATCGTGATGAACTCGGCGATCGTCCGGTCGGCGGCGCCGTCCGGGGCGATCGGGTCGCCGAGGGCGATGGCCACCCCGGCGTGGCGCCGGTAGGCGAGGTAGGACTTGCCGTCCGCGGCCACGAAATACGAGTTCTGCGGCCAGGTCGTCATCCACGAAAGCGTGCTTCCGCCGTGACGGCTGAGCAGGGTGCGGGCCAGCGCGGGGTTGCCCATCCGGCCGAGACGGCGGCGCTTCCGCCGCGACGGCACGCGGAAGGCGCCGCGCGAGGAGACCAGCAGCGCGAATTCGACCGTCCACAGCAGGTTGTCCACGAAGAACAGCGGCGGATCCATCAGGTCGGCGTCCTCGCCGAAGATCTCCGCGAGGGTGAGCACCCCGCCGTAGACCATCACCTGCAGGATGACGAAGGAGGTCAGGATCATCGCGCACCACCAGGCGACCTGGCTGCCCTTGCGCAGGCCGTTCATGATCGGCACCACGATCAGGCACAGGACGCCGACTTCCCAGGTGGACAGCGAAAGCTCCTCGGACGAACCGAAGGGACCGTTGCCCGGCACGAAGGACATCACCAGTTCGGCGACCGTCAGCACCAGCAGTCCGGCCATCACGTAGAACCGCCACTCGCGCAGGCTCGGCCGCCGTTCGCGCGAGGATTCCTTGGCACCGACGAACTTCCGCCCGAACGGCAACGCGAGGACGAGGGCGAAGAAGTGCACGAGATCGGCGAGCGTGCCGACGAAGATGATCGCGATCCCGGCGTAGACGCACAGCCCGGCGCGCAAGCGGAGGCGCCACGGCGGGCGCAGGGTGGCGCTGGCGACCGCGACCGCGGCGAGCGCGCCGCCGGAGAATCCGACGTCGAGGCTGCCCGCGACGCGTTCCGCCCATTCCCAGCCGGAATTGCGGCTCAGGGCCAGGAACTGCACCGCGACCAGCACGCTGACGAACTGGCCGCCGATGGCGACGGCCATCGCCCGGCGGGTGCCGAGCCGCCATTCCGCGAACCCGGCGAACAACGCGAAGCTGAGCACCATCGGCAGGTAGTACAGCGGGACGACCGCGAACAGCGGTCCGGTGAACAAGGTCCACCACCGGCCTGCTTCGAGCGACGGCAGCCCATAGGCGATGTACGGGTACACCGCGCGGTCCTCGGCGGCCGACCAGAGCGCGCCCGTGGCCAAGGCGAGCGCGAGCATGGTCACCGTGACGAGGGTGGTGAAAGGCAGCCGGTGCCTCAGCACCGTGGCGATCTTGTGCGTCCGGCCCGGCGCGGCCGTCCCGCTTCCCCCTTTTGGCATGGAACTCAAATTAGGGGTGGGAGGCGCCAGGACACATCCGGCACGGGACCCATATTTCCCTTAGGGGAGTGCTACTCGCGACGGATGCTCTCACCCATCTTGAGGACGACGCCGCCGGCTATCGCACCAGGGATCCCCTGGTCCGCCAGTACCAGAAGGACGTGGTAGCGGCCCGATCCGGGCAGCGCGCGCAGGGGTAGGGCGATCGCGGTGATCGAGACCGAGGGCGCCGGGCACGGCCCGTCCGGGGCGGGGACGACGGTGGTGGTCACGGCGGTGGCGGTCGTCCCGCCGTCCAGGACGGGCACCGGCCCGGCCTTGCCGATCTCCGCTTTCGGGGCGTGTCCGTACGCCGCCTCGGCCCAGCGGATCGTCGTCTCCTCGGCCGCCTGGGCGAGGCCGCCGACCTCGCCCTCGTCGATGGTGGTGAACCCCGCCATCGCGCGTGCCGAAAGTTCGGAGCCGGGGCAGAAGGCACGCCGGTACCGCGCGACACCCTGCAGGGTGACGAGGTCACCGGACGGCGTCTCGTAGCCGATGGCGACGTCGGGCTCTTCGAGTTTCCAGTCCGGCGGCACGTCGTAGACGAGCGGGTGGTCGTCGGACCGCACCGGTTGCCACCCCGCGATCACGGGCTCGATCCGGGTGGCGGGCAGCGGGTCGGGCAGGACGAGATCGTGGGCGGACGGCGGTGGGGGCGCGGTCTTGGCCTGATAGGTGGCCGTCGTGCCGACGACGAGGACGAGGACCAGCCCGAGGACCCCCAGGGTCGGCCTGAGGCGCAGGCGACGGCGCGGCGGAACAGCGTCCCGGACGACCGGAAGCGGCCTCGTCTGTTCTGATTCTGATTCGGTTTCGAGCGGTCGCCCGGTGAGCGGATCGACGAACCACTGCCGAGGTTCGTCGATGTGCCCACCGGGGCCGGTCATGGCTGAGGCCTCAGACTCGCGAGGATCTTTTGGGCGTCCGCCTCGGTCAGCGCGTCGGGGGTGCCCTGGTCGATGGCCATGACGAAGCAGATGGTCTGGTCGCCGGATTTGAACGCCGCCGAAGTGACCTTCACGCTCGGGGCGCGGCATTCCTCGGTTTCGGCAGGGGTGAACGTCCCGGTCGAGCTGACCGCCTGGATCGAGCCGCCCGCGATCGCCACCTGCGTGATGTCGGGCATCGGGACGTCGGGTTTGCCGGTGGCGGACTGGATCCAGAGCCGGACGGCGCCACGGGCGGCGTTCTCGACCGGGATCTGGTCCGCGGTGGCGAAGCCGACGACACCGCGATTCGAACCGCGGGCCTCCGGGCAGGCGCCGAGTTTGTACGTCGACGCCTCGTGGATGACCATCTTGTATTCGCCCTCGTTGTAGCCGACGATCTGGCCCGGCTCGGTCTCCCAGCCCGACGCGGGCAGGTCGTAGGCGGTTTTGTCCTTGACCGACAGGATCCCCTGCCAGCCGGGCGTCGTCGAGGGCACCTTGTTGTCCTTCGGCGCTCCGCTGCTCGAAGCCGGCGGCTTCGTCGCCGAAGACGACGGCGGCGGCGCGGGCGCGGAGGAAGACGGCGCCGCCTGAGGCTGCGGCTCGTCGCCGTCACGCAGGACGAAGAAGAGCGTGGCGCCGACGGCGATGACCAGCACGAGCGCGCCGAGGCCGATCCACAGGCCCTTCTTGCCGCCCTTCGGCGGCTCCGGCGCGAAGCCCTGGTACGTCTGCTGCGGGAACTGCTGGAACCCCTGCTGCTGGTAACCCTGGTACTGCTGCTGGGGATCCTGCGGGTAGCCCTGCTGCGGTGGGTACTGCTGATAGGGCTGCTGCGGTCGCTGCTCCGGCCAGCCGTTGCCGCCGCCTGGGTATGCCATGAAACGAGCTTAGTTGGCGCCCCCGAGCACGGCCGCACGTACCGCTACCAGGTCGGACAGGTCGCCGAGCACGGTATGCGCGCCCGCGTCGGCCAGTTCCTCCGCGCTGAACTGCCCCGTCGCCACGGCCACCGCGACGGCGCCGTTGTCGAGCGCGGCACGCACGTCGTCCGGGGTGTCGCCGATGACGACGACCGACTCGGGCGCGAACTCGGTGCCGTGTTTCGCCGAAGCGTGGCCGACCGCGGCGGGCACCAGATCGGGCCGGTGCGCCGAGAGCGAGCCGTAGCCGCCGATCTCGAAGTCGACGTGCTCGTGCAGATCGAACGCGGTGAGCTTGTGCACCGAGATCTCCGGCAGGTTCCCGGTGACCAGTGACTGGACGATGCCGCCGTGGGTGGCGAAGGCGTTCAGCGCGTCCTTGGCGCCGGGGAGCGCCCGGCCGCTCGAAGACAGCGTCGGCGCGTGGCTTTCGGAGACCGCGATCAGCGCGAGCCACAGCTTGCGCACGTTCTCCTCGGTGGGCTCGACGCCGTGCGAGGTCAGGATGTCCGCGCTGATGGCGCGTTCGGTGCGGCCGCCGAAATTCGGCAAGGCCCGCAGTTCGACGCCGGCGACCTCGGCGAGCGCGGTCGTGTACCAGGCGGCGCCCACGCCGCGCAGGTCCACGAGGGTCTGGTCGATGTCCCACAGCACGAGCCGATGCGGAGTAGTCACGCGATCGACGGTACCGGTGAGCTTATTCAACGTCTGTTGACTTCTGCGCGGCCGAGGCCTACCTTGGCAGCTAATTCAACAAGTGACGAATAAATGGAGGACGGTCATGTCGAACCGTCGCCCCGCCGGGGCCTTCGCCTTACTAGCCGCGGTGGCCGGTGCGCTGGTCGCCGTCGTACTCGGCTTTCTCACCTTCGGCGCGCAGGCCACCGTCGCGCCCGACGGTCTCCCTCTCGCCGTGGCCGCGCCCCCGGGGCCGCTCCAGGCGGCCGCGAACGGGATCGCCACCCATGGCGGAGGGCAGGTCTCGTGGCGGGTGACCTCGCCCGAAGAAGGCCGGAAACTGTTGGAGGACAAGGAGGTCTACGGCGTCCTCGAACTTCCGTCGACGGTCGTGCTCTCCGGGGCGGTGAACCCGTCCGGGACGCAGATCGCGCAGCAGGCGCTGACCGGCGCCGCGCAGGCCCTCGGCGGGACGCCGAAGATCGAAACACTGCATCCGGCGAGCGCGGCGGGCCGGGTCGCGCCGCTCGCGCTGAGCGCGCTGGCGTGGATCGGCTGCCTGATCGCGGGCGCCGTGCTGGTACTGGCCGGACGGCGGATCGGCCGGGACGCGGGAGCCGCCGCGCGCCTCACCCAGATCGTTTCGGCGGGAGTGCTCGTCACCGCCGTGCTGGCCGGTTTCCTGAAACTGTGGGACTCCGCGCTCCCGCTCGGCTGGGACGTCCTCGGCTTCCTTTTCCTGGCCGCCACCGGATTCGCCGCCCTGCAGACCGGGCTGCTGAGGCTGCTGGGCGTGCGGGCGATGGCGATCCTCGGCCCGCTGTACCTGGTCGCGCCCGCCGTCGCGGGCCAGGTGCCGGAACTGCTGAACCCCGCGTACCGCGCGGTGCTGTGGTCGTGGACGCCGTTCCGGTTCTCGGCGGAAGGGCTCCGGAGCCTCCTGCAGGGCGTGCCCGGCGCGCCGGACGTCACGACCGGGGTGTGGGTGCTCGCCGGGCTGCTCGTGGCAGGACTGGTGCTCGCGCTGTGGCCGGGCCGGTCAGCCCTCCAGCAGGCTGAAACGGACGCGCCGGACCGGGTTATCCAGGTTGGTGTCCACTAGGCAGACCGACTGCCAGGTGCCCAGCGTCATCACCCCGCCGAGCACCGGGATCGTCGCGAACGGCGGCAGCAGCGCGGGCAGGACGTGGTCACGGCCGTGACCGGGACTGCCGTGCTGGTGCCGCCAGCGGCCGTCGCGGGGGAGCAGCTCGTCGAGCGCCGTGAGCAGGTCTTCGTCGCTGCCGGCGCCGGTCTCGAGGATCGCCAGCCCGGACGTCGCGTGCGGGACGAAGACGTGCAGGATCCCGTCCTCGGCGTCCGCGTCGCGCAGGAAGGCCTCGGCGTCCTTGGTCAGGTCGTGCACCACGGCCACGCTGCCGGTGCGCACCTCGATCTCCGTGGAGTACATGCTCTTCACGGTAGTGCCCCGAAGCGCGCGACGTAGTGCCAGACGCGTTTGAGGGCTTGCGGGTCGAGGTGCCGTGCTTCGCCGAGGACACGCGGGTCGAGAAAGCCGTCTTCGGCCAGCGCCAGGCCGAGTTCGACGAATTCGGCGCCGCGGTACTCCGGGTGCCGTGCGAGTTCTTCGGTGGACAGGCGGAAACCCGGATGCCATTCGACCGGGCAGCCGAGCCGTGAAGCGGCCTTTTCCACGTCGGTGCCGCGGTGGCTCGGGTCGAGGACCAGCGCCTCGACGTCCTTCGCGAGGTTGACAGGGCCGTGGACGTGCGCCTCGATGTAGTCGTCGAGCAGATCGGTGTCGTCTTGCTCCGCCAGCTCGATCAATGCGGAAACCCTGGTGCCATGGCCGAAATCCGCCGGATTCAGGAGGCTGTCCGGGTAGCAGAACGTCGTCCTGCCGAGGGTGTGCGCGGCCATGCGGAAGTGGGCGGAGCCGAATCTCGGCGCGCCACCGGCCGGGCGGCGGCGGAAGTTCAACGCGCCGTACTTCGGCCGTTCGGCCGCGGGCGCGTCGTCGTAGGCGCCGCCGAACATCCGGCTTTCCCAATGCCAGCGGTCTCCGCCGGGACGCGCGGTGAGCCCGCCGTTGCTCGTCCCGGTTTCGAACTGGTTGCGGTAGAACCCGTCCTCGGCCATCGCTTCGAGCAGCGGACATCCGTCCACTGTGGATCTGTCGGGATGGAAGTGCAGTGTCACCGGCAATCCGGCCTCGTGCCCGCCGCGTGCTTTCGCCGCGACGTACGCGAGGGCCCGGGACTTCATCACCCGAGTATCAGGCGTGCCGCCGGGCCAGGGCGACCAGATATCGGACCGGCTCGTCGGTCGGGTTGACGTAGGCGCAGGGCTGCGGAGTGCCGAGTTGCAGGCAATCGCCCGCGTCGAGTTCGTGCTCGACGTCGCCCTCGCGGAACCGCAGATGCCCGTCGAGCACCCAGATCTGGTGATGGGTCAGCACGTAGGTGTGGGCGGGGAAGGCGACCTCGGCGCCCGCGGGCAGCACGACCTCGACCAGTTCCAGCGGCCCGCCGAGCGAAGGCGAGACCGCGCGGCGCACGTACCCGGTGTCAGGATCGGTCCAAGTCGGCTGATCGGCGGCGCGCACGAGCCGCCGGTCGCCGTGTTCGGCGCGCGCGATCAGCTCGGACAACGTCATGCCCAGCGCGGCGGAAAGCCTGCTGAGCAGGACCGCCGTCGGCTGCGCTTCGCCGCGTTCGATCTTGCCGATCATCGCCCTGGACACGCCCGAGGACTCGGCGAGGGCGTTGGCCGAAAGGTTCTGGTCGAGCCTCGCGGACTGGAGCGTCGCGGCGAGCGACGCGGACAAAGGATCCGACATGCCGACCACTATAGTGGCAGCCTCGGTTACTATGGTCGCCATGGTGATCAGGGAAGCGACGGAAGCCGACGCGATGGCGTGCGCGGAGATCTACGCGCCGTATGTCACCGACACGGTGATCTCCTTCGAGACCGAGCCGCCCAAGCCGGACGAGATGGCCGAACGCATCGCCAAGGCGCAGAAATCGCACGCGTGGCTCGTGCTCGAAGACGACGAAGGTCGCGTCGTCGGCTACGCCTACGGAGGCCCCTTCAGCGGTCGGCCGTCGTATCGCTGGTCTTGCGAGGTCAGTATCTATCTGGAGCTGGGCCGCCGGAGGACCGGTGGCGGGCGGGCGCTCTATCAGGCGCTGCTGGACGCGCTGGCGTCACGCGGTTTCCGAAACTTCTGCGCGGGGATGGTGCTGCCGAACGACGCGAGCGCAGGGCTGCACCGCGCGCTGGGCTTCGAGCCGGTGGGGACGTACCGGCGGATCGGGTACAAGCACGGGGCTTGGCGGGATGTCGCTTGGGTGCAGCTCTGCCTACCCGAACTGGACGGTGTTCCGGTGGAGCCGCGGTGACTCTCGCCTCCAAGCACGCGAGTTACGGCCCCAATCACGCGAGTTCCGCCTTCAAACACGCGAGTTACGTCTTCAGGACTCCAGGTACCGCAGCACGGCGAGCACCCGCCGGTTGTCCCCTTCGGACTGGGGCAGCGCCAGCTTCCCGAAGATGCTCGACACGTACTTCTCCACCGAGCCCGCCGAAAGGAACAGCGCCGCCGCGATGGCGGAGTTCGACCGGCCCTCGGCCATCAACCCGAGTACCTCACGCTCCCGCGGCGTCAGCCCCGCGAGCGCGTCCGTCTTCCGGGTGGCGGTGAACAACTGGCTGACCACTTCCGGGTCGAGCACCGTCTCGCCGTCGGCCACCCGGCGAAGCGCGTCCAGGAAGTCCGACACCTCCGCGACGCGGTCCTTCAGCAGATAGCCGACGCCGCCCGCGCGATCGGCCAGGAGCTCCGTCGCGTACTGCGTCTCGACGTACTGCGAGAACAGCAGGATCGCGCACCCCGGCAGTTCCGCGCGCAGCGCGATGGACGCGCGCAGTCCTTCGTCCGTGTGCGTCGGCGGCATCCGGATATCCACAATGGACACGTCCGGCCGATGTTCGCGAACCGCCGCGCACAGGCTGTCGCCGTCGGCGACGGCCGCGACGACCTCGTGCCCCCGAAGGTTCAGCAGTTCGACGAGCCCCGCCCGGAGGATGGCCGAATCCTCCGCGATCACGACGCGCACGCCGCCCCCTATTTCCGTAATGGTATTCCCGCGCTGATCACCGTAGGCCCTCCGGCAGGGCTGTCGATGTCGAGCCCGCCGTCCACCGTCGCGAGCCGCTCGGCGATCCCGGCGAGGCCGCCGCCGCGTACCGGCCGGGCCCCGCCCTCACCGCCGTCGCGCACGACGAGCCGCAGGTCGTCGCCGACGATACCCACGTCGACTTCGATCGCGGAGGAAGTGTGTTTGGCGGCATTCGTCAACAGTTCGGCGACGGTGAAGTAGGCGATGGTCTCGATCGACGGCGACGGCCTGCTCGGCAGGTCCACGGTGATCCGCGCGTCGATGCCCGAGCCCGCGGCCAAAGTGGACAGCGCGACGTCGAGGCCGGCGTCGAGCGCGGCGGGATGGATGCCGCGGGCGAGGTCGCGAAGTTCGACGAGTGCCTGTTTCGCGTTGGCGTGCGCGGCGGTGACCAGGGCGGTGACCTGCTCGATGTCTCCTTCGCGGGCCAGCTCGTCCTTCGCGATGCCGAGCTTCATCGCCAGCGCGACCAGCTGGGCCTGCGCGCCGTCGTGCAGATCTCGCTCGATCCGGCGCAACCGCCGCGTCGCGTCGTCGACGGCGGTTGCGCGGCTGCGTTCGAGATCGCGCACCCGCTTCGAAAGGTCCTCGGCGCCGAGGACGCCGCGCACCAGCAGCCGGTCGAACTCGGTGAGACCGCGGACCACCCACGGCATCGCCAGCAGGACGGCGAGCCCGGTGACGGCGAGCGGCAGGGTGAGGGGCCACGTGTCGACGCGGAGGTCGAACGTCGGCATGGCCTCGCCGTTCAGGGTGAACCAGAACAGCGGATAGGTCAGCGTGCTCACCGCGTACACGAACAGGGTCACGACCAGGAAGAACTCGATCAGCGACAGCGGCAGCCGGATCACCAGATAGGCGATCGACCGCCAGCCGAGCGGATCCCCGAGCCTGCCTTTGACGCCGTTCCAGAGGCCAGGCCGCAGGTCGGGCCGGGCGGGCGGGGTGACCGTCGTCCCGAGCAGGGCGCGCGCCAGGCCGATGTGGGCGATGCCGATCAGCCTCGCGCCCGCCAGGACGCCGATGAGCACCGGAACCCCGATGGTCAGCAGGCTCAAGCCCGCCCCGAGGACCAGCCCGAGGACGACGAGCACCGCGAACGCCAGCGTCAGCGGCGCGCCGATGAGCACCCAGGCCAGCTCGCCCCAGTACGCACGGTTCAGCTGTGCGCTGAGGAC
>Ga0307518_10002528_pt1 | contig 13353 bp, 8 predicted proteins | sample 25_EM_MG_FD_203889 | JGI IMG/M metagenome (GOLD analysis project Ga0307518, IMG submission 203889) | Populus trichocarpa ectomycorrhiza microbial communities from riparian zone in the Pacific Northwest, United States - 25_EM | ecosystem: Host-associated > Plants > Roots > Unclassified | place...
TTGCATGGAATTCAAGATTTCTGGTTGAATTTCAGCAGCTTGTGGGATCAGTACAAACTGGTCTTCAAGGTCTATGTTACTTTGCAGCTTCACAACGTTAGCAGCGGTTTCAGCACTTTCTTGGATGGCCTCTTGTGTTGACTTACCAGGTCCACTCACCTCAGATTGGGGGAACAGATTTACTTCTTCTGAACTTCGTGGATTTTCTGTGGCAGCTCCTTCAAGTATTTCAAAATTGTCCTCTGCTGCAGGGGACTCAATATCTGCAGAACTAATAGCATCCCTGCCTTGACATTGCATGGAATTCAAGATTTCTGGTTGAATTTCAGCAGCTTGTGGGATCAGTACAAACTGGTCTTCAAGGTCTATGTTACTTTGCAGCTTCACAACGTTAGCAGCGGTTTCAGCACTTTCTTGGATGACCTCCTTACCAGGTCCAGTCACCTCAGATTGGCGGAGCAGATTTACTTCTTCAGACTCGGGAACGCTAACCTCTTCAGGATCTGGAACACTATCAAAATACCCATCATTATTATCTCCTGCAACTTCTTTAATGTCCTCATCAGCTGTAGTTGGTTGATCCCATTCATCTACTAGCTTAATGTCTACCTCTGCTGCACTTATGGGCGCTGAAACTTTCTCTTCGTACTTAACTTTTGATCCTAAAATGCTCTGGTCAAATGCAAATTGACCACCAACTATGCCATCTTCAACCAAAATGGTCAAATTGGCATACTGCAAGGAACCCAGGTTGTGCCCACCTCTGAAGCTGTTAATCAGATTGTGTGTGTAACAAATACACTGATGTAGCCAAAGCTGGACCTTATGAGCTAGAGCTTCAAAACTTTGCCTGGCATACTCTGAGAGTTCAGGTGGGACATACGGCTCAGGGAAGGTCAAGTTATTCAGCACAGAAGGATCCATGACTGGGGATTTAGAAAACGAAGCATATAAAAATCCAACAGTCAGGACAAAAAGCAAAGCATCGAACTTTCTTCTTGTAAAGAAATGTGATTTAGACACCCTTTTCTCTCTAGCCTTCTCCACAGAAGTACTAATAGAATTGGGTTCAGATACAAGCAGCTCTTCCTTCTCCTCCTCCACAAAAGTACTAATGGGGTTGGGTTCAGATATTAGCAGCAGCTCTTCCGATTCCTCTTCTTCTTTCACCTCATTGGCTAAAGAAGCATCCGATTCTTTCTGCAAATCATCAGAGTGACTGTCTTCTGCTTCACTAACTTCAGTTTCTGAGGATTCAGATGCAAAAATCTCATCAAGTGATTGGCCATCTCTTTCCTTGTTTAGATAAAGCTCAACTCGCGGGTTAGGCCTATAATGAAGAAACTGAGGCCTTGGTGAGAGGTAATTAGTCTTAGGATCATAAGGAGGCATTGATGGATCTGCGTCAAGAGGTGCCAAAGCAGAACTTGGCAATGAACTAGAGACCCTTGGATTAATCTTAAAACTTGAATCAAGATTAACACAATCCTTCTCAACAGTTAGTTTCTTTGATGACAAGTCCAAATCATCTTTAGCACTTGAATCTACCATCAAATCAACACGTTTCTCACTTTTGGAATCATTATTGTCCGCCAAGTAAATGACTGTCGAATCAAACGAGACCTCCTTCTTCTGATTCAAACCCTTGTCAGGGTTTGAGTCCAAGTCTTCCATTAAAGGGCTTTTTGCATCAGCAAATGAAATCGAAGTGCGAATTTGCTCATTCCTATCAGCCAAGATTTTCTTTTTCGGAGATGCATTGATTTTTGAAGCTGCAGAAATTGTTGGAGACATGAAATTCTTTGTACCCTTTGCTGGTGAACGAATTCTCACTGATTTCCAAGTCTGGTCTTTACCATTTTCTTTGTCCTCGTGATCACGCAATGTAACTACGATATTGTCTCTGCTAATAGAGTTTCTTCGCGGATAATCTGCAAACCAAAAAACAAAAAGCTGCCGATCAGAATCAAGATATCAATTTTAAAACAAAACAAGCTTTTACTATTTAGCTGTTGAAGACCAAAAGGGAACTTGATTGAAACATTATGTCCGGTGATTTTTGCAGAAGCTCTTTGTTTCAAGTAAACTTAAGGGCAACATTAACATGAAATATCTACCACGTTCACTCTAAAACACCGAACCTGTTTTGTTGCAAAATTGACCCACAAACTAGTTTCCAGCAAAACAAAAACATAATTAAACAAATGGAAGGCTTAATTGCCAAACCAAGTATTGACAACCCATTAAGCCATCGTTTTATTAAAATCTCATACAAAAAAAGCACAAGATGTAGCAAATTCCTATCCTTTCAATTACTTCCCAAACAAACCATAGACAACCTCATAAGCTATTTTCCAATAAAAAATAAAATATAGCAAAACCCTATTAAATTATAGAAAAGACTAAACAAAACCCAATAAAAGATGTATTAAGATGTATTAAATGTATTAAATGTTTGTTCACTGCAAGAAAAAAAAAAAGGAAAAGGAAACAGTGAAAGAAATCAAACCTGAAGGGCTATTAACAGGAGTATTGGGGTTAAAGCCTCCTCCTCCTTGATTGGAAATAATAGAAGGTTTAGAAAATGGGCTTCCACTAAAACTTCTCCTCATTGGATTAATCTCTGAGTTTCTTGAAATGGGATTTGTTGGTCTGCTTGGTATTGGAGAGCAGGAATCCAACTTCTTGCTTGCGGCCTTGGATTCTTTAGCCGGGGTGCTGATCATGGGTTAAACTTGATTGATTCTTGAATTGGATATATAAAAAAAGAATCTTTGAATGTTTAATGCTGTGGATTTGATTTGAGGGGGAGAGAGTTGTTTACAGAGGAGAGAGAGAGAGAGGTGGTAACGGCTAGTTTTGGGAATAAGCTTGTGGGGATTTTAATGAGTGGGGGTTGTTGGCATTTGACCGTTGGAGAATAAGATTTGAATAGCGAGGGTTAAAAGGTAGGGGCCGTTAGATTTTAGTGGGGTTGTTTTTTTGATGGCTTGGATTGTAGCCGTTGAGGAACGAGGATGCCTTTTTTTGTTGTTTTATTTACCGTATATGGAATTATGAAGGATATTTTTTAAAATTAACATAGTTTTTTAAATATTTTAACAGAATAACAATATTTAAGAAAAAATTAGTGAATATCATAGTTTATTTTATTGTGCTTTAGAAATACAATATTTACTAAATATTGTTATTTTTAAATACGACAAAATAATTATCCCGCTTCAAAATAGCATTATTCAGTAAATCTCGTACTTCTGAATCATGACAATATGAAACTCTAATAATTTGACTCAACCGGTTGATTGAGGATCCAGTTGTATGAGTCGATCGACCGTTTCACATAAAAATCATATTTTAATTAACATTTTCTTCTAAATATATTTTATTAGTTAAAATATACAAAATAATTGTCATGCTTCAAAATAGCATTATTCAGTAAATCTCGTACTTCTGAATCATGACAATACGAAACTCTAATAATTTGACTCAACCGGTTGATTGAGGATCCAGTTGTATGAGTCGATCGACCGTTTCACACGAAAATCATATTTTAATTAACATTTTCTTCTAAATATGTTTTGTGAGTTAAAATATACATATTTATCCAACTTGTAGACTCAAAAATAGACTTCAGTTAAAATCTCAAAAATTTATTGTTCACACATTAGTTGTCTTTTGTTTTCCAATGTCAACGATGTAGTCAGACTTGCGATAATGAGTAATTCTGAGCAATTAGGTATGAGTTTGTCACAATTAAATGAGAATTTGTCACAAACAAATTGCATAAATGACTTAACATACGCATTTATGGACCAATGAAATAGGTTTAAACCTAAAAAGAGGTTTGGTCGCGTTAGACCAAAATAATAGATCAAAAGGGCCATAATTTTTTATCTGACTGTTAGATCATACTCAAATTTTTACAGGAGTTCACAAAAGCTATTTCCTTTAAAGTAACGACTATGTTGCTATACGAATCGTTAGATTTTTAGATATAAAAAATCTTGTAAAGACCCTCTAATTCTAGCAGTTTTGAGATTTTTCTTATTATTTTCAGAACTAATCAACTAGTTTTACTGACCATTAGAAACAGTTAACCGGTTGAGCCAGGTAATTGGAGTTTCACTCGCTGCATTTAAAAATAGTGACATTTAGTAAATGTCTCGTTTTTGAAACGCGATAAAATAAAAATATATTATTTTACCCTAACTGTTTGCTCCTGTATCAATTCATCAATTATTTTGATTTTGTGTGTTAATTTTTAAATTTGTCCAATTACGAATCATTGAAAGTTTGTCCGATTCAGCATGCGCATTATCCAGTTAGGTAAATATGTGTTTCACTTCTAAAATTAGATTTTACTTGATCATTGGCCAGGTTTTTTTTTAAATAATGTCAAAAAAAAAAATCAGTCATTGTTAGCATGTTTTTAATAGAAAAAACTAAATTATATAAGGGTTAATTTAATCTGACCCGGTTATCTTAGCAAGTTCAAAAATAACACAATCATCAGTAAATATATAGTTTTACTGGAAAAAAATAAGATGAAAATGTTTTATAATACTTAAACACCAACATATATAGATCATTTTGGATCAACCTAGGTTATCTTATTAAATTTGTGAACTAGATCGTGAGACCATAATAACATTATAGAAAACAAACTGAAATAAATTATGAAACTCTACTATCAATCAACCTGGTGTTAGAGGACGAGATTAACAAAAAAAACAATTAAAAAATGACATGAGTCAACCGAGGTTAAGTTGCTAAACTTAGGGTCTGAGTTATAAGATCGAGATAACTCCATGTAAAGTAAATTAAAATAAATTATGAAGCTCAGAAAATGTCCTGGATCAACTCATCAAAATCACAATACGGATCATAAGATTGAAACAACCATATAAAAATTAAATTGAAACAAATTTTTTAAGTCCAGTTCTCAATCACTCCTATGTTAAATAATAAAATTGAAAAAAAAAAAAAAATCTAAGTCAACCCAGGTTAAACCCATAATATCGTCTTATGAGATAAGGATAAACAGATAAAAAAAAATCATAAAATTGAATCCTCAATAAACCTAAACCTAGTATTAAAGAATAAATTATTAAAGGATAAATTAAATGAGAAAAAAAAAACTTAAAATAATCAATGCATTGCATTGATATGCAGTCTCTCCTTACAAGCGGAGTTCCTTTTCGAAGTCTTTTTGAAGTTTCTTGTTGCTGAAAAAATTATATGAGGGCTCTAATTTTTTTTTTATATTTGGTTCAATTTTTTTTCTATCTGTTTCAAGGTATATTAGGGTACAAAATAGGTTTATGAAAATGATTAAAGTGTTTTTATATGAAAAAATTATTGAAAACGAGTTTTCTATGTCCAAAACACTGGACACATACTTCCAACCAAAATCTAAAGCAGTGAGCAGAGGACCAGGTGCACGAGCATGGCCATATAGACACACATATGTATGGCCTCTTGTCTCATAAAAGCAAGATACGATGACCCTAGTGTCTAACCATTTTTGGAAAAGCCCTTTAGTTTTTTTTTTTAAAGAAAAATTAATTAAAATTTACTATAAATAAGATTATATTTTTTTAAAATGGCATTACCATTCATTTTTTCGTTGTTTTAACATTTGTTTTTGTAATACTAGCCATCATTTATTAATTAAGACCTAATATATAAATATTTTTTTAGACTTGTGGTCATGGATATTCAACGAAATAGAATTTATATCTTTTTATTATAATTGTTTTACATGGTTTTCTCATATTTACTATTTTCTTTCTCTTTTGACTTCAACTGTATACAAACATCGAGGCATAATTTTCAATGTTTTTTTTTATCGATTCTTGCTCTTCATACTATGATAATTTTTTTATTTAAAAAATAATTTTTTTAATTAAAAAAGTATTTTTTTTGTTAAGAATAGGAATGTACTAATCAGAAAATTTGAGATGCTTGTTTTCCTACTTTTTAAAAACTGTTTAGGTTTTGATAAAAGAATATTTTAATTACCTCTACTTTTAATTCAAAAAACATTTTGGCAACAAAATGCACATATACGAAAAGAATAACTTAGTTTTAAATATTTAAATTATATCTTTTTATACAAATATTTATTTTAATTATAAAATAAATAGATAAGATAAAAATAGATTTTGAATATTATCCGGCGATTGTGCACCTCTATATAACTAGTTTATCATCAAATGGCCACGGATAATATTGGAACTTTCTAGAAACTAGATGGATGGAGTTAGAAAAATCTAATCTCAGGGACATAAATGGAACATTGATAAATCTACAAGGGAAAAAGTAAACTTTACCCATTAACTTGGAATTCCAGACGGAAACTGACATGGATCCTCACAAGTCAACACGGCGGGTGGCTTAGCACCAGATAAAGCCCACTAATGTAACACGGGCCACGGCCTAGGAAAATTGATCCTCGGTTCAGGTTATTGTTTATTATTTTTGAACTGAACGGACCCTTTAGAGATTGGGTCTTGTTATTGGGCCTTTTGGATCCTCTGTATCTCTAAAAGTTCATTGATTTTTTTCCATTTTTTTAAAAGGGCAGTATTGCAATTTGCAATAAAAAACCAAGTTTTTATTTTTTTATTTTTTTATGGAGAAGTAAATAAGAATACGTTTGGTATTGCGGTTGTTGTTGTGGTTGTGGTTTTTAAAAAATTATTTTAAAAAAGTACTTTTAGTTGAGGTTGGTTTAGAAAAATATATGTTTAGTTAAAACTGTGGTTGAAATTGAGGTTGAACAAAAAATAGTTTAATGTGTTTGATTAAAAAAATACTTTTTAAATTGAGGTTATAAAATAATTAAAAAATATTTTTAATTTAAATATTGTAGATTTAACTACTATTATTACATTATGAAATAAATAATATTGATATCAAATATTTTTTATTATTCCATTAAACTATATGCAATGTCATCGCATACGAAATATATCCAACAATGATTATATTTTGCATGGTTTCTTAAGCACGCAACAACAAAAACTGAATTTTTTGTTACGTCATCAAGCGATCTTCTTCTAATTTATTGAATAAAACACAATTAAAATAAAAAAAAAACTGAATTTTTTTTAATTGGATCAGACCCGGCAATAACATAATTGGAATTGTGATCAAATTCCACAAATGTTACGTCATCATGCGATATTCTTCTAATTTATGTGGTGTTATTAAATAATATTAAATACTAGTTTTTCGAGTAAAACTCAAATTTTTTTAAAAAAAATTTCAATTTCATTACGTACAAAATTCATTCGACAAGAACTACAGTTTTCATGATTTTTTGAGCGTGCAATAAAATTAGATAAAATATTATCAGAAATAAAATTGAGATTACAGTACAAGTAAATTTAATTCACCTTAAACTACTTTTTTTAACAAATAATAAAAAAAAATTGTTCACGTTCACGTAAATAGTACGAGTGAAATCAATTAATTGCACTGGTTTTTCAGGAAAAAAAACCCTAAACTTTTCATGTGAATAGTGCGAGTGAATTAATTCACTCGCACTGGTTTTTCAAAATAAAATAAAAAAACTGTTCACTTTAGTGAACAGTGCTACAATGAAGCCATGCTCCACTGTTGATGTTTTTCCCAGACGAGAAGCAACAAAACTTGCGGTGCCATGTGGGTCCTACCCACTGAAAGCACTTTTATTTTGGTTACCAAACGTTTATTAACGTGGCTGCGGGTGAACCTCACCCCCAGCCACGTTACTAAATGGCTACTTACTCTACATCTTAACGGCTTTTTAATTGTAAAGAATCATTATTATCCATATTTTACACTTAGAGGTGTCTCTGAGGAGGTTTAGCCATACTTTTTAAAATTTTTGGAATTTTGTGTTTTTAAATTAATTTTTTTTATTATTTTGATGTGTTTATATCAATAATAATTTTTTTAAAAAATATATTTTGATATATTTTTAAACAAAAAATATTTTAAAAAATAATATTCATCGTCATCTTAAACACCCTCATGATGAACTTCATTACCTGTATCAAAACTCAACTTAATCATCTCTCTCTTTGATCATGTTCGGTATTGTAATAAGAATTGTTTTTTAAAGTGTTTTTTCGTTTTAAAATGTATTGAAATAGTATTTTATTTATTTATTTTAAATTTATTTTTGATATCAGTATATCAAGATGATCTAAAAACACAAAGAAAAAATAATTTGAAACATAGAAAAAAATAAAAAAATATTTTTAAAATACAAAAACAAACAAAATACATTTACAACTGAATTCATTACGATTAATAAAAAAAATCTCATAATTTTCTCCGATTCAAATTAAAAAAATAGATTACAAATTCATTTTTCACTTAAATAAAAAATATATATATAAAAATAAAAATCCAAGTTAATGTTCGAAAGAAAAACACATCAAACTGCACGATGGAAAATGATTTATCAATCTTTGAACAACATTAATCAGCTATTATTCAAGAATTTAAATTAGTATCGTAACTCCAAGGGGTATAACTTAACTGGTCAGGTTTAAGGTTTGCTCTCTAGAGGTCACCAGTTTGAATCTTATAAACCTCAGAGCCACTAGAGGTTTACATGATCGTTAATTTTAGAACTCGTGAAATTAATCAAGATACACGTAAATTAACTAGAACACTTAGAGTTAATAAAAAGAACACTTGAGTTAATAAAAAAAAGGACCTTACAATGTAACTACGAACAATGAATGGTTATACGGTTGGAAATTTTTGTCTGATTGCTCCGTTACTAAAATCAGTGTTTGTTTAAAAAAACCTTCAAGCGTGCTCGTTTGAAGGACTGCCACACGTGCTCGTTTCTCCACTCTCTTCAGTAATAAGTCCAAAACCCAATCCCTTTTTTTTTTTTCCTAAACCCTGTGTACTTTCTCTCTATCCCCAAAATTCCCACGCCATTTTTTGACTCCCCACCATCACCATGACTCTTCTCCTCCGATCCTTCCCTCTAATCACTCTCCGCACCACCATACCCTCCTCTCTTCGTCTCTTCCAAAATCTTCTCAGGTATCACTTCCCTAAGTCGCTTCAAGCAAAACGCACAAGAGCCCTCGTCACTCTTTCTGCTTCTTCTTCTTCCCCTGAAACCATTCTCAAGCCACAGCAACAACAACCTAACGATACCCTTCACTGGGTCTCTCGTACCAACTTTTGTGGTCAATTATCGACCAATGATGTTGGCACACGTGTTCGTCTCTGTGGCTGGGTTGCTCTTCATAGAGTCCATGGTGGTCTCACCTTTCTCAATCTTAGAGACCACACTGGCATTGTTCAGGCATACCCTTTTATCTATTTATGGTTTCATGGGAATTTGATTGTGTTTTGTTTAGTGAAGTCCTTAGAGAATGACTTTGATTTTTGGGGTTCTTCTCTTCTTTTTTATTTAGGTTGCGACTTCGCCTGATGAATTTCCTGATGCGCATTCGATTATAAATGATTTGAGAGTGGAGTATGTGGTTGTTGTTGAAGGGGTTGTTCGGTCTCGGCCTGTTGAGTCTGTCAATAAGAAACTGATAACTGGTTCTATTGAGGTAAATATTACTTGCACTCCATTTCCTTTGCTTTTTACTGCTTAGAATTAGAATGAAAATTGTTGATTTAGTTGCTGCCCCGTTTTATTTTATTTGTTTTGTTTGATTTGGTACATGTGCCAGGTTGTTGCGGAACATGTTCAATTGTTAAATGCAGTGAAAGCAAAGTTGCCTTTTTTAGTTACTACAGCAGATGATGCTAAGGATTCTGTTAAGGAGGAGATTCGTTTGAGGTACATCTCATTCCATTGCATTTATGCACAAAGTTGATTTGTATTTCTCACCATTTTGTGGATTAAAGGAAGCTAAATGTGCGGTGATAGATATCGATGTCTTGACTTACGGCGGCAGCAAATGAGTTCTAACATTATGTTGAGGCATAGAGTGGTGAAACTCATTAGAAGATATCTAGAGGATGTGCAGGGTTTTGTGGAGGTACATGATGTGAATTTTGAAGTGTTTTCTGTTAGTTCATGTTCTACTTAGATCATTGTTTTTTTTTCTCGAAGTGTCATCTATTAGTTTGTTTATATTCTACTTAGTTCATTGGGTTTTAGATATTTATATTTGTATGTTGTTTTGATCCTGACCTTTTTCATGGTTATAAGGTTAGATTGAGACCCCCATACTTTCTAGATCTACTCCAGAAGGTGCCCGGGATTATTTGGTGCCCTCAAGAATTCAGGTACTTGGGATTTATTAGCTTGCTACTCAAATGTATTATAAAGCTTTTTGGAGTTTGGGTAGTAGTGCACTATTTCTGAAGTGAACAACATTTACATCTCAACATCTGGAGAGATTTAAAGTCAATTTCAAAATTGTCAACTGTGTAATGTACATGGGGTAATCCCGGTGAGGTTTAGGAGTTTTATCGGCAAAATTGTGGACAAACTGAATAACCAAATGAGCTGGATCGAGTGGTATTATTTGCCCCTTAATTCTTACATATTGGATTGTGATGGTCTTGATTATAATAAGTTTGTGGAGAAACATACTTTTCATTAAATATGGGTCCATGCAGCTATCTGTTACTCATTTAACTTTCTATAAGGCTTGCATGGCTCTGATTCACTTTAATGTCCTTTTGAAGCCAGGAACCTTCTATGCTTTACCCCAGAGTCCACAACTCTTTAAGCAAATGTTAATGGTATCTGGTTTTGACAAATATTATCAAATTGCAAGGTAAATTCTCTTCCTAGATGTTTATGATTGTTGTTATATGAAAATGTGATGCCGTGCTGTTCGTTTGTTCCCTTTGTCTTCTCCTTTGGCAATAAACTTTCGCCATGTATAGTTTTTGTTATACACACAGAGGAAGTGAGCTTTACTTTACTTGGCCTTGAGTTTCACACGACCAATTCTCTCTACTTGCTTCAACAGAAATCTAAAACTCATATGATGAAGATTATATTTTTGTTTCTTAGCAGATGCTTTAGAGATGAAGATCTAAGGGCAGATCGACAACCTGAGTTCACTCAGCTAGATATGGAATTGGCGTTCACTACCTTGGAGGATATGCTGAGGCTCAATGAAGATCTTATCCGGAAGGTTGGTAAAACTTGCTGTATGGTTCCTTTTATTTTCTGATCGGGTATTGATAGAAGAGGTCAAATAAAGGGTAGAACAGGATGAAGAAAGGAAAAACAAGAATAGCGTTGAATTTAAACATCTAATTCTATGATATAATTGAAATATTAGTTAATTCACGTTTCTACTCTTGTTACATCTATGTCAAAGGTAAGTACTGGATTCAAAGTTCTATTCGAGTTGAGCTAATCGTGGCTTGTATATGACATGAACGATGCTGCAGCTTGGGCTCGGTTCAGCCATTTCTCCTTGCTCTGCATATTTTGAGCTTGCCAGTGAACAATTCATTTCACTTTATTGAGAGTTGACTAGACACTTCAGCTATCTCACCTGTTATCTGTTGCAAGTTGGTTGTTCTATTTGTATTAAGCAGTTGGGCATGCACTCAACAGTATATACTAGTCACATTGTATAGTTTTCCACTTGCAGAAATCTGGCATGTTCGAACATTTATATCTCTCTACATTGCAGGGTTTGACTACAAAGTTATGCTTCCTTGCAGGTTTTTTTGGAGATTAAAGGTGTCCAGCTACCAAATCCAATCCCTAGGCTTACATATGCTGAAGCAATGAGTAAATATGGTTCAGACAGGCCAGACACAAGATTTGATCTTCATTTGAAAGAAGTAAATCATCTCCTTTCTCTTGTGTACTTAGCATTACAGCACATTTTACGATATATCACATTTTACGAGGACTTCACATGCTACATGTAAACTATTAAAGGAAGTTTTTCCTCTGATGCTGCAGGTATCTGATATTTTTGCAGAGTCCTCTTTCAGGGTTTTTGCGGATAGCTTGAACAGTGGGGGTATTATTAAAGTACTATGTGTTCCTTCAGGTGCTAAAAGTTATTCGAACTCTGCTCTTAAGAAAGGTGATATTTACAATGAAGCAATCAAATCTGGAGCAAAGGGTTTGCCCTTTCTAAAGGTCTTGGATGATGGTAAAGGAAGAGGGTTTCCTTAGATTTTTCTTTCCACCCTTAACCTAAAGGTGAATGATATTATTACTCAAGTACTTCACTGTGTATATTTCAATTTTCACAGGGGAGCTTGAGGGAATTTCTGCAATAGTGTCAAGTTTGGACTCAACAAATAAAGAGCAGTTGCTAAGTCGCTGCTCTGCAGGACCAGGGGATCTTATCTTGTTTGCAGTTGGTCATCATCCATCAGTTCATAGAACGCTCGATCGACTTAGGCTATTCATAGCCAATCAGCTGGGCTTGGTTGATCATGTATGTTTTGGATTTGTCTGGTTTATGAAATACATATTACCATTGGTCTCTTATTCTTTGACATCTATCTTTTTCTCTGCCTCTAATGTTTTAGTCCAGGCATTCGATTTTGTGGGTGACTGATTTCCCAATGTTTGAGTGGAATGAAACAGAGCAGAGGCTTGAGGTTTGTCTTTCAACAATTTTGCCTCTTGAAATTCTAATGAAATAAGTGCTACACTATCTTTCCGTTAAATGTTTTTCAATTAATTCAAAGGCTATCAAAATTCATCATAGTTCATATTAGTGTATCAACTGGGTAGTGATCATTACATACGCAGGTGAGCAAACTATAACTGGAGTAACAATGATGCATGTTATTGCCTGTGTTGACATAGTGTTACAAAATTGTATTTTTATAATTTTAATATATTGTTTACCCTGTACGTTAGCTGAGAAATATTTAACTTGCTGCTTTACTGGGTTAAACTACCCTGTATCCCCCCCTTTCTTGTTAGTATCATAGGTTTCTGCTATAAATATTAAAACATTGTGGTGTTGTGCATCTGCCTATTTAAGATAATGGATGCTTCCAAATCATAATCTCTTTTAGCCTCTTTCTTTTTTTAATTTTGGATAAATAAGAGAAATGAAAAAAAGGTGTTGTTTGGTTTCCTGGTACAACTAGCTCCAAGTTAGATTAGGAATTTGGAGAATAAAGATTGATAAGAATTAAATTGAAGTTCTTATTTTAACTATCACGCCCCGTTTGTTTGCTGGAAAGTAGTTTTCTTTTGGAAAGTGAATTCCGGGAAAGTATTTTCCGATGTTTGGTAGTGTAATGGAAAATAAGTTGGAAAACACTTTCCAATGTTTGGTTATGTCATGGAAAATGAGCTGGAAAATAACTTATTAATGTTTTATTTTTCTCAAGTTTATTAAAATAATGAGGAACAAATCTTACAAATTAAAA
>Ga0307518_10002529_pt1 | contig 13349 bp, 9 predicted proteins | sample 25_EM_MG_FD_203889 | JGI IMG/M metagenome (GOLD analysis project Ga0307518, IMG submission 203889) | Populus trichocarpa ectomycorrhiza microbial communities from riparian zone in the Pacific Northwest, United States - 25_EM | ecosystem: Host-associated > Plants > Roots > Unclassified | place...
TATATATATATATATATATATCAAGAGTTAACTTGGAAAACTTTGGGCTATGATGCCAACCAATATAATTGAAAATAAAGTATTAAGAGATTTTTTTATTAGTTAAAACCCTGAAAAAAAAATATCATAACTATAAAAAAACTAAAAAATATTTAATTTTTATTTATTAAAATCTCATCATTAAGATTAAGAGGCAATTACAACATAAAAACAATAGAAAAATTTTTTTTAAAAAAAAACTAAAAACTCTTACAATAAAAAAAATAAAATATCTAAATTAAAAGATAAAATAAAAATAAATAAAAAAATATGTATTTTCTAAAAAGGCATGCATCAAGCACTTGAGGTCGTGGTCTAGCTGGGGAAGGGACTTGTTTCCTTCTTCTGCACCTAGATTCGATCCTCTTTGTGCATGTATGTCACCCCCATGGTGCCTTACATGTCCGTTAGGCTTGCAGGATGTTCAGTGAGTCCAGAGATTAGTTATGGTGTGCGTAAACTGATCCAAACACCCTGGTTATTAAAAAAATAAAATAAAAAAAACATGCATCACGAACATCATAGAACATTATAGGACCCATCATTCTGCTTTAAGTGAGGTACATGCGCTACATTGGCAGCATGGCCACCAAGTCAATGCCCACTAGTATCACAAAATATCTCCTTTAGCTGTCAGTTCTAGATTACCTCGACTTGACATATCATATCTGTATTGATATGAACCTAGTTTTTTTTTAAAATAAAATTTGAATTGTATCATAAATATATTTTAAAAAATAAAAAATATTATTTTAATATATTTTTATTTAAAAAATTAAAAATACCAAAAAAATCATTATAAGCAAGGCAAGGATATTTTTTTAGTTGATTCTTTTTTTTTCTTTTTGATAAAATTAGATATATGTGATCTGTCAATCTCATCTTAAAATTTTTTCTACTAAAATAAAATAAACCAAGGAAGGGAGCTCCTTGCCGCCCAGTTACCTTTCAAAAAATTTGATTTAGCGGCAAACCAAGTAATTTAACGACAGAACCAAGTCCTTTTCCATTTTCAAATTAGTTTCAACACTCTGAATCCTGTTCCTACTCCACTTCAAAACGACGTTTCAAGCATCCGAATCGTTTCTCTCTACCAATGGAACCCCCAATACTGAAATTGACAATGGTGCGAGGTCCTAGAGAAGGCGAAACCCTAGAATTCAGACCCGGATCCACTGTCCGAATCGGCCGGGTTGTACGCGGCAACAACGTCCCTATAAAAGACGCCGGAATCTCCTCAAAGCACCTCGCAATCGTATCCGAACCAGGAAAATGGAGTCTCCAAGACCTTGATTCCTCCAACGGCACCACTCTCAACACCACTACTCTCTCCCCCTACAAATCCTTCGATCTCCGCGACGGCGACACCATCAAACTTGGGGAGTTAACTTCGATCCTCGTCCAATTCAACGTTCACGAGGAAACCTCGCAGTTGAGACGCAATCCGGGGAGACGTGCTAAAGAATCCAGTAAAGTAGGATCTGTCGCAGCGAATCGGAGCCGCAGAGGAAATGAAGAGGAGAGGGAGAATGCTGAAAATTTGGAGGAAGAGAATGTTGAGAAATTGGAGGTAAAAAGTGAGGTGATAGTTCCGGAGAGTAGGGGAAGAGGGAGACCAAGGAGGGCTAAGGCTTTGGAGAAGGAATTGGATAGTGTGGTTCCTGCTGAGGCAAAGAGAGTGAATTTGAGGAGTACTAGAAGTAGAAAGAACGAGGATTGTGTTGTTTTGGAGAATTTGGGAGTCGATTGTGGTGAATTGGGTAAAAAAGTGCGTGGAGGTAGGGGGAGGAAAAAGAATTTACAGGTAGTGCCAGCGGAGAATGTTCAATGTGATGTTGTGGATGTTAAGGAGAATGTTGATTTAGCGATGAATGCACAAGAAGAGGTGAAAGAGGTTGCTAATGAGAAGAAAGTTGAGACCGTGGAAGATGTCCACAAGGAGATCACGGAAAAGGAAACGAGTTTTGGAGAAAAGTGTAATGACACAGCCAAGGGGAATGATGCTAAGGACGGTGATGTTAGTGAGGCACAAGTTAGTGCCAATGAGAATTTGGAGAAGGGGAAGGAATTACCGGATTTGGAGAAGATGACACTGGAGGAGTGGTTTAATTCTATGGAGGTGGATTTGCCAAAGCAGATATTAGAGGTCACGGAGGAGATGGTTGAAGGGATGAGAAGGAAGGCGGAGCGAGTTCGGGAGTATATGATAGAGCAGAAGAAAAAACAGGGTGTAGGGACTGTGGGCTAGAGAAGGTAGCCAGTTTTAATTTCTCTCCCTCTTTTTTTTCCCCATCTTTTGTTATGATTGAGATATGCATATCATATGTTTCAATTCCTATTAATATGGTGGAGCTTTGTGTGCATGCCTCTAAATGTACATGTTCTTCTTCTGAAAACTATGGTAATTTTTATGGCGAGTTATTCCTGCTAAGAGGAGCTAATAGTGTTTTAACGAGAGGCTACTGTTTGCAGTGCAAGCAGTTGAAGTGAGTGGATTTTTCTTTCAGCTTAGTGTAGGGGGACACCATGTTCCATAAGATGTGTATTAAATTGGTCTTTTAGAGAAGCTCTTAGCATATAGTTGTGTTTATGCTGGATAATTTGGGATCTTAGTGAGGTTCGTAAGTCTAAAGACTTTATAATTGGCTATAACGGAGCACTAACCTGCCAGAAAACTTAGAGGCTGTTAGCATGCATAGATGTTTTCTACTGCTCTGCATAAAGTTGATCAAACTGTCATGTTTCCATCCCTAATAAACTAGACAGGGTTTTGAATGGTTTCATTGAATTTGATGAAAGAGTTGCAATGTGACGGGATCATTTATCAACGACCTTATATTTGATGTTGATTGTACTCTAGCAAGACAAGGAGTTCATAAAGAAGCTATGTCTGAACATATAGACCACGACACTGCAATAGAATTGTTGTAGAAACATAGCAGATGCTGCTAAAAATTGAAATTGTTTTGAAACTGAGATCGTGCAAATTTTTGTAACCGAGATTATGATTCAAAAGAACTTGCTGTTTTCTTCAAGTTGTAATTGGTGGATAGAGCTGCAGGCTTCTAGGTTGTGATATGACTTATATTAGCAGTTCTGGATGTTTGAGATAGGATATTGATTTGTGCTGGTTCTGAGGTATTGGGGGCTTGGAATGCTGGCAAGCTTCTGCTGGCTTTTCCAAATGCGGTTTCTATTTCATCAGCACAGTGTTCCTAATCAGCAGGATGTCCAACTCTTATTTACCAATTTTCCCTTGTCACACGTGGTCTTTATGTGTTTCTTGTTGTTTCTGCTTTCTGATTGCACTAATTCTTCGAATGATACTGGGCCTTTGTGCCTCTGGGAAACAAGGATGAATTTACTTTACGGCTGTTTTTCTTAATGATTAGCATTAGCTACATAAATGTGTTCATCTCCATCAAATTCTCCATGTTATATGAAAATAAATAGTGGCGTATACATATTGGTAACAATTAGATACTTGGGTCTGTATTAGAGGCGTGCTGTTAGCAATAGATGATGACAATGTAATGCCTTATTACTGAAGTAACATCAGATTTGCGCAAGTGAACTAGTTTGTAGAACACAGAATGACAATCCTCTTTGCTTACCGTTTATCCTCTTTTCCACCTGGTCATGATTATTTATATCTAGTGGCATATTTCTATTAGCAATTGGGTTTCTTATGTGATTGCGCTGAATGCAAGCTCCCCTAGCTGTTCTTTAGTACTTCTACTCACGGTATTCACTATAGGGAAAGATTGTCAAGACTGCATAGTTACTCAAATTTCCAAGTTGACCAATTGACTTGAAACAAAATAAATCTTCACAACACCTGGTCATTATTATCCCATGGCAGCTTTGGAATGACAATATTGACGTTATAAGTGAATCTACTAGTCATTTGTTCAACTTACTTCCCACTTCTGATTTTGTTGGGGTATAACAAAAATTGTGTTAGTTTCTAGGTTTCATTTTGTAATGTTATTTGTTTTTCTGAGGGTATATAACTGGCGGACAAAGTGAGGTGTGTTCACGGTTCTAGTTAATCTCAGAATAGCATGAATTTCCCTCAAATTGTTAGCTTATGGACAATTTCATCGTTTTTTCAAATGCGTTCAGTCTGTCTTTTTTATATCTAACAGCTTGAGGTTTTCCTTTCAGATTATCCAATGTTTATGTGGAGATGAGTTTAAGGATGCAATGCTGAATTTTGGAGTTTGAGCTCCTTCTGAACCGTCTCATTCGATGCAATTTGGTGTTGTGGAATGGAACTGCATAGAGCAGAGGATGCAGCTAAGTGTATTGAGTCAGCTGTGCTTTGAGGATAACCTCATGGTGGTATTTTGCAACATTTTATTACCATTATTAACTCACTCTACATCATGGTGAAATGCCCTAGCTTTTCTGATAGTATTTTTACTAAGCAGTAACATGCCATCTCCTTTTGATCTCTGCCCTCATGTAGCAGCATCCTTCAAACTGATATGAAAATCAAGTTGATGCTAGAATTAGGTTTTACCTGCTTCTATTGTTAGTTGGGTTTATTTGATTGGATTTGGTATCACATTGATGGTAGTGGGTGCAGTTCATGCCCTTGTGCTGCAGCACTAATAGAGTGATTTGCCCGCTTTATAGTGTTATGTCAAGACTCAATATTGCAATCAAGGATTGAAGCAAATAAAAAAAAATTAATTTTTTTTAAAAACACTTTTAAAATAAAAAAACAAACTGACTTTAAATTATTTCTATATCATAGAGCGAGCAAGTAATATCTATTAAAAAAAAATGAAAATTGTTGTTTCCAAACCTCCATTCACTAGAGCGCAAGTGAAAAAACATGCAATATTCTAAAGTGACAGTTTCTTGTACATATGTGTGCGTGGAACTGTGGAAGGACTTTGCTTACCTTAGATTTGTTATTTAACGAAAGGTCACTCTCAGTCCAAGCTAGATTACTTGAAAGTTGAAAGCCCGCTGAAGACGATTGCATAGCAAGTTAAAAATGATGACTTCCCGATTTATCTCGTCGGCTTGAAGTCCGGGCATGAGGATAAAATCATTAATTTTTTTATTTTGACATTTTAATCTAAAATATTTTTTATCCAGCATGAGACTTCTGGTTTAGAACTGGACTGAGTTTAAAAATAATAAATTTGATAATTTACTAAAAGCTTGACTGAAAAATAAAAAAAACAATAAGTTATAATCTTCCAATGATATTTTTTTGAAGAGAAGTTTCAAACATATAAATAAAAAATAACAAATGTCAATCTATATAATCCAGTTTGTTTTTGCATTTCAAAAATATTTTTGAAAAAATTTAAATTTTTTTTATTTTTTTTATTTTAAATTAATATTTTATGATGTTCTTAAATTATTTTGATGCAGTAATTTTAAAAATAAAAAAATATTATTTTAATATATTTATAAATAAAAAACACTTTAAAAAGGAACCAGAATTACACATATAGAATAAATATTTATTTAAACAGGTATTTGAAAATATAATAATAATTATTTTTTAAAGTATATTTTTTCTTAAAAAGCGTAAAGCCTCGGATTGACGTTGATGAGTCGTCCTGGACCATGTTGGTTGCCCTACTGGTTAGTTTTCAGCTGAATCTTATCCGTTGATGTGCCTTTTTGTTTTTGTTTGTGTTTTGAGATGCCAATAATGCTTTCCATGGAAGGACGGAGTGCAAATTTCTCCGTGATATCACTGTCTACAGTGTGCCCACTTGGAAAAAAAAGGTTGACTTTTCCTCTATGGTTATAAGAGATCACCTAGAACATGTGGTCTCTGTATTATTTGATGTGGCGGTTTTGTAAAAAATCAAAGCAGAAAAAACTTTAAATATTTACAAAAATACCCTTCAACCATAAATAGAGTTCATTTTACAAAGACATCCCTGATATTACTTTATTCAGTCAAAATGGACGGCTTCGTAAATACGGTGATTTGTTCAAAATGTACTTTTTTTTTTTTTTTTTTAGTTTAACGTGGATGTCCGGGTCAGCTTGTGCGCACCTCGACTAATCCCACGGGCCCTGAAGTTAACGACTATATAAGCCTCCAGTGGCCATCATATGAGTAACCGCAGGGCTCGAACCTGAGAATACAGAAGAAACAAATCTTTTAATCTCAAGGTCTTATAACTAGAGCACTGGTTATTCTAAATTTACTTCTAAATGTCCCAAGTTCTAAATGTACTTCTTGATATTTTATGTGGAGCACATTGCATGACGTTTGTGGTTAGTCGAAGCTATTTGATAATTTATCTATATTGCATTTACTTTTTGACAGTTTCTCGTACATATATATGTGTGTGCGCGTGGAAGCTCTGTGCTCACCTGAGACTAGTCATTCAACGGAAGGTCATTCTCAGTTCAAGCAAGATGGCTTGAAAGTTGAAAAGCCCGCAGAAGAAGATTGCAGAGCAAGTAAAAAATGTGGTCTTTTTTAATTTCTTTTGTCCCAGCCGACATGTGATGGTTTGGAATAATTATTTTTATTTTGGTTTAGTTTTTATAAAAAAAATAATTAAATCAGTTTTTTTAAAAAAAATTAAAATTAGTTTAAACCGACTAGTTTCGGTTCAGTTATTTTAAAACAAAAACTGGTTTTTTTCAATTTGACTTAGTTTTTTCCCGATTTGTCTAGGTTTTTTTTGTTTGATTTTTTTGGTTTTAGATTTATAAAATCAAAACCGAACCGGTTAACTTTTTAAAAATTCTAATAGATTAAATCGGTTTTTTTTACAGTTTGGTTTATTCAATTATTTCTTTTATTTAATTAATTTTTCAGTTTTTTTATTCCATAATAATTGATGATAGTGACGATAGAAATTTCGAAAATTAAGACAATATATAATTAGAGCCGGTGGTGCATATAATTACGCTAACCAAAACATTCATCTGACCTGCAGCAGCTGAGAAACTAATGGAGATCTCTCCACCCCTCCATTTATGCCATGTCTCAAAGACATCAATTTTCATCAACAGATTACATGGACTCCTCCACTCTATTGCTATAGCTTTCTTGATCTACTACAGAGCTTCCTTTCTCTTCCAAGAGCCCCAAACCAAAGCCACAGTTCCCATGTTACTATGGCTTCTAGTTTTTGTCGCTGAGCTGCTTCTCTCCTTTATATGGCTGATTGGCCAAGCCTATCACTGGCATCCCGTTTCTCGCACAGTTTTCCCTGAAAGACTGCCTGAGGATGATAAACTCCCGGCCATTGATGTATTTATATGTACTGTGGATCCTGACAAGGAGCCAACCTTAGACGTAATGAACACTGTTCTATCGGCCATGGCATTGGATTATCCGGCAGAGAAGCTTAATTTGTATTTATCGGATGACGGTGGCGCAGCTGTTACTTTGCATGGTATGAAAGAAGCTTGGAGGTTTGCAAAATCTTGGCTACCATTTTGTAAGAAGTATGGAATCAAGACAAGATGTCCCAAGGCTTACTTTTCAGCAACATCCAAGGATGATGATAGCTTTGGAAGCTCTAATGAGTTCATGGCAGACAGGCAAATAATTCAGGTACTTTTGAGTTTATAATTGTCAGCGGCCATTCATCACTTGCCTCTAGTTTTTTTACTGGTCATGTTCAAATCATTTGCTGGTGAGATCCTTCATATTTAAGTTCAAGTTTATCAAATTGTTTTATATGTGGTTCATCGATCATATAAATTGATTATGGCACAGGAAAAATACGAGGATTTTAAGGAACGTGTGATGAGGTTTCGAGAAGATTTCGTCTTGGAAGAGACGAAAAGTGATATTACAGGTCGAGATCATCCTGCTCTTATTGAGGTATACCTCAATTCACAAAACCTTTTCATTTATTCCTTGTAAAGAAAGATTTTACTCTTGGAGAGAGTAGAAAACATCGAGACGTTTTTTGTTTAGTAAATTGATCTTTGGTCCTTATCTGTTGAACTCCTTTATAAATCAGCAGCCCTTCCTGTTTGATAACCTATTCGTTCAGCTCATTAAATCTTGTTGGCCATGGCTCATTCGTTTTATTAAAACATATATTAGTTCCTAAGAAAAGCAAATATTGGTTTTTCTAAATCGCAAGTGTTCCCTTCATGAGATAGCAGCAGAGGCTTACAGAAAACACATAACGGGGGCTTAGAGGTCAGCAAGAGATAGAGGACTAAATTGTAGATTCTCAAACATAAAGAATTGAACAGAGACTGAAGAGTAATTTAATCTTTTTTCCCAATTGGAAAATCCATGAACCAGAAGCTATGGTCCGATGGTAGGCCTTTCTCAAGAAAAAAGAGCTGAGCCCCAACTGGAGCCTAGTCATAGGGAAAGGGAAAGGAGGGTTGACAGATGCAGAGCATGAGGCAGACACAGTGAATCAATTTTAAGGAAAAACACAGAGCATGGAACAGAGGCAAACACTCTGAGAAACCACGCTTGAGCAAACAGACACAGTGAATCAATTTTTAGTGATGACCAATCTACAAACCACACTTGAGCGGCACACCCAATACAAAACAAAATCATTTAGAGCATATCCTCAGACACTTGGAATGCAAGAAATATTCCTGTGAAATTAAGCAAAAAATGCAAAATACTTGGACCAATCCAACATTCATGTAATCTTGTTTTAATCTTGGCAGGTGATACAAGATAATTCAAATGAGGAAGCTCCAAAAGATGAAGCTAATGAGATGCCCCTTCTTGTTTACGTTTCTCGTGAGAAGAGGCCTTCTCATCCTCACCATTTCAAGGCTGGAGCCCTTAATGTCCTTGTATGACATTCCCTCTTTCTCACTTTGTTGCATTCACTAAATTGCATCTTTAATCATAATAAATAAATGGCGACTTGCAGTAACCACTATTGATTTTGCGTTGCAGCTTAGGGTCTCTGGGGTGATAAGCAATTCTCCTCATATACTAGTGCTGGACTGTGACATGTATTGCAACGACCCAACTTCAGCTAGGCAAGCGATGTGTTTCTTCTTTGATCCTAATATCTCTTCCTCGCTGGCATTTGTTCAGTTCCCTCAGAGGTTTCATAACATTAGCAAACATGATATCTATGACAGTCAGCTAAGATCCACTTTCGGGGTACGTATGTTATTATAACAAGATAAAGGATAATTCATGTAACAATTTTTTATATCTTTTTTTTTTTGTTTTTTTTATCAAGGTTTGGTATTTATTGATTTCACACTCTTAAATCAGATACTATGGCAAGGTTTAGATGGGCTGAAGGGACCAGTCTTGTCTGGCACTGGCTTTTATATCAAGAGGAACTCACTCTATGGCGATTCTATGCAAAAAGGTAATAATGATTAGTAAATCACAAATTATGGCGCCATAAGCTGAGAGACTAGTAATCCTGTAAGTAATTTCTTTTTTGTTTGATGGATAAAAACATTTCATCAATCATAAAAACCAAACCTAGCAGGAGCTCACCCTGCTACAATGCCATACACTGGAGAAGAACCAAAACTGAAGGAAAAGGAAAAAAGGAAAATTTTAGACCCCATTTTCCAGATATTAGCGAGAATTGGGGTTTGTAACTCAATCCCGAAAACTGCAGTTCTACACACTTACATCATACTGAATTTTACAATAGATTAGACTTTTAATCACAGCTTGTTTTGTTTTTCCTTTAAGATACGGTGGGGGGTAGGCATAGCTGCACCAGGTGATTCTGAACAAAGTAGACGAAGGCTGATTTTTTCTGTAGGTTTGGTTTTGTCCAATCCAAATCATGCTGCTAGCTCCCAACATGCACTAGATGATCCTAAAAGTAATTTCAGCCAATACTTTTGAGCAATGAATCCATGATATCGTAAAGGGCATTGATGTTGTCTTTACTCAACTTCCATGTAGTTTTGGAGGCAAGTGTGCCTTGTGTCTCCCAGTTGCATCTGACTAGTTAAAACAGAAGAATTGACAGAACAACCATATTTTAACAGGTTATTGTTTTAAATAATTCAGGCTAAATTTGATATTGTAACAGGTTGCAACCTTCTTGAACTTAGAGACACTTTCGGCTTATCAAATGAATTCGTAAATTCCATTCGACAAAACTACAAGGCTAATCCGATGAGTTATGGGAGCGTTTCCAGCATGTTGCTTCAAGAGACTAGAATTTTAGCCTCATGTGACTATCCAAGACACACAAAATGGGGTGAAGAGGCATGTGATAATTTTTAGTAACTCATTTCTTGATCACTGAGTTATATTTACTCAACATTGTAAATTATGATGCTTTGTTTTCAGGTAGGTTTTTTGTACCATTCAGTCGCGGAAGATTTCTTCACAGGTTTCATTTTACACTGCAAAGGCTGGTTATCAGTCTATCTTAACCCATCGAGGCCGCAATTTTTGGGCACTTCTATCACAAGTTTAAATGACCTATTGATTCAAGGCACAAGATGGAGCTCTGGGTTGGTTGAAGTTGGTCTTTCAAGGTTTTGCCCTCTTATATATGGAACTTTGAGGATGTCTTTCCTTGAGAGCTTGTGCTATGCAGAAATTTCACTTTTCCCTCTTTTCTACTGTTTGCCTTTATGGTGTTTTGCTACCATCCCTCAACTTTGTCTGCTAAATGGAATCCCGTTGTACCCCAAGGTAACTAACACAAAAGTGCTGTTACTCATATTTTGCATTTCCCTCATGTCTCTTAAGTTTTCAGAAATTTTAGCTGATATTCTGCAATAACGCCTTGTCATATTCGTCTCTATTTTGTCACAGGTTTCGAGTTCATTCTTCATTGTATTTTCATTCATTTTCCTATCAGCCGTCTCCAAACATTTGTATGAGGTCCTCAAAAGTGGAGGGTCAATCAATACATTGGTATACGAACAAAGATTATGGATGATGAAGTCAGTTTCGACTCACACTTATGGGAGTTTGGATGCTGTCATGAAAAGGATAGGAGTAAGGGAAGCCAGTTTCTTGCCTACCAATAAGGCTGCTGATGAAGAAAAGTTCAAGCTCTACCAAATGGGTAAATTTGATTTCAAAACATCATCAATGTTGCTTGTTCCTATGGTTACGGTTATAATCTTGAACATGGCATCATTTGTTCTGGGAGTGATCAGAATTATCATTGCTGGCAATTGGGACAGTATGGTTGTCCAAGTTTTCCTTTCATCTTACATCTTAGTGATGAATTCTGCAATTATTGAAGGAATGACTATAAGGAAGGACAAGGGATGCATTCCATTATCAGTTATTGTGCTCTCTACTGTATTTTCGATAATTTTCTTGTGTCTGGGATCTTTCTTTTTAATGTATTAAGCAATATACTCGCACCATATTTTTCACATTATAACCACGTAAGAGCTGTAGGTCGATATGAAATCTTTGTTCGCATACAACTTAATGAAATAAAACTGCTTGTTCTAGTGAATCTTGGTTCTTTTCTTGTCCTTTTTTTTTTTCCTATATCAACTGATCCTGCAGGTTTTTATGGAGCATCTGTTGTCAATTTGTCACATACTTGACATACTTGACTTGTCGCACCCGGACATCGCGGTGATCTTAAAAATAAATCTTTCATGGAAAGAATAGATTTCTGGCATACTATTCTTTGATGAGGAACGGTATTGTTTAAGGAGTCGTCATCTAGTATTATGGTTACTAGAAACCCTAACTGGTCAACATAGATTTTATGGTTCGGGATTGGTTACGTAAAATGGAAGATATTATCACCCCTTAAACGTCATGCCTGAGGCAGACTGCATTGTTGGTTTTGCCTTAAATTGCTAAACGTTTATTAGTTTATGCTATGATAATTTGCTTATAATATTCCTGACTCTGACGCCAATAAATATTCAACTACGGATACTTTCAATTCTGGTGTTGGTAAATATTACGTAGCTATAAAATAAATTTAGATCAATATTTTTATTCCTGACTCTAGCGTCAATGAATAAACAAATAAAATAAATTTATTTTTACGCATGCACATATTTTTATTTCTTATTTTTTATTTATTTTTTGGGCTGGGCTAGACCCAGCCAGCCCGGCACGGTCACTGGCCCAAGCCAGTGACCCAGCTGGGCAAACCAACAAGAGGCACGCGTGGAGTATCTCCGCGCGTGCATGCACAGTGCGAAGGTAATTAATTTACCTTCGCACAGTGCAATGTTCCTCTCAAAATAAGGCAAATAAAAACGAAAGGAAAAACTGGCTTACCTGGTTTGCTGGAGACGATGAAGACGACAGTGATGCTCCTCCTGAGTGATTGGGCGACGCTTAGCAAAGGACCCGTTTCAAACTTCCCTTCTGTTTCTTTGGCTGCTACTGACTTGGTGTGGTGAAGCTGGAGACGAGCGGCTGAACTGATCAACGCCGGCAGCTCCTCTGTTTTTTTATTTGCTTGCACTCTAGGGACGGAGATAAAGTAGAGCACCCTAGTTCTTGCTCTCCTTGACCTTCTCTCTCCCTTTCTCTCCTTCTCTATGTGTATTTTTTTTTTGCTCTGGATTTCTGAGTCTCCTCTCTGTTCGTCTGTATTTTTCTCCTTGTCCCCTGTGTTTTTTTTTCTGTTTCAGTTCGTGCTCTGCCCCCTGCTTCTCCCGCTCGTCCCCTGGTTTTTTCCTGCGTTCTCCCTTCTTTTTTTTTTTTCTGGTTCGTGGCCTTCTCTGGCTTTTATGAAGCCAAAGAATGGCCTCTGTTTGTGCGTTCGTGTCTCCAGATAATGGGGCACGTTCGCTCCTGTCTTCCAGAAGAGTCAGGATTGTTGGCCATGATATCGTGGCCTCCCGAGAGGGCATCGTGGGCAGCTATACATTCCCTGCAAAACCGGTCCCTGGAATGAGGTAGGAGGCGATAAACAATGGTTCAAAACGGCGCCGTTTGCATCTGGAAATGACTATTTTCAACTTGGCCCCTAAACTTCTGACATTTATCAAATGGGTCCCTGATTCCATTAATTAAATAATTTCAAGTCTAATTAAGTCCTCAAACTTTTAAATTGTGTTGTCTTGGCCCAAATTTCAATTTATTTTTCTTTTTATTTATTTATGCTTTTTTAATAAAATAGAAGTTAAAAATTAGATTATGACATGACTTTCCAACTTTATCTACTTTTTGACAATTTAGAAAGCAAGCATTTATTTCAACATAGTAAGTGGCGTAAAGGCTCGCCTCAGATCGACCATGTTGGTTCAGCTGAATCTTATTTCTTGATGTGCCTTTTGTTTGTGTTTGTGTTTGTGTTTTGTCTGTATCGATGGATGTTGGTTTATATGTTAGGGATGCCAATGATGCTTTTCATGAAAGGATGGAGTGCAAATTTCTCCATAATATCATT
>Ga0307518_10002530_pt1 | contig 13347 bp, 11 predicted proteins | sample 25_EM_MG_FD_203889 | JGI IMG/M metagenome (GOLD analysis project Ga0307518, IMG submission 203889) | Populus trichocarpa ectomycorrhiza microbial communities from riparian zone in the Pacific Northwest, United States - 25_EM | ecosystem: Host-associated > Plants > Roots > Unclassified | place...
GTGGAACGAGGTTCCATATGCTAGTTATTATATTAATACATAATAGTTATTTTCTACAATATTGTTTTTTAAAAATACATTGAGATAATATTTAATAAATTTTATGAACAATAAAATCCATTGAAAAACAATTCATGAATATTATTTTGGGTAATATTATAAGGATATAAGGTATAGCTGTGCAACCAGACCTAACAACAATGGTGATGAATGTAGTATATATATAATCTATTTCAATAATAATAAAAAAAAGAAAGTTATCCCATATCGAATGATTATGTTATCTTTAATAGAAATAAAAGTGGAATTCATTTAGTAATGTATTTTTTTTAAAACAAATCTTGGTAACTATAGTGTGTTATCTTTTATTATTATTGTAGATTAGACTAAATGATTTATATATTTTAACAAACTTTATTAATATTCAAAAAACAATTAAATAGTGGCATAAAAATTTTATATATGCATATTTTTAATACATGCCTCATATATAATTTTAATGAACTTTTTTAAAATAGAAGCATTTTAAAAAAAATAAATTATAATATTATTATATCGTAACACTACTATAACCTTTCGGAAGTAAATAACTTTTGGCAAAAAAAAAAAAAAATGCCACCTAACAACAATTTTTATCTAAACACAACAAAAACAAAGCCTCCACAAGTGCCACGATGTCATTCATAGTACAATCTGTAACAAGGTGTTGTTTACGGTGTAATGAGTAAATATATACAGTAAATCTGCAGTGTTTTTACCACGCTAATTGGTACCGGGTCTCACGTACAATGGCCCCCACTGAATTTTGCACCGACACGAAAATCCAGCGAAGCTAAGACCACGCGGTGTTTCTAGCCCGTGTTCATGTATTCCGATCAAAATGTGCTCCTTGCAAGTCCTTAGCTGGATTGAGGAGGAACCTGCTAGAGGACTGCACGGCAATGGCCTTTGCTTGTTTGGTATTCTCTCTCTCTCCTTCTCTGTATTTTTTTTGCCCTTTTGGCTGGGCCGTGATGGGCTTTAAAGGAAAATACCTGATCCATTACTGGCAAAATCTACCGGGCTGGGCCCACCTAATTCTTACTACTACATCCTGCATGGAGAGATTACAGGTATTTTCAGTTATTGTAGCGGGAGTCATTTTTACGTGGGTGAGGGAATGATATACTGAGAGTACTTGGTAATTTTTTTTTTCCAATTTAGTTTATTTTGGAATTTTTTTATAGAGATTTTAGAAGTCCCAGATATAGAGTTCCAGGAAGGAAGAGATGATGGCCATGAACGGGGGATGCACACTTAAATAAAGGAATCTTCAGCAATTAATTATAATCAATAATTATTTTAGGGAATTTGTTATACCAACCAACAAGGTAATATAATTTGCTGCATTCATGCGTATACCAATATTTTAAAATAAAAAAAAAAGAAAGAAGAGAAGAAGAGAGAAAAAAAGAGAGGCTATTATATATTAGCGTGCTCAAGACTCATTGATACTCAAATTAGAAACAATTAAGAGTTTTATTCTTCTTAAATAAATAGCGGAAGGCCCATTGCAATTTCTATGGTTACTTGAAGACACTATAATTATAATTATAATTATAATTATAATTCCTTCAAGTTATATACTTTTATTTATTATATTATAATAATAATTATAATGTCTAGAAGTAAGTGCCCGTTTGGGCAAACTTCTCCTTGTACCTTTCTTGGAGATTTCTTGCCCGTTTAAACAAGCCAAGATCCAAATAAATAAATAAATATTTTTTATTCATTAGGAGATTTTTTGGAGGGACCTAGGGAGGGAGATGGCCCTTCAGCAGCTCAAAATTATCACTCCATCCTTTCCTGAACTGGAGCCGGGCTGTCCCTGACTAATAGTGATTATAATTTAAAATATTTTTTATTTAAAAATATATTAAAATATTATTTTTTTATTTTTTAAAAATTATTTTTAATACTCGCTTAAAATTAATTTTTTAAAAGTATCATATTCAGATATTGCTGAGGACAAAAATATTGTTTTGTCTACCATCATAAGCATAGGTGGATCCATATGCAAAACTAATTAAGAGCAACAATCTCAATTAAACATACGCTTCAATGGAGGTTTATTAATGTGCATTAATTAACTATAGCCTCACAAAGAAATAATTTCTTTTTGAACGCATCAAGTTTGGACATGGATGTCTTGCCTTCAATCCAATTACGAATGAATTTAGTTTTTAAGTCATGAATTAAAGCCGATAAGATTTTTAATTTTATTTTTAATCATAAACTGCAATTGGCATTCTGTGTTAATTGAGTTCGAAAAAATAAAATAAAAATTATAAGCACAATTCCAGGCACTTAAACTAAGGTATCAGAGCTGTAAGGGTTTGCTTGGTGGGGTTTGTAGATTTGGTCATGGAAATCAATTGGTGGTAGAGTTTGATTCGAGGGAAACCGAGAGAAAATGTGGCAATTTCTGAACTAACTAACAAGCCCTTCTTAATTTTCTTATTCAGCACAGGATCATGACTTAAACATTTTGTCTAAAATGGTAAGTCGAGAAGGGTAGTGTTAGGTTTGAGAGATGGAGAGAGATGTTACTTGCTTACTACTGAGAGAGATGGAGAGAGTCCGAAAATTAAGAAGGGCTGGTTAGTCTTGTTTCAAAAGTTTCAGACCACTGTGTTGGTTGAATCATCTGTTTTATGACAGGGAGATTACCTTGACATAGTTGAATTACATTATATTTTTTGCTCCATTTAATCATAGAGTTAAATTATCGTTGTTGAGAGTTTTGGACCACTGTGTTTAGTTGGAGCTGTCTTTGTTTTATGAGATTGTTCTTGCTAGTTTGAAGCACTCATTTGCTCCTCTAATTCGGTGACTAGATTACTTAATTAATATGTGATCTTTGTTGGAATTTTTAGGCCACTGTGTTTGTTGGAGCATCTGTCTTTGCACAATGAGACTGGCCTTGACCCACCGGGCATTCGAATACGTGCAGTGCCAGGGCTGGTTGCAGCTGACTATTTTGCTCCAGGGTACTTTGTTTGGGCTGTTCTCATTGAGAATTTGGCAAAAATTGGTCAAGAAGGGAAGAATATGCACATGGCAGCTTATGATTGGAGACTTTCTTTCCAAAATATATACAGAGGTATGGTGGTTCTTCCCCTGCCTTTTGTTATTCACTCAAAGCAGGAGTTCATCAGTCTAACACACACTGCCAGATTTCTCAAGTAATTCCGTTGACGCAGCAGTATTAACCATGGATTAAAAATCTTGAAAGTATTGAGCTATGTAATTCAGATGAAGTTCTTGCTTTCAAACTAACTCCGAACTTGAGCAATGCGGAAAAATGGTTCAAAGAAGCTTTAAATTTTCTCCTTTGTGAATTTTTTTTAGTAGTAAATTGTCATAATTCTTATGTTAGAATCCTCGAAAAAACTTGTTTGCTGAAGAACCTAACATGAACTTTTGTTTTGCACGCATGCTTATGTGTCATGTGACTTCCCTTGTTTCTTATGTGTCTGGTTGTTCCAAAATCCTTTTGATGTATCAATCTTCCCTCGCTAGTCATGTTCTCATTCCTGATCAGCGTTTTTGTTTAAGATAAATTTGAATTGAGTCAAATAGATTGAGGATGAGCAGATTCGGGACCAGACACTTAGTAGATTGAGGAGTCAAATAGAGCTCATGTATGTAACAAATGGCTATAAGAAAGTGGTAGTGGTGCCCCATTCCATGGGGGTTATATATTTCCTTCACTTACTTAAATGGGTTGAAGCACCTCCTCCGATGGGAGGCGGTGGTGGTCCAGGTTGGTGTGCAAAGCACATAAAGGCAATCATGAATATCGGCCCAGTATTTCTTGGTGTTCCGAAGACAATCAGTAATCTGTTCTCTGCTGAAACCAAAGACGTGGCATCTATCAGGTTAGTATTTGCAATCTGCCTCATCATTAGTTGGCATTTAGATACAATTTGTCCAGTAGACAATGCACTTGATGATTCATTTCGGAGGCGGTTACGTTACTACAATTTGTTCAACAGGCAACGAACCTGATGATCCATTTTGGAGTCAGTTCTGTAGTTTTTCTTTTTCAAAAATTAAAATAAAACAAAAATTTAAGGAAATAACAACAAATAAAGTTCAAATATTGTAGATTTTTAAGACAAAAAATGTATTTATTTGGAATGCTTTTATGTGGACATTATGGATCCTGGCGTTTTGAATTCTGAGATTCTTGGACTTCAGACCTTGGAGCATGTCATGCGGGTGACTCGAACATGGGATTCAATGGCGTCATTGTTACCTAAAGGAGGAGAGACCATCTGGGGTAATTTGGATTGGTCTCCTGAAGAAGGGCATGCTTGTGATTTTTCAAAGAAAAGATACTCGCAAGCTTCTGTAGGAGACAAGGATACGAATGGCAGCGATGTGAAGATGGGTTTTCGTGTGAAAGAATCAGATAAGTATGGAAGGATCATTTCTTTTGGAAAGGAAACGTTGCAATTATCATCCTCACAGCTTCCCTCTGTTGACACAAAGGTATTTTCTTAACTAATCCTGCTACTTGTAACCGTGAGAGTTTGCTAGGTTACGAGAGAAATGACTGTGAAATCCTTTTATCTGATTGCACCGTGTCAATCATCCTTGATACAATATTACTAAGTTTCACTGGAGGTATGAAGCCCTGTGGCCAGGTTCCCTACGCACAAACATGATCTTCCTTTCGCTTAGAAAGCATTGATGATCACTTAGTGGGATGTTAGCATTTAGCTGCATGTGCACTTGACACAAAACATAATCTTCATATGCTGAACAGAGAGAACCTTCACTTCCAGTCAAAATGCTGGACTGTGAAGAAAAAAAGGCCGCGTTTCATGAATAGGGTGCTTATTTGAAGCTTGCAAGATGAGCAATCGAAGATTGTGTTAATCATCGAGGGGGAATGTGCTTCCTGTATCAATTTATAGATTGGAAGCTTATTTCCTTTCATGCTTGATTTCATTAACCCTGTTTAATGCCAGCGGAGATCAAGCGATCCTTTCGTTTAGACTTTTAGCAAACTGTTCTTTCTATTTGCACGATGCGGATGATGTTGTAGGCTTCAACAGGAATTTTTGGGCGCAGAACCAACAAGAATACTGACTCATCTGTGGAGGAGAGGTCTGGACTGAATATGATGAGATGAGCAGGGAAAGCATCAGGAAGATTGCAGAAAATAAACCTTATACAGCTACATCTGTTCTTGATTTACTACGGTTTGTGGCTCCAAAAATGATGCAACGTGTTGCGAGTCATGTAACTCATGGGATAGCTGACAATCTTGATGATCCTAAGTATGCTCATTACAAGTACTGGTCTAACCCACTAGAGACCAAGTGAGTATGACTATCCTTTCTTTGTTTTGTCAAATTCAATTTAAGAAGAAAATATTTTAGGTGTATCCGTTCCTTCATTAAGCACACATGACCTATTGTTATCATGATCTGAATCTTAATGGTGTTAAGAGTTGGGATTCTGTTTCAGGTTACCTGATGCACCAGATATGGAGATATACTACTCTTATGGTGTTGGGATCCCTACTGAGAGATCATATGTCTACAAGCTATCACCAACTGATAGGTGCAAGAGCATTCCGTTCCGAATTGATAGCTCAGTTGATGGAGATAAGGACAGTTGCTTGAGAGGTGGAGTGTACTTGACAGATGGTGATGAGAGCGTGCCTGTAATAGTGCTGGTTTCATGTGTGCGAAAGGGTGGAGAGGAAGAACCCGGTTCAATCCATCTGGCATATCTACGTACATAAGAGAGTATCGGCACAAACCACCAGCTAGCATCCTTGACGGAAGGGGTCTGGAGAGTGGAGCACACGTGGACATCATGGGAAATCTTGCTTTAATCGATGATGTACTGAGAGTTGCCGCTGGAGCCAGTGGTGCTGAAATTGGAGGTGACAAGTTATATTCTGATATATTCAGAATGTCCGAGAGAATAAATCTACGACTGTGATCATGTTGCATTATTGACACTACCAAAGCTTACGATAACAAAGAGTTTGCCGCCAGGCTCAGAGAGAGAACTAACTATAAAATGGAGTTGCAGCATTGAGGCCTGTCGACTCAACAGTGGTTAGTACTATCATATAGTTTAAGGACTGTAGAGTTTTTGTGAATCCTGGATTAAGGAGAGAAGTACTTTGGAGGTGAAGAAAGGGCACACAAGAAACTGGAAGCATTATCTTCAGCAATTCTGCAGGAGTGTCCTGTTGGGCTGTTCTGGTCATTAGACCGTCGGTCGAGGTTTTGACAAACTGGGCTGTGCATTTTTGTTTTTGTTTTTCTTCTCAATGTTGCCATTGTCCAAGTTTCTGTAATAAAAAAAGAGCTCAAAAGAACCGGATGAATGACGCAAAGTGCCTGAAGTCACCGGGTAAGGTCTTAATTGATCCTTCAGGGCGATAGGCATACTAGAAGTTTAGGTCATGCGCGATTGCAGAAAGAGGACAAGATTAAAGTTTTAAATATTCCACAATAAAATTTTAAATTAAAGTTTCCATGCGGTAACCCTGTTTAAAAGGATTTTTTGTTAGCTGTCTTTCTTATATGATTTTCATCTACTCGGTTGGTATAGAAAACTAAACTAAATAAAAAAAATAAAACATCAGGGAAATATTTTCTTAAACTAAATCAAAAAAATTAAAAAAAGAAATAATTTTCCTTAAAAATCTCATGAATAAAAATTTATATATTCTTCTCGACAGGGTGAAAGTACAGCAAATGTACTGGTGGGATTCCAGGTTGCATCCTCTCATATGGATGAGTTTAAGGCATTGGCAGATAGTACTCAGGGGTATGATTACAAATTTGCAACTGCAGACAACAAATTGAGGCGACGACCATGTATTCTTATGAGCTTCTTGATTCCAAGCAAACCAAACAAATGAATCATCCTTTGCAGGCCTGCAGACTGCAGTCACACTTGCATGTTGGGGTTTTGGCTGCAGATGATACATATTACATGAATAGTATCATAAGTTAGATGAACTTTAATGTTTTGAATTTGTTACATAAATTTAGGGAGCATTGAAAGAATTGACAATATGTTGCTAGGTCTTGCGACTATCTATTGTCATGTCTAGAGATTAATTAGGAAAATGATTCTGAGATTGATGGGTTTTACTGTGTTGCATATATGCATCGTAAGAACAACTACATAGTTTTGTCGAGTCAAGAAAAGACAAGCAAAAATTACCACCCAGTTTACTTACATTTTCATTATCTTAACCCTCAGGAACAATTTGTAATGTCTGACCAGGCTGAGCAAAGCCTGATCATCCACCTAACATGGGAAAATAAGTAGCACTAAACTCGTATCTTTCTTTTTCTAATGTCCCTAAAGTGGATTAGGAGATGGGGAACATCAAGTAGCTAGCAGCAGCCAAGTGTGTTCTGAGTTAGGGTTTTGATACCCACCAAATCTCACATGGTATTGAAGATTGAAGCCCAAAGGAACAAGAAACCACAGCAACCAATATTTTTGCCCATAAGAGAAGTAACCCTGCAACGAAAGGACAACACTGTCCTTATCAGAACAGTCTCAAGTCTCAACACACAGCACAAAGGGCAATCTTGGCTTTTCAGTGGTCCTCGGTATAGAAGAGTGTCCATGAATGATATTACAGCAGGTCATCACCATCCAAGTAATTCTGATAGCGATAGGAGAGCTGCTACAGAAGTAAATAAGGGCACACAATACAAAGGCCAGCAAAAACTGATGAGGCTTGCAGCTACTAATGTCTAAATACAAGTGCCCTAGATTTCTTTTTAAAGTTAATTATGTCCATGAGAGGGTATCTTAGAAGCTAGGACAGCTAAAACCATGCCTCATTAAGACACGCCATTTAGTTATAGTTGGAACTACTGCTATTTTTTTTTTCTCTTGCACTGATATTGTACTCCAGCTTTGAATTGTCAATGGAACTCTACTGAGGAGACTGCCTTTTTTTTCTTGTCTTCAATGATATATGGTTGAAAAGACATAGTTAAAAACATAAAATAAATATTGTTTCTGTCTTTTCTATTCTAGAATAATAAACAAATGCTACCTGGATAGGTCTGAAATGGGACAAAGGGCATGTTTATCATTTCACTCAAAAACAACTAAATTCCTTTCCTTAACATAGCTGGTAGCTTGAATGAGAGGTGAAAATATAGACAAAAAAATACAAGTAACAGAAGTGACACTTTATCAAAAAAAGTTGTCACATTTCAGATTTCACATATAATGAAAAACATTTATATAGCAGATGTTGGTATCACTGATCTTGATAAAGATCAAGTTGATTTTTCATACATACAAAGTTGCCTTCCACTATAAATTTCACCTGTAGAGCGTCCTTAAGTCCCCAGTTTGCCACATACCTATCTTCTACTCCTCCATTTCCACAGCTTAAAATAGTTGAAAACTATGGGCTTTGCAAATTCTCTCTGTTCTTTCTTTCTTCTTCTTCTAGCTCTAGTACTCTATGAGGTCAATGCACAGCCTCTGGTCCCTGCAATGTTCATATTTGGGGATTCAGTTGTTGATGCAGGCAACAACAATCACCTCTACACCATTATAAAAGCAAATTTCCCTCCTTATGGTAGAGACTTTGTCAATCATAAACCAACCGGCAGGTTCTGCAATGGAAAACTTGCTTCAGACTTAACTGGTACACTTCATTTCCAAACCCCATCATGGATCCAGTCTCGTTTTTCAGTCTACTAATTTGTTTTTCTGGGTTTATTGTATCTTTTGGTAAACAGCTGAGAACCTAGGTTTCACTTCTTACCCACCAGCCTATCTTAGCAAAAAAGCCAGAGGCAAGAACCTCCTGATCGGTGCCAACTTTGCCTCTGCTGCTTCTGGTTACTATGAAACTACTGCAAAGCTTTATGTAATTTCATTAAGACCCCAAACTCTTAGCATCTCTGTGTCCTCTCATATGTCTCTAGACAATTGAGTAATGTGTTTTGTGTTTTCTGGTGTAGCATGCAATCCCATTGAGTCAGCAATTGGGGAACTACAAGGAATACCAGAATAAGATAGTAGGAATTGCAGGGAAATCCAATGCTTCATCAATCATATCCGGTGCACTCTATCTTATTAGTGCTGGTAGCAGTGATTTTGTTCAAAACTATTACATTAACCCTCTTCTCTACAAGGTCTACACTCTTGATCAGTTCTCAGATCTTCTCATACAATCCTTTACAAGTTTCATCGAGGTCTCTCCTATCCTAAACACACAGTACTTGTGTCGTTCTTCACTTGTTTTAGACTAATGTAATTTTGAGTGCTGCTAAAATCAAATTATGTGCAGGATTTATACAAGCTGGGAGCGAGAAAAATTGGAGTGACATCACTGCCACCACTTGGATGCTTGCCAGCAACTGTCACAATATTTGGGTCTGATAGCAATAAATGTGTGGCCAAGTTAAACAAAGTTGCAGTTTCCTTCAACAACAAGCTCAATTCCACATCTCAAAGCCTGGTAAACAAGCTTTCAGGCCTCAATTTGCTTGTTTTCGACATCTATCAACCTCTTTACGACCTTGTCACAAAGCCTGCTGACTTTGGTAAGTACAAAATTATTTATTATTGGCTTGGCTCTGCCCAAATCTTGTTACTAATTAAAAAATAACTTGTGGGATACAGGATTTGTAGAGGCAAGAAAGGCTTGCTGTGGAACAGGATTGGTAGAAACATCAATATTGTGCAATGGAGAGTCTCCAGGAACATGTGCAAATGCGTCTGAGTATGTATTTTGGGACGGTTTTCATCCATCGGAGGCTGCAAACAAGATCTTAGCGGACGATTTGCTTACCAGTGGCATTTCTCTCATATTTTAATAAAATGCTTAAAATTGACTACTTTCATAAATGAATTTGTCTAAATGGGATTGCTTAATTAATCTTTGTTTGAGAGCATGGCTGTGTGCATTTGGTGTTGGAATGTGTTCGGTAGACATCATGGTTTGAATTTAGCATGTCGAAGGTTTTCAATTTTTACATTAAATTGCTCGATGTAGCTTAAGTTGATGCACTGTTGTTTACATGTAATCCTTTGTGTATGAATAAAACATAATACTACGTCCATTTATTTTGTCTTCAAGTTTTTCTTCCTATTATTTTGTTCTTATAAAAATTCAAATTTATTACATAAATATATGCATTAACCCTTCCACCTTTTTTCTTTTTCTCAATATAAGGGATATCCTTGATCAACTTATCTGATTAATTAAATTAATTAAGACTTAATTCCTTTATATAACAATTAAGAGAACTAAAATAAGATTGAATTCCCTTATATAACAATTATTATTTCATAACAGAATAAAAGAAAATAATAGGGATAGAGCATATACTTTCTGTTGTAATATAAGATTCATTTTAAAATCAATCATGTTTTTATTTTTTACATCTATTTTATCCTGAAATACTAGCTAAACACAATTAAAAAAAAAACTGAAGCGGCTGGACGTTTGAGTAATTTTCCACTTTTTTTTTTATTTTCTTTAACAAGCCTCAAACCGGGCCTGCGAAGGCCTGGTGAGGCTACCCAAGAAGCCTCGATTGGAGGCCCGGTCCACATTGACCTGGTCAGTTTAGAGGATTTTTTTCCCCCTCTCTTTCTTCTTCCTCACATGTAGGAAAATAAAAGAAGAAAAATCTTATGATTTCGTATTTTATCGGGAAAGAAAAAATAAATACCCCGATTTTCTCTAGAAAATTTTTGTTTTTTTTGTTCCCTGATGGCGAGTAGGAAGCTTGTTCGTGACTTGGTATTCTCATGGAAGCCCCGTTTTCTCCACTTGACAACACACGAGGTTATTTTATCTGCTTGGTTGCGCAGACTTGTTTTTCTGATTAGTTTCTTTCTGCTGAATGGTTGCCGGGAAATAATAGGAAAAGAAAGGAGAATATGTGATTACAGAAAGAGGAACATAAGAAGTTATTAGTCTAATTTAATTCACGGTTATTTCTCTGTTAAAAGAAAGACAAAATGTTGGTGCATTAATGGATGTTGCACAAAACAGTAATTCGGAAGATGAACCAGTCCTCAAGACATGATTACTCGGTGAAACTGTAACAAAATAATAATAATAATCAGAATCCATTAATGGCGAAGAGATGCATAGAGAAGTAATGATGATCAAGAGAGGGGAACTTACTCGATATGTTTTCGGCAGCAATCTAACAATCTCCCAACATTTAACTCATCTGCAGAATGTTCTCCTGCCGCATCATCCCCACTAAGACAATCCTTTGAATCCTTTGAAGCTGTCCACTGATTTAAAATACTGACTATTCTTGTCAGCTGAATCAGCGTTAAGGGAAAAGAATATAAAAGGTGTATGATGTGAGAAACATGTAAACAACGCAGATTGTTTTATGGCGTGTAAGTTTTCCAAAATCAAATTTATGTATTGCTCACGTAAGTTTAGGAAAATAAGACAAGGATACAGCTGTACTTCGATTTGATTTTGAGCTAGAACTGGTCAGGTCCTTGGTTTCTTCACAGGAATTATCTGATTGTCGGTTGAGAAGATCATCTTCAATAATCTCAGATTTTCTTGCTAGAACCAACACATACTGATGCAGGCTTGACAGGCTCATGTCATTTTCTCTAGCTCGAACGAGTAACCTTGCAATAATGCTCCACAGAGCACTCCTTGCTTCTACATCATCTGAAGCCAAGGGAAATACCTCGAGCAGTCCCTGTAAGAATGGCAAATCTGGACAGCCAATGTGTCACCACAAGTTCAATTAGGGGCCAATTATTTGCAGAAGATTGTGATTCAGGAATAAATCTTGCTGATAAGAAACAAGTACATTATACCTTGTGACATCTCTGAGGCTAAATTAGGCACATCAGACAGAATATTCGCAATCAAGACAGCAACAGTAACACAAGAGCTAGCAACCTGCAGCACAGAGATTAGCACATGACTTCACAATTTAGTCAAGCAGCAATAGATTCCACCCGAAGCCAAGGAATAAGCATAAATGAGAACATCCAGCGTGATGACATCCATTGTCACTGCTTAAAGATTTAACTTTTCCCTTCACTTCCGGTAATTGCTGCAAAATCTTTTAACTTAAAGTTATCAGTAGAAGGCCTAGTCAACACACACTCATAGCAATTGTAAGAGATTGACTTTTATTTGCTTTACTGTTTTAAAAATCACACAGGGAACACAGGTGTCTGCTTCACTAGTTCTGTATAATCCTTTAGCTGTGAGGATTTTGAATAGGCTTTCATAAATCAGTTCTGTTATCAAATCTACAACATGTTCATAAACTACAAACAGAAAATCCTAGTGTGGTCTGATCTTGAGTAATGGATTGTGTGAACTCTTTTGGGAGCATTTACTAGGAGAAAGGATTAAAAATCCAAGTAACATGGTTATTAAACATAATAAAACACTTGTTCCAGTTCATGACATCACTAAAACTTGAAGTTGAAGCCACTTCATAATTTTATGCGAACTGTAAATGTGCAGTACTAAATGCAATCTTATCATAGATGTACTATCACTGAAAAAACCATATTACTAAGAACCTGAACCTGCCAGTACAAAAGGCATGTGAAAGCCTGCTGTAAAATTTGCAGATCACAAACATCACAAAGAGCCCACACCAAAAGGGCTTGTAATTAAAACTTTGCAATAGAAACTTCATCCTAGCACTAGTTTTGAGGATGGAAAAGTATTAACAGATGGTCAGTTCAGTATTGGAGGATGGATAGTCATAGTTCCAAATTCAGAAGATCTACAAGTGCTGTTTTGGTCCTGTATATTAAATTATCAACAATTAAAGCTTAAGCAAATCACCAGCCACACAGCATATGATTCGCAATGCTAATTAGGGACTCTGTAGTCACAATACCTCAGCTTTATCCGGGAGTTTGATCAGGTCACAAACTAGTTGGAGAAGTTTCTTATTAGAGCAGATTTCTTGGGAATGACCATCCAAAATGGAAAGAGCTTCAATTGCACGAAGAATTACATCAAGAACAGAGTACCTGGAATGATATATAGATTGATTGTCAAACTGAGTATCAGACAACATATTGATTGTGTTAACCCTTCAATGCAAATGGGGCGAGGTCACACCTTTCAGGTACTCTTTCCTCTGTTAATCTGCTCATTTCAAAATCCAAGAGGTTGATCAATAGACTTGGTAAACCCAGCTTCATCAAGGATGGGACAATGGTACATGAAGCTTCCTGTTGACTTTCTAGAATAGCTAGTATCAGTCCTACACTCTGTTCAAGAAGGAAACTTCTTTAGACATTGGAAACCACAAAATTTAA
>Ga0307518_10002531_pt1 | contig 13345 bp, 20 predicted proteins | sample 25_EM_MG_FD_203889 | JGI IMG/M metagenome (GOLD analysis project Ga0307518, IMG submission 203889) | Populus trichocarpa ectomycorrhiza microbial communities from riparian zone in the Pacific Northwest, United States - 25_EM | ecosystem: Host-associated > Plants > Roots > Unclassified | place...
GTAGTAGTCCGTGGCGCCAAAGAAGGAAGAAGGACCTGTGGAGTAAAAGAACAGAACGCGGCAGAGAGTTGTCTGAAGGTCAAGGTGTCCAAGGAGAGTACAAAAAGCGCGCACATGGTGAGTGTCATTAGAAGCACTAGTCGTGGTCGAACGAGTCAACGTTCAACGCCACCCTCGATCTCGGATCTGACGCCCAGATCCCTACATGCGATTCAAAAAATAGCGCACCCTTAGAACAAAGGACACAGTTTCTAGATAGATCAAGAGGTGTCGTACCAGCCACTTGCTTGGCATCGCAATGCAGAGAAGTTCTCTGAACATATGCACTTGTATTTTGAGGTGTGGATACCTGCAATGAAAGACATTCTTGTTATAAGCCGTAAATACCTACGGTTCTTCGGTGCCTGTACCCCGCACATTGGTGAGCTCATGGTACGAGAGTCGTCCGTCTGTTCAACAGGACTTCCCTTTTATGGTAGTGCATGCGGTCATCATTGTTCCGTTTCCGTTTTATGAATCTTCCGAACACAAACAACACCGTGGTTATCGATGACACGCCCACAATGGCCGCCCCACGGATTTGGCTGTTTCCTTATTGTCCAACGCTCAGGGGATCCGGACGCAGCTTCCTCCGGAGTTGTACAATGTCGAGGTAGGGAATGCAAAAAAAATACCACAATAAACATCTTGCAGGCACATGGCGTGAGTTGCTGGGTACAAAAGGTGTCAGGCCTACGGCTGGACTCTGCCAATCAGCACTCCCAACATTAGACCTGGGTTCTTCACCGACCTGACCATCCGTTCCTTTTGGTGTCTCTTTGTATCAATTAACACCGCTGTATCCATATCCAAATCTCCCATCATCTCCCATCATGAACCACGGCACAGTCGCTGTTGCTCTCGTTCAACGCCAGGTCATGATCATCCAAGGTATGCAGTCCTATTTAATCTCTATCGCGATCTGCCCTCTCATGTATGAATGCCATAGCTGCCGAGACACACAGTTGCGGTGATCGCTGGATAGATGTCTACACCTATACCCCCTTCGGCGATCGTCTGTTCCTTGCGTCCGTTGTTCCCCAGGCGCGGATCGCCTCGTCGGATTTGTTGGCCATATTTCCTTTCCGCACCCCCACCACAGACATGATTGAACTTCCTGAATACGCCTACAAGGAGTTCCTCGAGCTGAGTGCGAGGCACCAGCTCAAGTATGAGAATATGTGGCGCACCTCGAAGGCCCGCAGACGCTAGGTGGAGATTCACGTAGTTGAAGGACGTCAAGTGATGTCTATTTGACTCATGAGTGAGAATGCTCGATGTGATGAGGTGTTTATTTATTCGTGCGACGCTCTGTATCAATACCGACAACCAATCACTGTATCCATAGTCTATGCTCTTCTCGTATCTTACCTGTCACGTAGCTTTATTAGGTCAAGTATGTCTGGGACATCTCGTCTTAATTTTGTGATCATATGTCAGGAACTATCACTCTGCCAAATCCGTTTTCCGCTTTCGTGGAGATCTATCCCGATTCATGGCCAGGGTAGCATACAACATAATATATCTGTCTAAGGTACTACAGACAGAACAAACACAAGATAGAGAAAATAGGGAATAGACCAAAACTTAATGAAGGGCGGACTTGAATACGTATAATTTATTGCTATGCAGCCAGTGTGGCATTTGGATCCCTAAAGACCTGCAAAAGACGGTGAATACTTCAACGTCCCCGCCAATACTCTCTACATACCTTCACGCTCCAGATATCACCAACTCTATCTGGCCGTCCTGGTCCTGTAGGCTCCTCATTTTCCTCGCAATCATTGTCAGGAATCTCTGTCGATTGTAATTTCAAGCCCTGTTCGTTGGCTAAATGTAGCAGACAGATGAAGCAGAAACTGGTGCTGATTTCCTCCATCTTATCTTTTGGATATGACCGCTGAAGACCGGATATAACCGTGCTGAACTCCCGCGCCTCCGATGGGTCGGTCAATTGCTGATCATCGACGTCCTGCAGCATCCGCGTCAGTGAAGACCTAACAATACGAAGGCTGCACAAGTACCATTTCGTCATCCTCATCGTCTTCATCCTTCTTTGGAACTTTGATATCAAGGCCCTTCCAGATATTCTCTTTCAGTTTCCGCACATCTACCCGCTTAGCACGACGCGCATAATTGACGAATTCCGGTTTTACTCGACGACTCATGCCCTGGGTTGCAGCCAATAGGTCCTGTTCACCCGCATCATCTGGTGCAACACCTTCGCCGTCAAACATATCATCGAAAGCAGGGCCGTCATCATCATCACCGAAGAATTGCGTGTTGAAAGGCGCTGGAGCTTCACCACCTAAAGAGTCATCAATCAAAGACCCGCCTTATTAGCACCCACCCGGACTCACTCTCGTCACCATCTTCCTGTGCAAGGCGACCAGCAGCTTGATCTGCTGCGGCCTGTGCCCAGAAGTTCTCATCGACTTCGCCATCCCCGGTTTCATTAAAGCGTACTCGTTGACCCCGCATTTTCAGCTGATACAGAACCATTAACAAAAGAGCGCTCAGGGTGATCAAGGGCTTACAGAGAACTTGGGTTTCAAGAACAGAGTGACCAGCTGTCGGCTGGAGAAATGCATATCGTCGGGAAGTGTGTGCTCATCCCGTTTCTCTTCTTTCGCCCTCTTGTTTCGGCTGCCTTTCTTACTCGCCGCCTTGAGCATGCCATAGTGGGGAAGTGTGATCCCATGACCACGAGTGACGGGTGCAAACAATTCCTTTGTCAAGGTCTTGATGTCCTTTTCGGCAGGGGTTAGGAAATCAATCTTGAATGCTTCCTTCTTTTCCCGCCGTGACTTAGGACCTGCCCCTTCAACAGGCTCAGCTACGTACACCGTCAGCCAAGTCCACAGTACAAGAGTAGTGGTCTCACGTTTCCGTATTACTCTCCTGAGTTTCCAGTGCTCGGGGCCGGCCCAATTTTTCATGACGTTTTGGTCGAAATATCCCAGTAGGCCACTCTGCCCATCTGCGTCGGTCATTGCTACGACGAGATCCCGCTCAGTCGGCGCTTTACGAGGATCAAACGGTACAAACGGTCCAGATCGTGTTGTCTGTCCCTGTTCGCCCTCTGCACCGACTGAGCCACTTTCTGCTCTACCATAATCGTCACCGCCCGCACCACCATCTCCACTATAGAAGTCGTCGTCAATGGCTTGGTCACCCTGAAAGAAGTCCTGTGTTTCTGGAGGTCCTCCGCCATCAATATCCATAGGTGCATCACCCGCACCGAACGCGTCAAAGGCAGCCCCGTTTTCATCCTCGTCGCCTTCCTCAACCCGAGTATCATCGCGATAGAGACTCTCGTCAAAGGGAAGGCTGTCTTTGGAAAATGAAAAATTTTCCAGAGAGGGCGCGATCTCCTTGTCCTCCAGGGCATCCAGGTTGGGCAGGAATTCAGCTGTAGTACCGTTAGTGATGTCGCTATAGTGAGAAAAGTCGACGAACATCGCAGATAGCTCAGGTCTACATCTTCTTCCGGTTCCGGTTCCTGTTCTTCCTCTTCCATCACCCTACCCATGGAGTCACTTGCATCAAAGACAACACGCATATTGGCATCGCTGCCCACTCCAAGACTAAGGTGATTCATGAGTAGTCCATGTGCACCACCTTCATCAAAGTCGGCACATGTTTTCCGGAATAGGGGATCGACATGAAATTCAAGGTCCAATTTCTTGCTCCGTAACTGGGATACATCTTTCGCGAGGGTCGAATCTGGGCGATGAGCCTTCTTCTTTTTCTTTGCCTGCGTGGGGTCCTGCGAATCGGGGTTGTCTGATCCAGCTCCTTCATCTTCCTCCTGCGCCATATTCTCGTTGGCGAGATTGCTCAGGAGCTTTCCCGTCTCCGTGCCAACGCTGTCCACACGACTCGTCCAGATCTTGACACATCCGTCTAAAGTACACGAAGCTCGTTGGAAGTTGATTGAATTGTCGGTATTATTTCGAAGCAGGGACATATCATGGAAATAGTCGATGAGCGCAAAATTCCACGAGTTGGTAGCATTTATTTTCTTCAGTAACCATCAGACACAGTCCGGGATAAAGTAGGAGTGCACCGACATTGTCCGTAGCCATCTTCATCCATTCCTCAAAGTTCGAGTTCATCACGTCCAATGGCACGTTTATGACAGGCTGAGGAAGCACCGAGTTGAGTGGTTTTTGCTTCGCCTGGGCAGTCTTGGAGGGTTCTGCCTGCTCCTGCCGTTCAGACGGACCTGCCTCCGCATTTCCGATGACGGCCAACTTGGTGCTCTTTCGCCTCCTCCGTTTCTCTGCAGTATCGTCGTTGATGTTCACGGAACGTAGCGGGGCGCGTCCTGTATTAGAATTGAAGCTACTATCGTTATCGTAACGTTCACTGATTCGCCTCTTGCTGCCCTGTCGGTGCGTGGGTCGAGGGATGTCTGGTTCGGTATCTCCACCCGTGTCAGAGTCATCGCGATCCTCCTGGGACACAATCCGCGCATGTTTCCTTCCGGCCATGCTTTGAAAAAGTTTGATATTAGTGCAATAATGTCGCGTTCACACTCACTTGCAGTCGTCGATGGCAGTCACCAACAAAGAGATCAGCACGTGACTGACGCGTAACGCGTCATGTCACACGAATGTCACACGTCACGCCAGGGTGTGGCCTCGAGTATGTCGAATACATGCAAATGTGCTACTGTACGGAGATGTCGATGATGGTGCGGAACCAAACACAATATTGAATATGCAAGAGAAAAAAATGCCATGAAAGGACTACCATAGGTCGCCATCGAAACGCTCCAATACCGCATTCGCATCCTCAACATCTTTCTGTGCCTTCTTCCGCATGTAGAATATCGGACAGTCTTTACTACTGCACAACACATCCTAAAATGATACGGCCTTGTTATCAGATTTGAACAGGGGGGGTAACCGTGATTACGTACTTGGTGAAGAGAACCTTGGCAGCGCTGGCATTGTGTCCATAGGCGTGAAAACCGTATCTGATGCTGGGAGGCAGTGACAATTTGCTTCTGGTATAATTCACCCATCCTTGGCCGACAGTTGTGGCACACCGCACCGCCTAAAGACCATAAGCATCGCACACAAGACGTGCAACCTGAAGAGAGTCTTACTGGCTGCACTGTTATTGGCGCGCAATGGCGTTTTACACCCAAGACAAGTGACTGTTTTGACTGTGAACTTCATTAGCCCGCCAACTGTGGGTGTCGCGATGGTAATAATCCTTGTGTGATCACCAGACACTTCAGAGATAGTCAGCCTAGCCAATGATTCACAAGGAGGTTCATACATAACGAGTTCGCCTTTTCGCCTAGGATAGGTTCGAAAATTCTCAATAGCGGTTTAGAGAGCTGATTTTCCAAATAGTATTTGGTATCGATGGGGATGTTGTTCTCCAGAACGTACAAGGGATCTTCAGATTTCTCATATGCGGCAGCACCTGAGTAAGGTAAAGTCAGACCCTGAGTCGGGAAAGCTCTTTAGCTCACCTTTGATGCCTTTGACGATGACGTAGGCCACACGGTCTCCAAGGGCTGGTGCAGATCCTACACGGCTGTAAGCACACAGGAAAGCCATCAACCAGAGCACTTACCAGCATCACGTTGACGCATCCGTTCAGCAAGCTCAACATGCGCCTGTTTTGCAGCATAATCTGGATGAGAAATCCACAAATGTTAGAATAGGATGGCTGTATCACAAACTACGAACCTGATTTCGCAAGCGCCTTGGTGATCACGAGCTGTGACATATCTACCTTATTCTGTAGAAGGTCGGATATGATTCGTTTCGTGTATCTGGTCCTTGTGTGAGCATTTCAGAGACAACCTTCCAGGCGCTCACTCACTCCTCGGCCCCCTTCACATCCCGATCAATAAGCATTTTATGCAGACACGTCTCGATGACAGTCTGCACAAGGCGGCAGTTGTCTCGCCTAACGGTCTGTTCACAGAAAGCAAAGGTATCCAAAACCGCCTCGATCGGGCATCCAAAAGGCGACACTGACCTCAATACCCTTTGAGTCCATCTTGTCATACTTCTCCGGCTTGGTCCAGTATAGCCCTGCATACCGCTTCTTGTTGATGAGCAAATATGGGAAATACACCTTTTCAAACTCGAGTTTGATAGGTTTCGCAAACTTGGCTGTGACAAATTCGGCAGCTTGACTCCCTGTTTTGTATAAGTCAGCCAACAGTAATGACAATGTGGTATACTACCAACCAAGATCCATGACTTTCTTCAAGTCTGTAGGTCCAAACTTGACCATGACGGAATCAGTGTCCCCATATATAACTTCGGCATTGTGACTATGTCCATTCGCAAGGCAGAACTCAGCCTCGACTTCCTGTGGGTGGGACAAACAAAATTATTAACGATGTTAACAAGCATTCGTGACAGGCCACAGACCTGCTTTGTCTTCTCAATCATCTGTCGACCGTACGCCGTCACACCAGATGAAATAGGTAGACAAGGCAGCTTCCCAATGGTCGCACCGGTGAAGCCGTATACCGAATTTGCACTGATCTACACAACGGTATGAGTACCATGCGACAATACAACGACAAATCGTTTACCTTGAGGGCGAGCTGCCGCCCATCCAGCACTGCACGCTTGAATGGATCAGTCTCTTTCTTGAGATCAGCCTTGGCACGCTTCCGAGCTGAGATCAGATCCTCCAACACGGTTGGTAAAAGGCCCTTCCTCCTCGCTTTCGTAACGAAGAAATCTTGGAATGGAGCTTCAGCAACCGAGTGAGCAAAGACAGGGAAAAAACCGACCATTATTAGGTGTCTGGGTGTAATCTACATCTTTGACGAGATTAAGCCGATCAATTGTTGCCTTGTCCAGGAAGGTGGTATAGCACAGATTATGCGCCATCATGATCGAAGGATACAATGAGCTAAAATCGAGTGTGGCGATCGGGGAGTCGTAGTAGCCTCTTTTCGGTTCGATGACAGTGGCACCCTCGTACTGCTCATCCGAACCTTCATTCTTGTACGCTGGTACGAGGAATCCCTCCTCGTTTGCTTTGCGGAATAACTGAGAAAGAACCTTGATAGATTGACCACGAGACAGTAGGTAGTTGAATGGAACGCCAGTGACACGAGCCATCTCGATGTAGTTCACAAAGCACATGAGCTTGTCCAGTAACCGTTGGGGAAGGTAGGCATCCTATGTGTACATTAGCCACACGGACGCATTCTACCCCCATCGCAACTCTACCTTGAGGCAGTAGACTGCCAGTCGCCGCCTAGACTCCGGAGTTCCGTTTTGTAACTCTGTAATAACGGAGTGGTGCACATCTTCCTTTTGTTCTCCCAAGAATTGTGCACAGACTGAGTTGAGAGTGTAGCTCCGTAACTTGTGTTCGCGCTGCATAAATTGCAGGACATCGAGTTGCAAGCGACCTTCCAGAACGGTCTCTTTGGAATCACGTTGCCCGTAGGCCTTAGAGGAGAAGTGAGTGTCTTTGATCTGAGTCTTGACACCTGTCTCCATGTGAAAAAAAGGCCAAGATACCTTGTGAAATTGACTCACCCCTGAGTCTACCGAGGTATGGGAATTTGTGCATCTTGAGATGCTTGGCTCGGTCGAGTAGATATGGAAAATCGAAGTTCGATATGTTATAACCAATAATCACGTCCGGATCAACTTGCGCAACAAAGTCCCTCCAAGCCTGTAACATCTCCTCCTGGTCATCAAAAGACAGAACCTGCGAACCTACGATATGGGCGCAGGAATTCAGCGTGAAGATGTTGCGAATGAACGGTTGACTTTCGCCTTCCATGAACGTCAATAAAGGACGGCTTAGTGGAATGGAACAATGCACACCTTGACGAGTGACCATATTGGCAATTTGGATGACCGGGTCGACATTTGCCTCAGGGAAAATACCTTTTCGTCCAGCACACTCGATATCGAAACTGAGGATCCGCAATGGTGCAATCTTTTGCCAGTCTCCTTCGGGAGTATGCGGGATGAGAGCGTCAAACCTTGACGAACCCCTGCTGTCAGCGAACCAAGATAAGCAAAAGAATGGTGTTGTACCGGACGGTGAGTTCAATCTGACACGTCGACTTTCGTGCTTCAGGCGGCACGAGTTTATATTTCCCAGCTGGTATCTCAACCCAGCTCATACCAACCAACTGCAATGTGTCACCCCAAGACAAGTTTCCGAGGAACGGGACTCACCTTTGTATCGATCATAAAGCGAAGTACATAGGGAACATTACTTTCAAAAGTGGCTTGGGGTTGACCGGCAGGGAAGAAATCTCTGAAAGGGCATTCGCCCTTTTCGAATAGGCGTAATCACCGCCAGGGTAAATGTAAGGTGTAGTAGTCAAGGAAAAGATACTTATCTCGAACTTTTGGGACAGACCTGGGTTCTGTTATCGTGAGCACCATGAATGGGAGCCAATCATCTCCACGATATCCCCAAATAGAACGCTTGGAAATGATCTCGATTTTCCTTACAAGTTGCGCGCCCAAATTTTTCTATTTCAACGGAAGTCCTGTTAAACTACCCGCTTAATGCAGCAAGGAACGTACATTTAGCACCTCCTTCAGCGGACCCAAATCAGATTCCTCGAAACCGCGGGGAACAGGAACGTAGAAATAGGGTGGAAAGCCTGAAACGTTCACCATGACGCTATGGCCGGCCTATGTACACGCACAGTCATGTCTTCCTTTTTCCGAACGTGAATGCAGCGTACCTCAGTCACACCGAACATTCGCGGCATAATATTTCCGGTGGCACCATCTGTAGTCTGGTCGATCTCGATCTGCTGGAATACTGTAGCAATGGTGAAGTGAGCAACATCACACTGTTATGCCCACTGGAATGCCCACTTATTGTGTCCGTTTTCTCGTTGAGTGGTTTTAGTGGCGGGCGTGACCAGAGGTCAGCACCACCTTCGGAAGCTGAGAGCACACAGAGGTCATCAGAACTTGGCCATTAGAAACAAATACGAGAAGACACACATGACCCGTTTTGCGACGCATCCATTGTGAGTTGCTCAAGGACATCTGCGAATGATGACTGCTGTGTCAGTTGAGTCCCACTTGGACCAAGTTTTCTCCGTTTTGCAGAGGGCCCTAATCCGACACTCGCGCCAGAACTGATTACGAGCGCGTCGTCAACGACGGGTTCTTCAGCGGCGCATGGCAAACACTCACTTAGCACGCTGGCTCGCTCCCGAGGAAGAGGATTGACTCGGCATTGAAAATACCAGTTTCTCTCTGAAAAGTGGGCGAATCAAGAAAATGTAGTGGATGCTTGATTCAAGCAGTGCGACACGCTCACTGAAAGTCGCGTTATGTGATGTCACTCAATTGTCACGTTCACGCGTCAAGGCGTGACGCGTGACTCCTAGATCTTGTCTTCTTTCTCTTTGTCTGCCTACGGACACTAACTCTCATCCACCTCACGAGGTCGGCTGATCGGTCGGCGACGTACCCAACGCCCCCTGTTGACCAGGTTGACCACGTGTTTTCCATGTGCCTCGACCTCATAGTAAATGCCATTTTGCGAATCTGCCAGGATTGCCTGCATGCCAGGCGAATCGACACTAATATAATTAGTGTCGTAGATGTAAGGACAGCTGTCTTTGCTAACACATCTTACAAATGCCACTTTTCGAATCTGTCATTGACCGAAGGATTGCCTGTACGCTAGGCGAATCGACACTAATATAATTAGTGATGTAGATACAAGGACAGATGGCTCTGCTAACAATCTTACTTTCAGGTATCAAAAACACGATACAGGCTCCGGAAAAAGTCCTCAGTTCCCAGATTTCTGCTTCTTAATTACCTAGCTCCTTGTTAAAATTCTATGTGTCCGTCAGAGGATGTGAACAAATCGTCGGTGAGTGGTTCCAACCACAGTGTGCTAACTCAGAAATCAATAGCCCTCGTGGATATCTTTATGCAACCATACAGCTCGCATGACCTTCTCCAGGACGATTCGTTGATATCCTTACCCTTCTCGTAATGGTATAATGCCAGGTCGAAAATTTCTCCTCGGCCATGGGGGCATCATGCGTACGCACTTCGTGCATTGTAGAACTCATCCATCATCTGAGTTTAACAACACTTGTTCCATGTGAATTGCAAGGTAGTCAATATTTCAATGTTCGCAGCGTTACAAAAATGTGTGCTTCGGTATGCAACATTTACCCCTATTTGTATCCAGAATGTTTCTACAGAATACATAAGAGTGAGGTATGTCAGTGCTCTATGGGAGTACTCCCCGTTTAGATTCTGGTGCATGTGCATTGGGCGCATTCAAGAGCGGAGAAAGAGTTCAGTGCAAATCCGCATTGTGTCCACAGGGCTCTGAACACTATGTCCGATCGTGCGAGAGTCCGTAAAAATTTCATAATCATTTCCTCCCTGGACAAGGTTGTGGGTCAGCATATTCGCTCTAGTTGCCATCGGCATCAACTGACTTTATAGGTCTTGTCCCCGAAGAAGTGAATTTCATCGAATCCTTCCTGCTCTACGAAACGCAAGCAGTATGTCTTATCCCAACCATTCGGGAACACATCGAACGATATTTGCCCGCCTATGGAATAAGTCAAACCATAGTCTGCGAACTTCTCACGCAAGACATCGACAAAGGCAACTCGGATGCCGTGAGCCTGCGTGTCCTTAGAGTCAGCTGGGCCGTGCTAGATATGGATCCTACTTTGTCATATTCCTCATACTCGTAGCGCTCCTTCACCCTGCACAGTTGAGCACTATAACAGGAGAAAAAGAAGGTGCTCACGTTGCATTCCTGCCAATGGGGCTGACGTTGACCATACCGTTTCTGAATTCAATAAAGGTTCCTCTGTGAATTGCATGAGTAACAACGCATACATTAGATGTGTGGATAGCAGACCGTTTGACAGGTATATCCAAGTCCGCAATGTAATGGAGGATAAAGTTGATCAGCTTCTTGTACCTCTCCTCACCAACATAGTTTATGAACGACTGCGACGCCTGCTTCTTGCCTAATTTGTATGCAGTCAAGCCGTTCTCTGCAAATCCGAAGTCAAATGTGTCTAGGGCTTGACGTGGCCATCAGCAGTGGAAAGCTTAAGGTGAGGGCGAGTGTAATGCACCGTCGATCCCGTTAACAGAAAGCTGTTCGCTGATCTTGACAAGATCGGAGCCCCCAACAAAGCCGATGACGACCTGCTCCCTCAGCTGGCGGAGGAACTCGATCATCTCGTTAGTTGCTTGTTGTCTGAGGAGGTCAAGTGAGATATGATGTTTTCAGGCACATTGCACGTTATACCTTGGGGCTGTAAGCGTGCCATCGACATCGAAAAGGACAAGCTTTTGCTGGGGTCGACTTGCAAAGTCTGTAGAGACCATAGTAGCTGTCGAGGACGCGTTCACCGTTGAATCACTGATCGCAATTGGCCAACTGGCCAACAGAGCCAAATAACTCGGAGACGGAATCGGCTAGATGACATCTAGTCAGGATCAGTCACTGCAACAGCTGGCAGTACATATAAAAGTGGATCACTTCTTTTTACGACCCTCAGTTGAAACCTTACAAACCCTTGCAAGATGTCGCAGCGATACCACATATTTTCGCTCCCTCCAGATCTACTCGACACATTAACGCCGCGTAGCCTGATCAGCAACCAGGCAGTCCCGCAGGAGCCCCCTCCACCAACCATTCCACAGGAACAGGCACCAAGTAGCTCAAGAAGCTGCAATATCTGTTTAGGAACAGCATTTGTCGATGTAGATGAACAGCGCTCCCACTTCCGCTCTGACTGGCATCGCTACAATGTAAAGATCCGTCTGAAGGGTGGAGACCCTGTCACGGAGTCAACTTTTGCACAATTAGTGGATGGTGGGTACTCTATTCGGACTTTGACAGATATTGACCTGCGTTGCAGGGCTAGAGGACTCCCTATCAGGGTCCGCTTCTTCTGAGGAGAGTTCCAACGAGGATGATGCCGTGGATGCTCTCGTCACTAAGATCCAGCGTAGTTTTGTGTCGGAATTCCCAGAAGAAAATAGACCTAAAATTCCGGTGTCTGCTGTGACCTGGTTCCACTCGCCACCGGCCACACAGATCGGAACCTACCGGATGCTTCTCCCTCTGGGAACCCCATCTTCCGCCTACTTGTCGGAACTGAAGGAAATGCAGATCCCTGTAGAGGGTGGTCGAAAGTGGGCCATGTTTATGGTTGCCGGGGGCCACTTTGCAGGAGCCATCGCCCGTGTCAGTCGGCCAGCAGAGGAACAAGAGGCACCAGTACCAGTGCATTCCAAGAAGAAACCTCCAAAACCCAAGCCTGAAACGTTAGTCCTAAGACACAAAACATTCCACAGGTACACGAGTCAGTTATGACGGTACAATATCCCGTTTTATGGGTCTGATTCACTATCCAGCGCGCCGAAAACAGGGAGGTTCACAGTCAATCAATGACAATGCGAAGGGTGCCGCCATCAGTGCAGGTGCTACGCTACGTCGATACGGAGAGCAAGCCCTGCGCGATGTAGGTATTCTTGTAGTTGATGACATGCATAGGCACTGAGCCAATACTACAGGACATACGTAATTTGCTACAAGACTGGGCGGAAGACATCCAAGATTGCGAACGTATATGGATCCGAGCGAGTGTGTCTAATCGGCGGATATTCCTAGACTACGAAGGCTGTGTTATCAATAAAGGTGGGTAGCATGCCTTGATATAACTCCGCCTTGCAGTGAGTCCTGTAGGTGATGACAGACTTCGAACATTCCCGTTTCCGACGCGACGCCCGGTAAGTCACCCTGCAGGCAGCAATGGAGGCAAGCTATTCACAACAAAGTAGACTCAATCCGAGGTTTCTCGATGTCTTTTGGAGCTCACGCAAGCCAAGGTCTCACATCTCACCGAGGACGAACTCCGTGCTCAAGATGAAGCTTACCTGGCGTCCCTTCCAAAACCGAAGCCGCAACCTACACTTACGCCCGCTCCTGACACACATAAACCAAAAATCCATCGCCTCTCAAAGGAAGAGGAATTATACCGCGAGAAGTGGTATCGCCTCCTAGATATGATCACGAAAGGTCGACTTGAATCTTTGAAGGCATTCTGGGAGCGCGAAGCCCAATCTATTGGTGGAGTCAACGCCGCTATACCAGACTGGGTTGGTGATCGCCGCTCTTCCCTTCTCCAAGTCGCCGCCCAGTCAGGCCAAGAAGAGACCGTTCGTTGGCTGCTCCTTGACTTGCGTGCGGACCCGACAACGCCCGTTTCGGCCAGCTGGACAAAAGCAGACGATGCTGGTAATGAATCAGACGCGTCAGATAT
>Ga0307518_10002532_pt1 | contig 13342 bp, 9 predicted proteins | sample 25_EM_MG_FD_203889 | JGI IMG/M metagenome (GOLD analysis project Ga0307518, IMG submission 203889) | Populus trichocarpa ectomycorrhiza microbial communities from riparian zone in the Pacific Northwest, United States - 25_EM | ecosystem: Host-associated > Plants > Roots > Unclassified | place...
TTTTGCACATAAGAAAAGAAGGAAAGGAAAGATAAATGTCAGCTGATATCATGTTATAAAGCAGCACAAACAGCATGGCACTAAAATTTTTACAATGAAGAGCAACAAACAAATTACGTTTTTTTTCTTTTTACCTAGAGGATCACGTAGAAACAAAGAAGATATAGAACACGATACTAAATGTAGTTAGATACACCCGTGCATATAAACCAACCAACACAACTTTACGATGAAAAGTACATTTGCATTAGAACACGAGGCATTTTCCTTTTGGGGGCATTTGTAAAGAGATGAGAAGAAATAGAGCTATTGTTAATTTAGTATGTGGTTAAACATCCCCCACAAGATATAATTCGACAGAAGGAAAATGTGATGCAGAAGAACCAAGTATTTAGTAAGAATACTTGGGATGTATTATAAAGATGCAATCGGGCTGGATCCACAGGCTCAACATCGTGAGTCAATAAGGTTTTGGGCATGGGATGGATGCTAAGCCCCAAGTAACACTGTAATCCAAACCCCCAAAAAATGCATGCCGTATATCATGTTACACGTCAGACCGATATAAAAAATTCAACAGCTGGAGCAAACAATAATTGAAAATGTACCTTGTCGCTGTCATCTTGAATTTCAGGCCTGTTATCTTGACCTGCTTCGCAACTCCGTTGCTTAACCTCTACCCCATCCTCATCAGAGTTTGAAGTTTGCTCTTCCTGAAAAGTAATTATTCTTAATAATTTACTATCCAATGCAGGAATACAGAACAAAAACATTCTGGACAAGAGTACATAACAATAGACAAAAATCATTGATATATTGAATGCAGGTGTGTTCCAGGAGATGCAGTTAAATAAACTGCAGACTGCAGGTCTGCAATTTAAATCTGGGCATCCTTCCCAAAGCCATGATATTAACCTTTTTAGAATGGTTATCTTTGCATACTTGAACCCATCAATAAATATTTTGGCTTTAAATATCTTCAACATTGATCATTTCGCCATTTGTTTCCTTGTCACTCTCCATAAATTGCCCGTTCAAGAATTTTTCTTGCATGTCATGGTAATGGTATGATTATTTTTCTCTGATCTCTTTTGATAAAGTCATTTATAAAAACATAAGAAGCTGAAAGAGGGTTTTGGTTCGTTAGTATGCAAAAGGGGCAGAGCACAAAGTACACATCCACAACAGGGTCCCTTTATCGATAACAAAAATCATTCTGGTTGTCAAAGAAATTTTTTTCCATTTTTTGATCAACTTCAGACATATTAAATTCAACCAACTCTTGATCTTTAAAGTTCTACTTTTCCAATGATTAACCATCACTAGTAAGATAAATTACTTATCATGTCTCAAGATACCCAAGAATCAAAACACCATATCCAAATGAATCATTGCAACTCCCTAACAGGCATGGCGAAGTTCCTCTTACTATGCCCACAGATAATGCAATGTGTTCTTCTATCAATGTGTTCTGATGAAGCAACATAAAGTTCAACTACACTCAGTGATATCAAGAGGTTAAGGCCTTAGTTTGTATTGAACTTCCAAGTCAGGCCACTTAAATGGGTAGTGACAATAAAAGCCAAGAAAAAAATACCTGCTCCTCCAAGTGCAAAGAACTTAAACCCTTGACATTTGCTTCCGTCGACTCAACAAACTGTTTATCTTCAGATTCCTCTCTGTCAGAGTCTGTATCATCTATGTCCTCTTCAATGAACTGCAAAAAAATAGAACTTCATTCAGAGCTGTAATGCAAAATCATTTAAGAGATTTTTTATTTGATTATACATGCTATCCCAGAACAAAAAGAAAAGTGTACAAGGTGGAACATCAAAAGCTGAAACCCAGCACCATCAAGTGTGTACTCATAACTCCTAAAATCCACAATAAATACAAAGAGTTTCACTGTTATATCAAAGATCTGTAGTGTCCTATTTTCCAACAAGATGCGGATGAACTGAGACATTATGGAAAAAGCATCACTTGTAGTTGATGGGACCAACACTGAGAGGAATGTTAAGGGTAACAGACTAGATAGTAAGAGATAGAACCACAGAAAAATACAAGAAAAGTAATTTTCATAAAACCATCTACAAGATGTACCTACAAATTTGTGCATTGAGATGGCAAATGGCAATGATTCATGTTCAAGAGCATGCAATAGAAGACTGGCTTTCAACAGAAAAGAGGCAACTACAAGATAAGCAGGGAGCTTTCCAAAGGAATTAGACGTTGACACATGCCTATCAAATATCAAAGGTTGATGATACAGCACAAAACCTTGGACAGACTGTAGTCATGTTCACTTAATATGAGTTGATGATGAAGCTGGGTGAATTCCTCAAAATAGTGCACCAGCACTAAGGAAGCAGGATACAAGAAAAAATAAATAAAACCTCCCACCCCCATAGGACAATTTAATGAAAAATGCTTCACCATACTTTCTCAATGTCCTCCTGATCTTTCCTTGAGAAGCCACTGGCAGCAAGTTCCTTGTCAAGAAAACCAGAAGATTTGGATATTGAGGAAAAGGATGGCCAGCCAGTTTCATCTGTGTCTGCATCAGAGCCCTCATTGTCATCTGTGCTTACTTGAAAAGAGAGGTTAAACCTGTGGAGACAACAGAAATTATTAAGCATGAGGAACTGCCTAATGGTTAGGAAATTTTGAAATATTCCAGAAGGCAAGATGCAATCCAGAACTACCCAATTGGCAGTCTAAGTTTCAAATATCAGATTAGAAATTTAGCAAAATAACAACCGACTGACCTCTTCTGAAAAAACTTAAAGATGCATTCAACATCACGGTCAAAGTACCTGGGAAATGGGAATGTGTTAATGAATCAGTTATTGCATCCAATATATCAGTAAACTAAATTGACATGGTGATGAAGATGGGAGCTGAATAAGTACATCTGCGCATTCCGATGAGATACAGAAACCATCTGTGGAAAATCAATCACGGTGACCTTCTCATCATCATCAATCTACAAAGCACAGCAATTCACAAGGATAATAAATAAAAAGAAAGAAAAAAAAACATAACCAGAAGATAACAACAGCAAACAGCTCCACATTTTTAAGTTGGTATCAAATGCATACCATAATGTTAAACTCATTGAAATCACAGTGAATAAGACCATGCTCTGCCAAACGAACAATAACGCCAAGTACCGTCTCGAAAATAGTTTCTGGATTTTGTAATTCCTTCACCTGGACACTGATCACACAAAAGCATTCAATAATCCATTACAAACAGAAAGAAAGATATCTGCATTTTTTGTACATTAGATTAGAGAAAGAAAGAGCAAGCAGCACTCACAGTGGATAACCTTGAACAAGTGACATGATCACACAATGCCTATTACAATCCACAGCATTTGGAACCGGAAACCCATGCTCTTCCAATGCCTAACTCAAAAAATAACCAAAACCCATTATTACCCAATTAAAATACTACACAAATATCTACATGATAAAGCTAAATTATTTCTAAGAATTAACAACAAACCAATACAGTAAAAAGCTAAAAGAACAAAGAAAACAAACCTTGCCTTAAAATAAATAGCCAAAACCCATTATCATCCATGAAAAAGTAAAACACAAATTCGACACGATAAAGCTAAATCCTTTCCAAAAATCAGTAAAAATCAAAGCAGCCCACTAAAATACAGCACATTCTTTGAGAAGAGAAAGGTTTACCTTCATAAAGGCGAATTCTTTAAGAGCAGCGAGTCTAGACAAGTAAAGCCAATTAAAACTAGAGCGATGCCTCAAATAATCCCTCTTAGACTTAACAGCTCTAAAAGAAACCCTCCCAAGCCGATGCAACTTCATGGCCAAAACGGTACCGTCTTCAGAAGCAACCTCGTATATATCGGATTCTTTACCGGTCCCCAATTTACGACCGACACTGGAAATGACCCCGCGATTAACAAGGGTCTTGATGGCGAGGAAATCGTAGCCGAGGTAAGTGAGACGGAAACCGTCGTATTTGGAGGAGTCGTGGTGGACGAGCTTGTGCTTGAGGAGGTTCTTAAGGACTTTGTAGGTGCCACCGTGTTTTAGAGAGGCTATTCGGTCTATGAGTTCGGCGGGGACTATTTCGTGGTTTCGCATCCCCATCTCTACGGCTGTTAACACCCTGAAGTCGTCCTTTGAGAGATAACGTAACACTTCGACGTCTAGCTTCATGTTTGTGAGAGGAATCAATCAGACGATGCCGCCGCCGTTGTCGTCGTCTTCCACAGCAGTAGCAGCCCGTAGGTCTCAGCAAGCAAGATAAACTAGCAAGGTAAAGAGAGAGACACCGTTGCTTGCTTATTATAGACTACTAAGTGGTGGGCTGGGCCGGGCTTTACATCCTAATAATAAAATTAACTTTGATTTTAGTTTATCAAGTTAAATAATAATAATAGTACAAGTAACAGTAGTAGTAATGAAAAAAAGAAAATGTTAGCATTAAAAATAAATCTAAACATTTTTTTTAAAACTCTGTATGGTCTTTGAGCAATGGCAAAACAAAAAGCAGCCGGGCCAAGGGTATTTTTACTGGGATTTTAATCAAAATCATAGTAATGTGATAAATTTTCCAAGCTTCAACTATGAATCCTGTATTGCTTATACTGGGAATAGGTCCATCATGGACTAATGAATGTTCCTATTTTTAAAAGGAAAATTGTATTAAGCATCTTGTAATTTGATCTAAATCGTGATTACTAGCTCTAATTTGATAAATTATGTTTTACATTTTACATCAATTGAAATTTAAAACATGATCAAACTACACTCCTGTATACCATACCAAACACCATAAAATCAAAGCTTAGAAATCAGCCAACCATGCAGAAGTTGTAGCATCTTGCAGTTCTTGACTGTCCTTGTTTTAGGAAATATTTTAAAAAGTTTGATTTTTTAATCCATAACAGTATTTGCAATTTGGACCAAACTTGGTTTTAATTTTCCCATTTTAAAATCATAAAAATCTATCATCCACAACCAGCCTGTCCTTGTTTTAAGAATCCACTATCGATTCAGCAGAGCACCAAAATACCTTCACGTTGCCTCTCTGAAGCAACACACACACCTTGAATTTGTGCGTCCATTTCATTCATGTAAAATATGGAAAGGCACTGTCTATTATAAAATATAACCGAAGACTCCACCACCCTATAACCCAACCATGCAGAAGAAATGGCAACTTCTCTCTCTTACACGACCCAGATAAAAGTTGCCCTTTGGAAATATGACAGCATTTAAAACAACATAAATATCTTTATCGGAGGTCACATGGTGTATAGTTTAAGACAAGGAATGATAAACCCAAGACCACGACAGACTAATTAGATGAGTCTGATGCCCACTCTTACGAGCCAAATCCCAAGAGAAATTTGTGATGTTCAAAGCAACTTGGAACAAAGCACGTTATCGGTGGCATGCAAATGCAGCTTTCCTCATTCCTCCGCAGCACTGGCAGCACTTAAATCCACACTGAGGTCAACAACCTGCAACATCAAAGGTGGAATTAATTACAACGTGGATTCCAGCGAGAATAAAATGACAAGCAACAAGAAAAACACTATATACGATTAACTTTAAATGATATGTACAAGAACTGATCACCTTTGATGCTTAGTTAGGATCTGGTTCGAATATTGCCCCAGTTCAATCTTAAAATTTGAATAGAATTTAAATACAAACCCCCAGTTTTGTGCCTCCTCCAAAGGTCAAGGACAAACTTTAATTAGATGTTCCCCTTGACATAATCCAGCCAAACAATCAATGGCATGCACATTGGCAAAAACATATACCAGCAAGAGAGAGAATTCAACAGTGAATAGTTTTCTTAGAAGTCAATCATGCAGCTCTTTTTACGAGTTCAATTGATTAACATCACAATTGTGTGCATAACAGAATCGCAGCTATTAAAATCACAAGCCCAAGATGGTAGAGATTCTACAAAGAGTAGTTTTATACCACAAATACTCCAACACCAGAGAGTGCAATCTTACCTTTCCAGTTATCATGGTATACATGTTCAGAACATCTGTAACAGTTGACTCAAAGTGTGTTGTGGCATCATAGCTCTGCCAAACATTAAGAAACTCGAATTAGGGTGCATCCATAAAGGAAAGGGGAAGCAACACAATCATAACTAGCAGCAGCATTCAGAAAAAAAAAATTGCACTCACTGTCGAAATAAAGCAATTGTCCAAAGAAGGTTCATTGACTGGTTCATATCTGTCATAAATATCGAAGAATATCTCATCAACAGGACCTAGGAGGTCAATTCCAGGTTTCAATTCAGATTCAGGATGATCAGTCTCTGCCTCGGTTGATACAAATGCAATGAATTTTCCCTTTGGAGCAACATTGTGGGTATAAGAACAGCAGAAAAGGTACCTGCTCAATACAGAAGCATCACAAAAATTTAGCACAGAGAGAGGCAATATATTTCTTCCAGCTGAGTCACCGTAATGAAAGCTTCCCCTTCAGATAGACCTTTCAATTGGAGTAAGCAATTCAACTATACCCCATGGATGTCCTTACCTATAAAACAGAAACTAAGCTTTCCAAGACAGTCACAAAAATGATAATTGGGCAAACGGATTTCAGAGTTTTACCATGAAAAGGCTATATCAAAGGAAAAAATACCTAAACCAGAAAGCAATAAATACAAAAATAAGAACACCTAAACTGCAGCAGACAAGAGACTTAACTATCATGTCCTGTAAAAAACACAACTCAAATGTAGGCTGATATATGGTAACACTAAAAATAGATAATGTTGAAATGTCCAATTATAATCTTTCAATATTTTACAAAATAATATGGGATTGGAAAGGAGAATATTTGTACAACCGATCAAGTATCTAGAACTCACATGTCTGATCTGCGACCCAGCTGCTTCTGTGGCAGGATAACCTGCACTGAATGAGATTCATCGGTGCTTGGTATTGGGTGGCTCATAATGGCAATTGCCCTTGCAACCCTACCAACCTTCCTAGCCTGTTCAAATGCATTCAACTTTCTGTAAATAATGGAACATATATATAGATTCTGGCTTCAATAACTTTTTTTTTTTGTCCTCCATACCTTGTTGGGTAAGTAGGAAGGATCACAAACAACTTTCTTACACTTAGCAGTTTCCCCTTCTGATGTGACACCAGCAACTTTGCCTTCCTCGTTGAACTCTACCTGAAATTACAGCAATTTGCCACTTCCATGTTATATTTCCAGTCTACAACAACAGTCATATGCACGCATATTTTTATCAGCATATATAGGGTGACACAATTACACAAGAAATAACAAATCAAATTTCAGAAGCATAAACAAGTACCTTGCACTCAGGTTTATTCAACATGTATGTGCCTCCATAAACAGCACTAAGCCGTGCAAATGCCTAGGTGGAACAACACACCCAGATAAATGTCATTATTTCAGTATATAACAAGTTAGCATGTTGAGGGTTGAGACGGGTGGAGAAAGAAGAGGTAGGGGGTAGGCAGGGAGAGAGTGAGTGAGTTACCTGTGGGAGCTCTCCTAAACCATACAGAGGGTAAATATATGGTGATCCTCCTTGAAAACGGGCAAGGGACTCCGCATATAGCTATCACATAATCAGGAGGAAAATTTTCAAATAACACATAAAATAAAATAAAAATTCAAATGTAACAGAGATCAAAACATTTGTACGAAAACTATACTTAGATTATCACCTTCATCCTTTTAACAGTATCCAGTGCAGGTTCATTTAGGTAGCGATCATCTCTATGTAGTGCCAATGCATGACCGATGAAGTCTATGGTATTGTCATCAAGACCATATTTTCTGACAAAAGTTAACTGGATAATAAGAAAAAACTGTGCTCACCAAGTTTATTGTTGAATACAAATTGACTCACAGCAATCCAAATAACTTCTAAGATATTTTTCAAACCAAAATAAAGGTATTGAACATAACATGAGAATCCATAAAAGCTGCAGTGAGGTATTACAAAGTAGCACACAAAGAGGCATGGTTGCAATATAAAACCAGGAGCAAGAACATACGCAATCAGTTCTCTGGTAGTCACTCTAGTCAAGTCCATTCCCTCATGGGTTTTAGGATCACTGTCTTCGTAGTTCTGGACATATATGAAAAACTTGCGAGCACGGCGCTTTTCAAAAAGACCCATGAGAGGAGATTTGAGTGCCTCCATATCAGTTGCGGGCACCTTGTGGACCTATTATAGAAGTCCATACCAACAGCTTTGAGTTAAAAACATATCACAATAGAAACTACTGAGATCAATCAACCCCTACTGAGCTTGAACATAAGTATACCTTTCCCTTGTTGAAGACGTAGCCGCCATCCACTGCTTTGAAGTACAGATACTTGGTAACATCTGTGTGAATGAGGACACGTACAAGATTGCCATTTGCCATCATAAACTAGCAATATGGAGACACATGACAAAAGAGCAGAGATTATAAAATGACAAGTTCAGAAACAGAATAACTGGTCAGATAACAGGAAGTGTTGAGAAGCAAAGTTGGAAACACACCTTAGGAATCATGTCAACATTATAATCCCTGCTTGAGCCCAGATGTGCTGGAGGCTTATCGTTTCCCCTGAACCTCTTCCAGAGCTGTAAATAAATTAATTCACAATCAAAACCGATCACTCACAAGAGTAGTGAGTAGCAGAAAAACAGCAAGTGATTGGCAAATGCAGATCGTGAATAGTCAGACCTGAATGAGGTTCAGCGACGCAGACTCTCCCCCGTAGTAGTCATTCCTGTCCATATGCAGGACCTGACTCAACAAGACGTACACGAAACGTAATCATGTTAGCATCAACAAATACACTCTTACAAGTGCATAAAACTCAATATGATCCAAATACAGCCGAAAGTTGTCAAAAGGAGAATACAGAAATCATGTACAGTTATTTGCAGTAATTCCATGCAAACAGATCCATTTCCTACGATTGCAACTCGAAAGTCAAAGGAAGGATGGTCATGATTGAAGTGAAACCCAAAACCCAGCAAACGATTCAATGAAAACTCATTTCAAGACTTCGCATAAGAAGCTAAAGAACCAGAAATCAATCCATGTTTCTCCAAAAACATCTGAAAAGTTTTCATTTTTTAAATCAATCAGTAAATAGCTCCAGTAAAGCCAGAGTCTTTGCAAATCCAAACAAATATAAATGATCAGATCAATCATTAACAATCAGCTTGATCTGTGTATGCAACCCTAATCTAGAAAACAGGGTAGAATTCACAAATCAAACGATATAGATCCATCACATACCATATTGGGAATATGGGAAAGAAGAAGAAGAAGAAGAACCGACCTTGAGGCCGTCAACGGAGAGAAGACCACTGAGGATGCATTCTTTGAGACCAGTGCCCAAAACAATCACATCGTACTCTTCATCCATGATTCAGATCAAAATGATATTTTTCCTTTTGGGGTTTTAGGGTTAGGATAGATAGAAGGATGAGCAGAAGCAGAGGAATAGAAAATTTAAGACAAGACAGAAGGCCAAAGGCTAATTGTTTAAATAATCCAAAGCAAAGCCAAGCAAAGATGCTTTGTGTGTTAATTCGGAAAAAACCTTCCTTACACAATGCGAGCCATTATTATTTGACGATGGGACTTGTGATGGATAGGGTTAATACCCGATATCTATCCATTTATATCCGACCCGAGCATCCATGTTCATTTAGTATTTTGGGATTACAGTAACTTTTGTTTTAACATCCATTTTATAAATATACTGTCTTAAAAAAAATATTAAATTAATTTGTTTTAGTATTTTTTTTATAATTTTGATGTGTTGATATTAAAAATTAAAAAAAAATTAAAAAATTATTTTAATTTATTTTAAATAAAAATATTTTACACCATAATACCAAACATTAAATTAATTATATATAAACCGGTTTTATTACACTCGAATTAATGAAGTTTAGAGCCTATTTATATTTTTTTTCTCAACTTTTTTTATTCAAAAAACAAATTGAAAAATAATATCAAACAAGATTTTTATTTATTTATTTATTTATTTTAGATCGGCTTAAGTCAGCTTAATATTTATTAAATTTGTGCTTGTTTGAGATTGAATATGTTTTTTGCATAGAAAATTATTATATTAATATTTTTTAATTTTTTTATGATTTTGATATATTGATATTAAAAATATTAAAAAAAACATATTTTTCAAATAAAAAAAATTATGTAAAAATACTCATATCAAGAATTATAATTTTATATATATATTATTCTCAACAAAATATTTTTTTTGTGCAGCAATAAAAAAAATATATTTTTTCAAAGAAAGATATTATTTCGCTAATCGAGTTATGTGCATCTAACATCTTCATGCCTAATGGTTTTTTTTATAAAGGGGTGATGAAAGCTTATGCAAATCTTTTTTATTTTTCAAATTTTACCTATCCATTAGTAGAACTATTTATTTTATTGTAGATGATTATGAAAAATAAAAAACAAGAAGAAGAAGAATACAAGATTGTTAACTATAGAAAATAATTAATTGGAAATATATGTTGACTGATAGATATGGAAAGCACATGGCAATGAGACTATTGATTTAGACACTAGGGGGGTCAGGTGGTCTCTCATTCCGTACAGCCTCATGCTTTCGGCTTTTTATGGAGGCTTCCAGCAATAATTATCGGGTCCATATAGCTAATTTCTGTTTATTTTTATATTTTAAAAATATTTAAAAAAAATTTTATTTTTTTTAAATTAATATGTTTTTGATGTTTTTAGATATTTTGATGCGTTAATATCAAAAATAATTTTAAAAAATATAAAAAAAATATTATTTTGATACATTTCTAAATGAAAAACACTTTAAAAAACAACCACAACTACACTTCCAGACAAGCTAAATAAAATATACATTTCCAGATGTATATAAATTATATTTCATATCAACACATCAAAATGATCTATTTACAACGATTATTTTTTAAAGTGTTTTTTCTTTTAAAATATATTAAAATAATATTTTTTTATTTTTAAAAAATATTTTTGACATCAACACATCAAAATGACCTGAAAACATCAATAAAATATTAATTTGAAGCAAAAAAATAAAAAATTTTAAATTTTTTTAAAAGCATTTCGAAATGTAATGCAAATACACATATAAAGTTTTTTTTTTCACAGTGAAAAAAAAAAAATATTTTTTTTTTCATATTTTTTATTTTGATGTCTCGGATTCTTAAGTATAGGATTATTTTGCAAAGTGATGCATTGCGGGGAAAGCATCATTTTTGGTGTTTTTTTATTAACGAAACCTCGATGCAACCGCAAGGCACCATGTTGCCCGACGAGGGCTAAGAAATAATAAGGAAAATGAGAAGGATGGGCAATTTGTTTTCAAAATAACATCACTTTTAATTTATTATTATTTTTTATCTAAATAAATCGAGGGTTTGCCCGAGTTAATATATTTAATTTAAGTTTACTTATAGGAACAACCCAACATATTTCTAGCACTTCATTTAAAAGAAAAATCTCAAGAACGACAACCTTTTTCTCATTTTCTCTTAGTTTGTTCTTGGGTGAATCGATTTTCATTCATGAAAAAAAGAGAGAGTGATAGTTTGCACAAGATGTTTTCTAATTAAAAATATATCAAAATAATTTTTTTTATTTTATTTTTTATTTTTAGAATCAATATATTAAAACTACAAAAAAAAATATCTAAAAGGTATTTAGACAAAAAGACATTTTTAAAATCATTTTTTAAAATGAGTTAAACTACAAAAACAAAGAAACTAGGCTAAGAGGTGAAAAATTAGAAGAAAAAAAATGAAATTGAAAGATTATCGATGACATGGCCAAAGTCCAAGCAGCAACTAGCAAGCATTATCAAAAGGTAAAGAGAGAATAAAAGAAAAGAGAAGGAGAACCGTCGCATGGAGTTGTGGTTAATATTTCATACTGAGTGAGAGGTTGTTTTTTAAATTATTTTTTTATTTTTTAAAAATTATTTTTATATCAACGTATTAAAATAATAAAAAAATATTAAAAAAATAAAAAACTCTTAAAGATATTTTTTAAATACAAAATGAAATGCACTCGGTGGTCTCTCTCTCAGTGTTGATTAACTCGCCGTTAGAGAGAGAGGGAGAAGAAAAAGGAATATGCAAAGGTGTAATGATTGTAGTGAGGGAGTGTCGTCAACATGGACCCCACACCTCCACCTTTTTCCTTCCTTTGTGGTGGACGGACACTCTCCTTTCATGAGCCACTCCGTCCCGTCCTCCTTAATTCTAAAATACTAAACATTTTTTATTTATATTCCTTTTACTCTAATTAATTTCTCCATCACTCACCACCCGCGCTCACTTTTTAATCGGTATTATTAAACTCTGTTTTTTTAATAAAATCTTAATTTTTTTTTATTTTAAATTATTTTGATGAGTTAATATTAAAAATAAATTTAAAAAAATAATAAAAAATATTATTTCAATACAACTCCAAGAAAAAATAATAATTACAACTATATTATTAAATAAACTCAAACATATTAACTCAAAATCTACCTTGAATTAAGTTTTATACTGGTTAAAATTGATGAACTTGATAGATTAATTAATTCATAATTTAGTTAATCTATTTTATAATTAGATTTCACTTGAATTTTTAAAATTAATTTTATTTAATTTATCCAATTTATTAACCGGGTTATGAGCCGGAACCGATTATATAACTTTGATCTTCATCGCTGCCCTTGCACAGTGCACACACTCTCTCTCACTCAATCACACACTCTTTTATTTAAATAAATAAATAAACACATCCCTTCTTCAAAATTAAATAACTATTATTAAAATAAATTAATCAAGAAACAAAGACAAAGCTTTTTCTGTTTTCTTAGTTTCTGCCTTCTGGTCTGGTGTAAAAAATAATAATAAAAATTCTCCCCCCACCCCAGTAATTAAAATAGCAGAGGAAGCATCTAGGTGGTGGCTCAATAATAAGAGTTTGAAATTAAGAGGTTTGTTCTTTATGTGGTCTCAGGTTCGAGCCTTGTGGTTGCTCATATGATGGCCACTAGAGGCTTACATGGTCGTTAACTTCAGGGCTCCTGGGATTAGTCGAGGTGCGCGCAAGCTGGCCCGAACACCCACGTTAAACTAAAAAAAAATTAGCAGAGGCAGAGGGAGTTTCACCCTTCTCTTTCTCTCCCTCTCTCTCTCTCATACAGAAAACTTAAAAATTTCTCCATTTAGAATTCAGGTTTGGTATCTGCACAATCTCTCTTTATTTTAATTTATTTTATTTACGCGGTTTTGCTTCTCATATCCTTTATAT
>Ga0307518_10002533_pt1 | contig 13339 bp, 7 predicted proteins | sample 25_EM_MG_FD_203889 | JGI IMG/M metagenome (GOLD analysis project Ga0307518, IMG submission 203889) | Populus trichocarpa ectomycorrhiza microbial communities from riparian zone in the Pacific Northwest, United States - 25_EM | ecosystem: Host-associated > Plants > Roots > Unclassified | place...
CTTGCAGCACCGAAAAGACTAAGGTATTTCTTCCTTTATGTTTCTTTTTAAAGTAGGACGACCTGCTCTGGTTTCTGTGATTATGTTTTCTGGGTCTGATGTTCGGGTCTTGGGTTTTTTGCCTGATTTGCAAGGTTGGGTTTTGTCTGGATCGTCTCCATCAATGCTATGTGTAGTTGGATGCAAGTGCAGTTGTAGACAAGGATCTAGCCGTGGAAGTCTGAATGTCAATGGGTCTTCATCTCTAGCAACTTAGGATCTACTGTATGAGGTTGCAGGAGAAGTAGAGAGGACCATTGGGTTTGAACCGGTTTGAAAGGAAAAAAAACCGAACCGAACCGAACCGAAATTAATCGGTTTGAACCGGTTTTCGGTTCGGTTCACAAAATTAAAAAAAATTCGGTTTAGTTGTTTATTTTGGTTCAAAACCGGACCGAACCGGAAATGCTCAGCCCTAGGTAGGGAACTCCCAACGCCCCACAAAAAAAAAAAAAAAAAAAACACACACACACACACACATATATATATATATATATATATATTAAAATGATATTTTTTAATTGTTTTAATTTACTGATCTCAAAATTAAAAAAAATTAAAAAAATTAAATATATTTTTAAATGAAAAACAAGTTTTTCCTGCTTTTAATTTCTTTTTAATGTGCATTTTTTATTTTATATTTTAACATTTAGTTTATTAAAAATTAAGTTTTATAATTTGTTATAATTTGTTTTCTATGTGGTTGTCCAAGTCTTATAACCCATGTTGCAAGTTTAACAGGTTAATCCGATTGATTCGGATTTTTTTTTTAATTTTATTCTTCAATATTATATTAATTGAGAATTAAGCTTTGTTATTCTTTTCAGTTTATTTTCTATTAAATTATATCGGTTTCATGACATAGATCTCGAGTTTTGCGAGTTAATTAGGGTTGACTCAAGTTATTTTATTGTGTTTTTTTAGATTGATTTTTTTTTTCAATTTCATTCTTCAACAATGGATTGATCGATAATTGACTAATTGTGCTTCATAATTAGTTTTGATTTGCCTTATATGATATTATCTCAATCTTATGACCCGAGCCGCGAGTTTGGAGGGTAACTCGGGTTAACCTGTGTCATTTTTTTTTGTTGCTTTCTACGAGATTATCTAGGTCTCATGATCTAGATCACGAGTTTTGCAGGTTAACCTAGATTAACTCGGGTTATTTTTTCACGTTCTTTTTCTTAAATTGAATTTTTTTCAATTTCACCTTTCAACATTTAAATTGATTGGGAATTGAGTTTCATAATTTATTTTGATTTATCTTTTATAAGGTTATCATGATCTTATGACTCGGGTCATGGATTTGGCAGGTTAATTCAAGTTAACTCAAATCGTTTTTTATCCTTTTTTAATTGATTTTTTTCAATTTTATTTTTTAATATTAAATTGATTAAGAATTAAATTTCATAACTAGTTTTTTATTTACTTTATATATAATTATTATGATCTCATAATACAAATCATGAATCTAATAATTTAATTAAAATTATCTCAATTCAATCTAGTATATTTTCGTCTTAATATTTTTCTCATGGGTAAACAGTCTAGCCTAACACTTTCACCTCGATTTGTCAAATAATTATCGAACATATGTCATAATCATCACCCTTTTTTTTCACTAAAGGTTATTTTATGCTCATACTTCTCCATGTCATGTGCAAACACCGCAACCAATGATAGCGCAAATGTTTCCATGATTATAGTTTATAAATATCTTGATCATCATTTAAGAAATCCAAGTCAATTTAAGCAATTCAAGTCAAATAACTCTAATAAAATCTAAGCTTCGTTACTTCACATCATAAGTCAAACTTATTGCATCACACTAGTATATTTTATTTCTTTTTTATACACGCTATTTTCTACTCCTATATTTATTAATTTAATTATTAAGAGTCTTTTGTTCTATAATTTTTATTATTATTATTCAAAGATATTGTATATTACATTTTAGCTCAGGACAGGAGGAAGCCTAATTCAATATGAAGTTTTTACAACTTCATCAGTCTCAATGCCTCGTAACCCATTGTGGATTCTTGCTGCACTGTAATCGATCTATATATTAAGTGGGTCTGTTAGCTTTGTATGTGCTTCATTGAAATCTATATTGACCGATTTATATGAACTGCTGGGAGCAGGACGATCTCCAAATGCTCCCTTGTAAGACTTCATCCCAGTGGGAACCACATCATGTCATTTCCTGTCTTTTTGGGCAAGAATGTATGTAATCTTTACTAATGAAACATACAGTTCGATGCATGTCTCACAGCGAAAAATGAGGATTGTGTTCTATTTCCTTTAACTTTCATCGAGATTGGCAAACTTCATGAACAGAGAGTTATTCTATAAGTTTGCTTTATCATTTGCTTTGGGTGTAATTTGCATTAGGCAGAACAGAAGGGTTGTGGTGTAATTGATAGTTACAGTCCTTGATCTTTACGTGGTTTCTGGTAATGTTAAAGATCGCTGTCATGCGTTATCCCAACCAATGAAATGGAAATAGAAAACCCGTCACTTAACATATTTCATACTGATTTTGTTGCTTTTTTCCTGCTTGCTGGTGAATGTCAGCTTTTTAAGGTGCTTAGAAGTGTCTTTTTTGCAGAACGATTTCTGTTTTGAGAAGAGAATGGATGAACCTTGGAGGAATTGCTAGACAGTTCACAGCTGGTACGAAAAGAGTAAAGATTTGGCTTTTTGATTAGCAGGGTGTTCAGATTTGTTAACTCAGATGCATAAGCCTGATTCTTTAATTTTCTATTTTTCTTTATATTTCCATTTATCAGATCATAGGGCTGAATCCCTCATTTGGATTGATGCACAACTTGCTAATCAATTTATTAGCAAGGCTCTAGAGTTTAGACTAAAGCTCATTGCTCTTATTACCTCCATCTGAATCCTTTAATATGGGAGGATGATAGACTACTCTCAGGCAAGGGTATAAAACGCGGGGAGGCCGCTCATTGCAATTCCTGAGTGGAATTATATGAAATATAAGCTTCTAACGTAGCAAATTTTATTTATTTTCTTGGTTTTACAGTCATTTTATCTGTCTGGATCAGCTGTTGCGAATGGCAAGCAGATAGAAGATTGGACTGTGAACACACCTCCGATATATCTTTGGAGTCGTGCTGATTGGACTGCCTGGCGCATTCCAATAGCACGAGAGCATGGTCACGTATCTAAAGAACAAGATGATTATTTATCCGGAGATGAATATTATGTGATGGTTTCCCTAATCCACTTGGCGTTCCTCGGGGTGATTGCAGACGTGTAGGGAATCAGAGCACTTGTCACTGGTGAGCAGAGCAAGGGCTGTTTTGGTTATGTCGACATTGAAGGCTGGGAGAGCGACCATACAAAGAAACATTCCCATGGGAATCTGAATGGGATGCAAAATGAGGGAAGACGCAGTACTGCTTCAGTCTTACCGGGAGAAAATGATATTGCAATACCATTTGAAGCTGATGATATGTACATCGACATGGATATATCTCCAATCAATTTCCCTAACAGCTCCGCTGACATCCATAGCAATTTGGAAAGCAAACCACCAGAATCCCACGGCGCTAGTGGAATAATGGCAGGTGACTAGGGCTCTCCAGATTTGCCATCAGATCGAGTTGAAAACTGAATATGCGAAAGTTCAAACAGCTGTTTTTAGTTTTTACTATCATATCTGCAAGAATGGATTACTTGTTTAATCATTAATGGGCACATCAATGACTTTTACAGTGGCAACTCCCACCAATCCAGAGCTGGCTACTGGCTAGGATATAACCTACCTTGCTGTTGTCTTCTCTCTGTTTTTTCTTTTACAGAAAAGAGGCTCGAACTCGGGTTTTATGAAAGGCACTAGCGAGTCACAAGAACAGTTCTTCACTTGTTAACACGGATGAGACCCTCATTTGGGCCATTTCATTTGAGGGCTTCCATAGCTTAATTATGGTGATTTTCCAACAAACCGCAATGGACTGTTTATTGCAAGGCTCAACATGGCTTATAGACCACACACCAGGGGGTCCTTTAATCACTTGCTTCTAATGTGACAGAATTCATTCCAATTTCAAGAGCAGTTTGATATCAAACTGGTAAACTTACCTTGCGCCGGACACGAGTCTGTGATTTCGGGGAATAAAACAATTCCAGAGTAGTTTTAGAATGCTTCGGATCAGATATGAAAATTGCAGGGCGGTAAAAGGTCAGCAATGTCTGACTTGCATTTTAATTTAAATGCTAGCGTCAAAACAAGCTCAAATTTACATTCAGCCACCTACAACATCCTTCAAAACAACAACACGCACACTTTACTGTCCTTCCCTTTCAGAGATAAGCGGGGATCAATAAATATTCTCCTCAGGGGAAACAAGCCACTTCTAAGATGTGTTATATAACAATTTTGATCAAGGTGCTAAAAGTGCTGCTATTTCTCGTCATCCATTTTGATTGAGTTTAGCCTTCTCAATCTTTGATCAAGCTCTGCCATTACTGCTGGCTCCTGCTTTTTCCTTTCCTTTGATATAGTGTTAGTTGTCATGGAACCTATCTTATCAAATGCCACCTGAAAGATTTAGATAAGGGGTAGTTTCAGTGTACATTTTCTTTATGAATTGAGGGAAGTTGCACTCAAAACAAGAAAATGCCGATGCCTCACTAACTTGCTAGTCGTCATTATAATGAATTAGGTGATTGCCATTACAGAACAGGACAGGACAAGAAGATGGGAGCAGTTCCTTGCAAAAGGGGTTTAGGGACACCAAATGGAAGGGAAAATAATCTATAATCAGCTTTTTAACCAATATCATGCTCATAGCTTGAGAAACTAACGACTAATCCATTGGGTTGTTTGACAAGTCAAGTTAGTACTAAATCAAGAGAAGCCCCATCATTCTTTGACTATCAATTAAAAATTAAATTATGGTTTGTCCTGCACCAAAGATTACATTCTCTAACATGTTCTCACTCATCCTAATTCTCCTCCTTTTCCTCACAAAAAAAAAACATAGAAAATGTGCTATGCAATAATCAATAGAAAACTATTTTATGTAGGGGGTGAGGCAGCAAGTAAACTGTCTTACCGTCAATAATTCATCAGGATCAAAGAGGTGATGCGTTGTTTTCTGTAATATATTGATTACATCACCAACATGGTGAGTTTGAAGCAGCTCCTCTTCCTTCATCTGCAATCATAAATCTCAATTTATTGTTTGTTTTGCTTAATAATGATGTTCAAGAAACTTCTAAGCTTGTTTATAGAAATTCAAACAGCTTAAATAAAAAGCCCAGTGCAAAAGCAAAGCACTAGCACCTTGAATATAGCCAAAGCTACATGAAACAGAACCTTTGCTCCCTCATAGAAAAGGACATCCCACACCCGCAGAGTTGTCTGGAATGTAGCAAGGCAAAGGAAAAAATGTTATTCATCAATGAAAACATTACGATCTTTCTACTCAGGAGAAAGCGTGTGTCTGAGAGAGAGAGAGAGCGCATGAGAGGGAGAGCGGCAATCCAACCTCCGAAGGCAAGCTCTTAGAGAAGAGGCATAGGAACCATTCAGTGGCAACAAGGGAGACATCAAACTCTAGTTCTTCCAAATGAGTAGCTATTCTGCATTGTTTTTTTATTCCCAATTTCTTAGCAAATTGACAACCATTAAAAAGCCAACTAGCTAGGCCATCAAAAGGAAAATACCTTGGGCACTTTTTAACAAGCAAATCCTGGAAAACTCTTTGCTCAACGTGGCATCCTGACAAATTATTTGTGTAGCAGTCACTAACTAAGACATTCTCCAGAAGAACTGCTAGCATCCAGAAAGCATCTTCCTCTGTTTTCATCACAAGCAACAACAGTGCTGCAACATAATTTAAGCCCTGCTCCAAAGATAATTAGAACACGTTTTATGAAATTAGAATTTATTTATTTAAGAACTTAATAATGGAAATCTATGAAATTAAACCATAGCCAATTCAAAAACAAAATCAGTAGCTGCCTAGCTGGTACACACCTACTAGCATATCATTTTTTGGTTCCTTAGATGAATAGTCTGGGAAGATAAATATGCTATGCCAGATATGCATGTTGAAGCAGTAATTCCAGCATGGGAAAACAAATGGAGATTCTTCCTAGATGACAAGGAAGCCATTAATGATTTACAAAGTGGTAATGAAGAAGATTTGGGGCAAGATCAGACAATGTGATGATTAGGAAATAATACGAACACAGATGAACATGATATTACACATAAAAGTACATCAAGAAAATATGGAGTAAATAGTAAATCTCAGGGTGATTGATCTAGAAGCTATGCTCATAGGAAAACAGAAAGAAACGGAGACTAAGCATTTAGTACATCTAGAGGCTATCAGCTCGGTACAGCTAAAATACTTGAGCAAGGTGCAGCAAGAATTTGACTACGATACAAGAATTCTGAATATAACTCTGCATTCATCTTGCTCTGCTGCCAAATATATACAGAATAATTCCAGGCCAAGCTCATGCTGATGAGCTTCTAAGAGTACAAAAATTAATGTAAGGGCATTATTATCAACCAAACAAAGTGTGCAAGATGAAACATGGAAGAACTTTTGAATTACTTCATTTGACACTGAGTAATCGCATAATTGTACATTTTTTAATTAAACAATGTCAGCCCCATAAATAACCTACCTGACAATAGCCAACATCTGAATCACGGAAAGAATATCCGACAAGAACTCGTCGGAGTGCAGCATGGCCCTCTGGAGTGTCCAACCATGGATGACCAGGAAAGGTCCGTGGCAGGTCCTGCAAGCAAGAGCAAATTAACACAGTGAAAAAAAGAAATTGATAGCAAAATGAACAACACCTGTAATGTAAGGGATACTATTGGGAAACAGTACAATAATTTTTCTGCCAAGCAGACCAAGTAACATAAGCTTGAAAAAAAAAGTTAAATAAACGAAGCGATGACTAAATTCCTTTCTATGGAAAATTTACCCAATCATTAATAAATGTACAAGAGAACCAGCACTGTATAAGTTGTTTGTCTCCAAGGCATACAGCAATGAGGTACTCTAATAAACACTCATCAAAAGTACTTTTTCATTCGTCTGAATGATTCTTACTTCCCCCATTCAATGTGTTCAGACAGCAGAACAACATGTCTCCACAAGAGACATCAAAGAAGCAAATAAAGAAAGACTGTTAGACTTTGATGAACATGGTAAGAATTCAGCCACGATATATCTTGACCTGTCACGATATATCTTGATCAGTAATCGGTAGGAACAACGGATTCTGACAATTTGAGTTTGAAAATGGCAACAAAAAATAATGCTGAAACGAAAGAAGGGGGGGTATAGGTTTGTAATTTGTGATACTCATGGTCATTTGATTTTTGTTAAAGCAGTCTATTGTTCCTCTGTTGCTAGTTCAAAAGGGATGAAGGCTTTAAGCTGGATGCGATTGCTTAGAAGTGGTGAATGAGATTGTGCAAGGCTCTTGATCCTGGGAAATTGAAGCCATTTATAATGGTATTTTGCAGCTGAGTAACTGCACAAATTCCTCTTCTTTAAGCATGTGAGACCGAGTAATAATCACACCCCACATGCTATTGCTAAACTGGTTTCTAGGAGCACTCCTGTGTTTATTTGTACTAGTAATGTTCCACCTTGCTTATTAAGCGTCATTTTGGAGGAACATCAGAATTACATGTACTCTTGATAGGTTTTGTCGTGAATGATATGTTCTTATTGGTTTTGACATTACGAAAAAAAAAAGGACAAATTAATAATGCTGAATCACAAAATTGGATTTGCTTTAGGCAAAAAAAGGAAAAAATAATCACCAGATTCTATCAGAAAATGAATCTAAAACAAAATCCTTTATCTTCTCATGCATCAACACTCTAAACAAAAACTTTCAACATTTGAAGAATTAGGATGCAAACACCTATCTTTTCGAAAGAAATCTGGTATCCCAGCAGAGCACATCGCAAGTAAATCTAAAACATCAGGCTTTAAGCAAGACAACAAAACAATTTCACATCATGGCCACAACCATCATTGCAATTCAAAATAAGCAAACGGATTCACGCATGATAGTAAAGCCAGCATAACCACCAAATCTAATATCATAACTTGACAATCAAAGCCAACAGAAAATTGTCCAAGCCCATCATCAAGGCAGCACAAAAACAACAAAGTACCAAACAACATAATTCATCAATCAGAATAAACGAAGAAAACCAATCCAAATTATATCAAAACCAGCATTGGCATGTTGCAACATAACAGAAATTAAGACTCACATGATCAATCTGCTTTGTAGCTGCTGTGACCTTCCCTTCAACGGCCTTGGTCAAATCACTGTAATAACTCTCAGGCACTGTAGACTTCTTCTTTGCAGCACCGGAGAGAGAAAACCAAACCTTAGGCCTCAGCACAGGGGGTATCCCCTTCCTTATTAACCTCTTCAAAGTAATTGCATTCGTCAGATTAGACAATTTGAGAGAAGATTTGAGTGCAATCCCTTCAGTTAATGAAGAAACCTGTGGCTGCAGATACCAATTAGCACCTTTGCTTGCCTCCAAAGCCCACCAAACCCTCCCCTGTTGCCTCACCTTCTCTCTAACCTCATTCAATATATTAACATCATCCACATTGCCCTCTACAGTGAACCCATAAAGGTCTTGGAATTTTACCACTATATTTGCCCTTCTTGAATGGATGCTTGGCCTCAATATGTGTATTTGAGGTTGGAATTCTATGGCAAATTCTCTTTGGCTATGTGTTTGATACATTTTTTTTATTATTTCTCTGTTAGATCAGCAAGGCAAAGATGAGGAAAGAAGTGGTGGTAAAAGGAGAAGGCTTCTTTTTTTATGATTTTATTAGTCAAATGTGAAAAGGCCACAAATGGCTTGGAAACATAAGAAACGGTCAATTTTGTAGCTTAAATTGAACTGGCTTGGGATGAGTAGAGAAATGGAAGACCGTCTTATCCTATAAGCTTGCAATTGATATAGAAAAAAAAAAAAAAAAAAGCTTTAAACTTTCCAATTACTAGTTGAAAGGAAATAAATATTAAAACCGCAAGAGGGACCAAGAAAAGCACTGGTTTTATTCAAACAGATTGATCAGACAAGACTCGCAAAACAGATCTTCCTGGTAAGGAATATGCAGAGAGAAAGATAGGGATGATGGTTGAAGAGCTTGTCAAGTTTTCTTCCTGTCTTTCTAGTTAAAAAAAAAAAAAGGAAGGATTTTTAAAACAAATGGGTGACAAAGAAAATAAAAAAGACCCGATTTTTCAGGGTAAGCAAAGCTTTGAGGAAAAAGAGAGAAAACATGAAAATAAGAAGGGACTTAACGGGAAAAAAAAGGTGAACTCTGTCACTGAGGTGTGAGGTTGGGAAGAAGATATGGAAGGGTGATGATTTGATAAAGTGGAAGAGAGGAGGAGCTGGATTTGGAAATTATGGAAGGGACGAAACTGCAACTGTTCACTTTTTTTGGGGGTCTGATCTGTCATTTTGGACGAAACTTTGTTTTTTTTTTTTTTGCTAGAGCGTTACAAGAGCGGATAATAAAGGGCGTACAGAAGTTAGGGTAAGATTTGCACGGAGAGGCTGATGATTTGCTTCAATTACAAAACTACCCTCTCTAAAGATGCGGTTGCCTTGCCTCACAAATCACGATAATTTCTTTTTCTATTTTCCTTTTCTTTTCTTTTTTTGTGCGAATTACTGAGTGAAGGCAGCTCAAGCAGACTATATATATATACAGAACAATAAGAACTTGAGATCGCATTTACTTGTGTTGTGTAATTATTTTTAAAACAAATCCTAAGAAATTAAAAAAAAAACTATTGAAAATAGGTTTAATTACTATTAATATCTTTTTAGAAACGTGTGTTTGCCATCAATTTTTTTGTAATTTTCTAAGAGTTTGAAAGAAATTAATAAATTATTTTCAAAATCTCTTTTTAGAAAACAAAATCTATATTTGGCTTACATATTATTTAATTTATTTGATATTACAAATCCCTTGCTATTTAAAAATTATTTTCTAGTAAAGTATTTTCATAGACAAATTAGTTTAGAACAGGGATGAAAAGAGAAAATGAATACTGGAATTTTTTGTTGAAAATATTTGACAGAATTATTTCCTAGTAACATATTTATATAAAAAAAAATCTGAGATATGAATGTCTCCTCGATATATGAAAATATTTGCCAAATGGTTAATGCTTTTGCTTTTGAAACAAGGAGACAAGACGGAAAAAAAAGAAAAACAAACATACAAACTAATTGTCATATGATGTAAATCTCTTTATATTTTTTTTCAATATATATTGTTTTTTTTCTTGTTATAAAAGATAAGTTTGACGTCCAGAGTTTTTTTTTTAAATAGTATTAATACAAATTGAATTAAAATTTATTGATATTGATAAACACAAATTTCACGATTTAAAAAAACTCTAAAAAAATTAAACAAACCCAAAAAAACACCTCATGAGCTCATGCTACCATGACCAGGGGCTCAGTCGTGGAAACCCAAGCTCAAGCTAGAATGCCCAATAAGGTGTGACATACTTGTGTTGGGCGTGCTATCACGCCTAGCACCTTTGGTGTTGGGCATGCACCCTAGCACCCACGTGAACTCGGCTTACCATGTCCGACCCCAACATGTTTGGATCTACATAGCGCACTTGAACTCATCTTTTACCTCTAAGGCACCATATTCGTGCTCAACACTCTTTTGAGAATTTTTCAAGGACTCCACGTGGATTCCACAGTATTTTATATCAATCCAATAAATATTATCTTAAGTAGAATACAACTCAAAATCACAAGAGTAAAATGATTCTTCAACCTCTCCTCTCCACAAAAGACAAGATGAGCTATAAATACCTCATGAATTCTTTAAAGCTCAAAGTTCACAATCTTTTTATTTTTAACATTTTTAGTATACATATTTTTAAAGTCTATCTCTATAAAATATCATTGTATTTTCTCTCTATAAAGCTACTGACTTAAGCATTTAAGAGTCCCTACATCCATCAAATATAACCTTTTCCAGGTACCAACTACTAGCCATCTTGACTTGCTAGGCACCACTAGCTACCAACCACCTAGGTTTTCCATATCAAACCATCAAACACCTTGTCTAAAGAGAATGGATCAGATTGATTAAATTAAGAGATTAACCGATTATCCAACACATAAGCCTTATTCCCTAGCATCTTGGATTTTGGAACCTCATCATTGGTGTGTCTATGGGAAACTTATTAAAAAGCCACTAGTTTCTTCCCAAAACTTGTTTTTGACATTTGTAGATCATTTCATGGCACACAACCAAGACACACATAGGCCAAGATGTATAACGAATTTACCGATTACTGCAAGCATTTTTGCCCAACCGAACATTCAACAACTCACCAGTCAGGTGCAAGTCCTCACCCGAGCTGTGTTGACAATCCAAGGACAAAATCAGACCTTGCCATCTTAACAAGTCTTGACACCCTCAGCAATACACAACGCCTTAACGCCACATTGGTCACACCCGACGCCTGTAGACAATTACACTGCCTAAAGGATACGAGGTATAATGACATTTATAAGAGTCCTTCAAGGTGTCGCTCATTTCATTGCAATATATATGCACAAAGCTAGTACTTTAAACGTACTCCCCTAACTATCATGAGATAGACACTAGTTATCGTGGTCGTCATTCCATGTCAGCCTTTCCAGACTCCTAAGAGCCCAACAGACAAATGACTAAGAGACTGTCTGTATATGAGTATACCCAGAACAATGTTTACAACCCCCATCAGGTGAGGGATTCTTCCTTGTCCAATTAAGTATCGAACAATTGACTCCCTAAGAACTATATTTCCATAATTAAAAAAAAAAAGAGTCTATACAACTATAATAGTCTGGCCAACCCAATAGAGCATGTGTAGAATATGCATAACAACTTAGAATTGGTCATCCAAGACAGTGACTTAATGTGTAAAATCTTCCCCATAACCTTTCAGGGGTCTACGCGTGCTTAGTACAATAATTTTGAGCCAAACTTCATCAAAAGGTTCAGTGACCTCTGAAACAAGCTAGTAACACGCTTTAACACCAACATTCCTGCCAAAAAAAGCTCCACGTAGCTATTTGGTGTTACCCAGCAAGGGGGCGACTCTACTAGGGTATACTTGAAAAGGTCCAATAAGGAGATGCTCAAAGTTGAAGATCTATTTGAGCAAATAACCTTAAAAGGTTTAATAAGAGGGGTAGGAGAACATGCCCTCTAGAGAAAACTTTATACCTTACCAGACAGAAGCTTGCTCAAGGTGAAAAAAGTCATGGAAAATCACATACGGATGGAAGAAGCCAATGTGCTACAATATGAGCCTCTTTATTTTTATAAAAACAACCGGCATAAACAACCCTCAAAGAAAAATCATTTTCCTAGTATAAATGAAAGCTTGAGGAAGAACCAAGGTTGTTAAAATCGTGATTTTGACACGGCACGGAAAATGTAAAACAAACTCGGATCGTAAAAACAAATTGTAAATTTTTTTAAGATTATGCTATTTATTTTAATTTAATTTAATTTTTATTGATAAAATAATTATTTGTTCACTGTATGTACTTAGGATTAAGGTTGGGAGTTTTTAAAATTATATTAATTTCAACTATAATGAATTTTTTCTTTTCACCTATAAATATCAGTATGGTTGACCAGGTACACAATATATCTTTGTGTAAATTGGAATGATTCTCTTTATAAGGTATAAGTAAAAAAAATGGAGTTATTTAAAAAAAAAATTATATATCCAATTCAAACCTCGATGAAAAACTATTATGTTTTGCTCCTTATTCTACCTTCATGTGATTATAAATAATTGAATTTTTAAATAAAAAAATTAACACAACTAAATTAATGCACGCATCATGTTCTAACTTGATTTTAATCTTCTATTTTGATTAAATTTTTAAAAATATAAAAAATATCAGGTTTTATAGTTATTGTTATATTCAATTAATCTAATTAAATAGTACTTTTAAAATTTTAAAAACAAACATAAAACAGTTTATTTTAAATATAATATATATAATAATGGTTATATTTCCTATCGTATAACTAATCTCTTTTATATATATATATATATATATTGTCTTGATGTCCAATGTCACACATCAAGTAATTACCAACCCAAAGTCACATAAAGTCACCATCACTCAATGTACTTATTTTACTTCTTTAAGTAAACATAACTGAGCACAATAAATTTTTGTACGACCACAGAGCTGATGGAT
>Ga0307518_10002534_pt1 | contig 13331 bp, 22 predicted proteins | sample 25_EM_MG_FD_203889 | JGI IMG/M metagenome (GOLD analysis project Ga0307518, IMG submission 203889) | Populus trichocarpa ectomycorrhiza microbial communities from riparian zone in the Pacific Northwest, United States - 25_EM | ecosystem: Host-associated > Plants > Roots > Unclassified | place...
GTGGTTGCCTCCTTAGTAGATATCATTGGGCTTTGGGTCTAGTATAGTAGTACCTGTTTAGATATTTTTGAGCCACAAGTATCCATGTTAAACACATTTGAGACTGATATACCATGGGGGTCACAAATGACATAACTATGCAGAAAATCCATCCTCAGTGGTCTGATCTGCAATTTCCATGACACTGTGTGGGTACAACATGGTTGGCTCATGGCCCTATTTGGTTGGTACATGTTTACCGAAGCTGTTGTGACCTGTGGGATTGTACCCGCAGCCATATATGTCCATAGAATCCTTCCTGTGTCTATAACTTGTTGCATTAACTGTGCAAATCATAATTTACACAGTTGTACCTTCCCAGGAAATGTGTTGTATGGCCTAAGTCATTAGGGGCATGTGCACTGTGGCTGTGCTACAGCGCGGTAATTTTCCTGTGGCTTTATTTGTCCATACAATCCTTCCTGCAGCTAGGACTTTTGTAAAGGGAGTAATCTCCCTTTACTGCTGACCACTAGGTGGTCTATACTAGTGTAGTAGCACTTCTGCTTATGTAAGCAGAAGTGCCCATATATATAGTGCTGGCACTAATTACATAAGCAAACTACCCATTAACTACTCTACTACTGTACCATCACCTACCCTCAATATAGTACAGGTTGTGTTCATTGAGGGTGTGACCATCAGTTATCAGAGCCAGCAAACACTTACATTTTTTGAACAACCTGGACATGAGTGTTGTAGGTACTAGCACGACAACATGCAGGATGACCTTGAGGAGCGCAACAAGATCTGGTGAGCCCGAAAGGGCTCGTGAAAAACTTTCCCATGGTGACCGAGCGCCCAACACCGCTGACAGCGGTACAAGGCAAGTTTGCCTAGAGGAAGTGAACAGAGCACTTGCTCATGAGGAGACCGGTGGTCTCGACAACATATATGAGATGCCTGAGCCGAGGTCAATGACCTCAAGGAGTGCTACGAGGATGGGAAGTCCTCTGACCAGTCTGCCGGCGAGCACGCCAATGACGGGAATTAGCCTGCTGGCAAGCACACCAGTCATGGGAGAGCGGGAGACATAACTTCATGAGCTCCGTCGTGCTTTCTATTTCGCCACCCCATTCTCTCAAGGACCATACCCTCCCTGTTACAGTGAGGTTCAGGAATCCATGCAGGAGTTGATGGGAATGTTTGCCGAGGACTGGCGAAACACACCCCACGAGGAAAGGGACTACAACCACGGGTTGGTCCCAGGAGGAGACCAGGCAGCTATGTTCAACAGCCTCTGGGTAGCTCTCCTAACAGACCATTGAAATGAGAACACATTGCATGGGGATGTATTCTCGAATAGCCTGACACTGAGATTCACTGTCAAGAGCGAAATCGATGACAACGAGGAGCAAGACTGCTTCTCCATCTTCAACACTCCCACTCGCAGGACGGGTGGGAGACGAGTGACATTGAACACTCAACAGCCAGAAAATGACAGGGCATCAAGAGATGCCCACTTGCAAGACATTCCACCCCACTTGGCTCGGCGCGAAGGTCGCAAAGAAGTGAGGGGAGTCTCTCGATACAAGCAAGGCTCGTTCGGCCAAAGGTACCAGCACCTTCCGCCTATGCCACCCCCAGGAAGGGGAGGAGGAGGACCAGGAGGGGGAGGACCAGGAGGGGGAGGACCAGGAGGAGGAGTAACTGACTCCTCAGACGATGATAGAAGACATTGTCGCGAGCACAGAGAAGCGCGCTCGGCATGAACTCCAAATCACCCTGAGCGATTCAACCAACCAAGCTATACAGCCCAGACTCAGGGGCTGACTCCTGGAATGAGTGGCTATACAGGCACTCTGCTCGACCGATACAGGCAACGTGTATACGAAGCCATCAGTCAGCCTGGTGACCCAGCAGGTCTGGAAGTAAAATCAATGAAAATATCCCAGCCCAAAGCTTATAAGGGCCAGGACAACATCAACATCTTTGACGAATAGGTGAACCAGATTTTACACTGGTTCAGAATTTACAAGGTGACAGGCCCCATCCACGACGGAAACAGAGTCATGTATGCAGGTGCCTGCCTGGAGGACCTAGCAGGTCAATGGTTTGATCAGGAAGTTGAGAGCCCGGATCGCACAATCCACCACTGGACGTTTGAAGATCTTGTCTGCACACTTTTTGTGCGATTTATTCATGAAGCATCCGCTCAGAATGCAGCTGAGAAGTACAACAAGACGAGGTACTCCTCCGAGCGAGGGGCCCTCGCGTTTTACAACGATATGAGATGTCCTGCGGCTAGGATGGTCCAACCGCTGGATTACTACTCCATGAGAAGGAAGTTCATCAATGGTCTCCTGTTATTGTTGGCAGAAGGAGTTGTGAAAGTGTGTGGAATATCCGCAGAACACTTAGCCATGGATCAAATCCTGGTTGAGGTTCAGAAGATGGAGAGTGCATTGAAGATGATCAGCAATCACTCTTGAACTCAAGCAGTGAAGAGTTCAGTCAGAGGGGCCAGCACAGGTGTCCCTGCGAAGGAAAAGTCAATTTCTGAGAACTCTGGCAATGGGCACAAGTATTTTTGCAGGGGAAATGTGCTGTATAAGAAAGCACTGTCCAATGCAAGACAGCAGCGAACGGATGGCCAGCGGCCTGGGACAAGGGACGCCGGCTGAGGCACCTACAATAGAGGAGGTGGAGCCTCAGGGAAAGCGAGAGGGACACTCTCGTGGAAGGACACAGGATGTTTCAACTGCGGCAAAGTGGGGCACTTTGCAGACTGCTGCCCCAAACCAAAGAAACAAAATAAGGCCCAATTATTTGCAGCGGATGTACAAGAGCCTGACACTGCTGAAGACACTGGCGAGCAGGATAATACTGCTCATGGTGTCATGGACGACCAAGATCCGTCACCGGAGAGTGACAATGAGGGGGACCCAGTCGATGGCCCCCAGTACTTGAGTGATGAAGGAGACGTTGTTGACATATATGATGATGATGGAGAACCTGTCACATGTCTTGGGCAGATGTACACCCATGACCCTCATGACGAGGAGGTCGTATATTGTTTGTCTATGACTGCATGAGATGGGATGGACATCTGCATTGAATGGTATGAGGCTGACAGCGATGATGAGTCGGCCTGCGAGGAGGCACAGACTGCGGCCCCCATACCTGCACTCGTGAATGTTGAACCCCACAAAAATGGCTACCATGGGGATAACATCAATGACCTACTGGAGGTCTCAGCCCCTGGACAGGGACACGAGCATGTAGATGCTCCAGTAAATGTAGCTGCCGACGGAGGAATCGGCAACTGGGGAGTGATCAACACGATGGAAAACATCACGATGCCAGCCACCAACATGAACCCTTGATGGGAGTGGGATGAACGATTCAGGTTCACCCACCATGGCGAATGCCTCGCGTGTCATTTATATCGATGGCATGTCATCACATCCGAGCTCGAGGAAGATCTGGGCTTGGAGGCAGCACGAGCATTTCCTAGCCGAAGTGCTCGGAGGGCATATGACAATGGATGGATGGCTTGTGAACACACCATCCCAGAGACGGGAGTGGTGTTCATGGGCCTCATGCGAGAGCAGCTCAAGGCTACCAACGAACCTCTCAACCAACTCGAATCCATAGTACAGATATTCAAGTGCAGCCTGCTGGGTGACCTGCAGGCTGCAATAATCCGACGAAGTACAAACCAAGTGCGCAGTCTAATCAACTGTGCACTCCAGGTGCTGAGTGCCCTGAGGGACGGCACACAGGAACAACCAGAGGACACCACAGAGAACCTGCACACGGCTCTTTCCAGAACTTCAGCATGGGTTGACTTCACTGGACATCCATTGCAGGACATGTGGGTGACACTCCAACGTGTCAGTCGACGCACAGAGCAGTTGCAATTCAAGCTCCTTCAAACAGTGGAGGGGCTCTGCACACTTGACCGCCAGCTTGGCAGAGCACACATGTCTGCAGGTGGGGAACATATGGTGTATATCCAGCCAGATTGAAACATTATTCCTGACGGACCATATGTACTTGGCGAGTACGAGGTGATCAGGCTTTGAAACCCACCTCCAGATGAGGAACTAGCGAACGGAATCGCTCCTCAAATGATGACACTACGGTGTCAAATCCGGGTCCACTCCGGACTTTGTCCGGATGAAATCTGGTTAAGAACTCGAACAAGGGGGAGGCAGGGGTTGGCCTAGGCTGGGAATTGCTCAGGGGGCAGAGTAGACTGATTGGGTACAACGACAGAAGTAAAGTGTTGACCCCTTGCATAGATTCTGGTCAAGACAAGAGAGCAGGGACAAGAGATACGGAGTGGGTGACTTAGTTGATTTCAGACTAAAGATACAGGACCGAGTACAGGACTTTATATACAGAGACGGAAGTATCCTGAGTATATACGGTGACAAGTAAACAACCAGAAACTGGAACAAGGGCACAAGAGTAAAAGGAATAAGTCAGTAAAATAAACGGGGACAGGAAAATAACCAGGGAGTCTGGCTCGAAGCAAACACAGGGAACTGGAAGCATACAGGGACAACGGAGCAAGTGTAGGAACAATGTGGTAAGTGGAACTAAACTGGATTGGGGAGATGACGAGGGTCAAGTACGGACTTAACAGATACTATGTGTGCGAGCCTAGTCCGGAACCAGGGATGAAGTGCAAGGGCCGGGATCGAGCTGTAGAGGTGCGACAAAACCAGAGTAACCGGGCGAGCGACCGGAACTGGGCATGGTCATGACATACGGCCAGTAAAGGATGAAGCTACAGACCATGCATTTCAATATGTGATGTGCATGAACGCAGTGACAGGCCCACCTGGCCCTAGGCCAGTGGTACCCTTCCACCTGTGCACCTGCTTCATAGTGTGAGCAAAGGTCAAAGGCTGCAAAGCATTGACGATGATCGACACTGGCAGTATGATGAATTTCGTCAGCCCTGCATTTGTGACCATAGCTAAACTGGCTACGTTCACGCTGGAGTCCCAGCTACCATTGCAACTAGGGTGCATCGGTAGTCGCTCAACCATCACCCATGGCACGCATGTGCCAGTGCGCTTGGGACATGTCACCTGCAACACATATTTTGATGTCGCCAATATTGACCGGTATGACTGTATAATAGGTCTGCCATTCCTGAGACTTCACCAAGTGTGCCTCAACTTTGGTGAGGATACACTCCAGATCGAAGTAGAGACTGAAATGAGCATGACGCCCAATGCTCACAAAAGGATTGGACATCCACCAGCGGCTTATTGACTCAGGGCAGGGGGAGGGATGCGCAGGAAGCATTCTTCCCCCACTGAAAAACTAAAGTTGCCCCCACAACTCGCCACAATGAATGCAAAGAAACTCGCAGACGATGATATCCCACGACTGCGCAATAGGATATTAAGTGAATACAAGAATCAATCGGGCGGAGTAGTGGCAAAGCTGCCCCCACTCCGCGAAGTAAATCATCGGATACCCCTGGTTGATGAGGGGAAGCAGTATGCCTACCACCTGCCACACTGCCCAGACTCTCTGAAGCCACAGCTGGCAGAGAAGATCCAACTCTACACGAATGCAAAGTGGTGGATCATGGCTAGCGTGCCACAGGCGGCACCGATGCTATGGATCCCGAAGAAGACAGGAAAATTAAGGACTGTGATTGATTGCAGGAAGTGCAATGACAACATGGTCAAGGATGTGGCCCCATTCCCTGACCAAGATCAGATCAGGATGGACGTCACGAGAGCGAGATATTGCTTGAAGATAGACTTATCCAACGCATATGAACAGGTACGTGTGGAGCCAGAAGACATTAAGAAAACAGCCTTTTCAACCATCTTCGGTACATTCCTGAGTCAGGTCATGCAGCAAGGAGACTGCAATGCCCCCACCACATTCCAGTGACTCATGACGGTGGTACTGTGAGAGTACATTGGATGGTTTGTCCATGTATATCTCGATGATATATTCATGTTTAGCAACATGCTCGAAGAGCACAAGAGGCATTTGCGACTCGTGCTCAATGCCTTAATGAAGGCGGAATTCTATCTCAAGTGTGAAAAATGCGACTTGTACACAGAAAAGCTCGATTGCCTCAGGCACATGATTGATGAGCATGGTGTCCACGCAGACACAGATAAGATGGCGAGGATACACGAGTGGAAGAAGCCTCGCAACCTGAACGAGGTACAACAATTTGTTGGACTCGTTGAGTACCTGGCACAGTTCATGCCAGACATGTCGGCATACACCACACTGCTCATGGGCATCCAGAGGAATGGTCACCCTTTCCTCTGGCGAGAAATCCATGATCGATGTTTCCAAGCGATCAAGGACCTTGCGTGCAAATATCTGATACTGAGGCCAATAAATCCTGCCTCGGACGAGCTGATTTGGCTCATATACAATGCATCCTTGTACGGAGTGGGCACACTCTACAGACAGGGAGAAGGCTGGAAGACATGCTGCCCAGCTGGGTTCATGTTGAAAAAACTAACAGATGCCCAACACAACTATCGGACGTTCAAGTGAGAAATGCTTGCAATACTCGAAGCGCTTCTCAAATGGGAGGATAAACTCGGATTTCCATTCAAAATCATTACCAACCATGAGGCACTGAAGTACCTCTCCACTCAACAAAAACTGTCGAGCCAACAGATCCGATGGATGGATTACCTGTCCCGATTCAACACAGAAATCATCTACGTGAAAGGAGTCAAAAACAAAGTTGCCGACTGTCTATCCCATTACTACGAGATGGAAGGAGGTGAGGGAGTCCAGAACGAATGCGTCGATTGGGCAAACACAGATGTGAGACTCGACCCAGAGGGGGATGACCTCCCCCAAGATTGACTAAGGGAGCTACGACTTGCCTCAATGACAGCAAGTCAAGACGACGTGAGGTGCAGCAATAGACTGTGCAGGAAGCAAGAGGATTGCTGTATCAAAGCAGCAGAATTGTGTGAACACGCAGAACTGAGTAGGAAGAGAACACCTCCCGCACGTACAAGTGAAGATCTCACTCTACTCGAATCCGCAGGGCAGTCGCCTGCCACCTGCACTCATTTCCAACAGCAAGACAGCTTCATGGGAGCTGTAAGGACCAGATATAAAGACGACCTGGTACTTGCAAAAGTGGCTGAGAAGCCAAGGCATCACCCCACATTCAGCATGGACGGCGGGCTGATCCACTCCGTGAACAGTGGAGGAGAAAGAGTCCTCTGTGTTCCATGAATGTGATGGAAGGGGGACTCGATGACTGCATGTATCATCGATCATGTGCACAAGGTGCTGGGACACCTAGGTACGCTGTGAATGGCGGATTATATCTGCAGGTGGTACTGGTGGCCAGGACTCGGCAAGGAAGTAGATCAATTCTGTTGACGAGCAATGAGAAACCAGTGGGGTTGTTACATTCTCTGCCGATTCCCTGAAGACCCTGGAATTCCATTGCGATGGATTTCGTGGGACTGTTCCCTGAACAAGGCAAGCACGACTACTTGTGGGTCATGCTCTGTTGCATGACTTCACTGGTACACTTGGTGCCAGTGACTATGACTATCCGAGCCTTGCAATTAGCATGGCTCTTTGTAAAAGAAGTTGTCCGTTAACATGGACTACCTGAGACAATCATCTCTGACCGAGACACCAAGTTCACGTTGCAATTTTGGAGAGAAACACATTGACTTCTCAGAGTAAAACTCCTGATGTCAACAGCATTTCACCCCCAAACAGACGGAGTGTCTGAACACTTGATCAGGACAATCGTGTAGATCCTGTGCAGCATGATCTTGCCAGATCAGAAGGACTGGATTGAGAAGGTACCCATGGTTGAGTTCATGATCAACTTGAGGGTGAGTGGATCAACTGGGTTCGCACCCTTCAAGCTCACATATGGGTATATGCCTTGAATGGCACAACTCAAGCACAGAAGTGCTCCAAAGACGGTGCCTGGTGTCCAAGGATTCGTCTGCCAGGCGCGGGACAACCTAGCAATGGCCCTTGATGCCATCATTGAGAGCCGCATGATACAAACACATCACGCTAATAAAAAGAGGAAGGATCCCCCGACACTGGATGTGGGGGAGTTAGTGTATCTATCTACCAAAAATCTTACCTTGCCTAAGGGACAAGCTTGAAAGCTCTTGCCCAAATACATTGGACCAATGAGAGTCGTTGCGAGTAATCTGATGATGGATAATTATACTATTGAGCTGCCTCAACAGCTCAAAGATCGATGAATACACCCTACCTTCCACGACAACTTGCTGAGGCGGCACAAGCCCAATGATAATAGGCTCTTTCCAAAGCGGGATGCCCAAGCCTTCTATGACATGGGCAACCCAGATGATGCCAAATGGCTTGTTGATGAGATAACCGCCCACTGCTGGGTGGCCAACAAAGTCGAATTCTTGGTAAAATGGAACCTGGGCGACTCTACTTGGGAGCCACATGCACACTGCAGGGACCTTGAAGCGTTGGATGATTATCTCAAGCTCCATGGAGCTCAGTCAGTACAATGACTGCCCAAGGGCAGTCAGCGCATGCATAGCGAGCGCAAATGACTACATGGTAGTCTAGAAAGCAGCGTTGAAGCGAACAAGTGTGGAACTCTCACAGTTACCTCACATGATCATTGGTACTGCCGGCACACGTCAGTCTGGATTACACGTGTTGAGAGTCTCCATTGTTTCAGTCCACTGTCAATTTCCATACATTCGCTGACTTTCAATTTTGACTCCCATCAATTTTTGCCTTGTTCCTCGCCCATCCTGCTCTCTTCCCATTACCACATCCACTGCACTCTCACCATGCCGATAACTATCATGTCTGACAACTGCTGCCACTCACCTTCCCCATCTGCATGACTACGGCGCACAGACGACACCTCTGACGAGCCCATGTCCCACCAGGACTGGGCTCGTTGTCGCTCTGACAAGAGGAGGGCACCTCGTTTGCCCTCCTCTCGTTGTTCTCGTCCCCCTTCTCACGAAGGGCAACACAAGAAACGTTGGTGTGTAACAGCGTGCAACGCTTCTCCTTCCCCCGACCGGTGGTGTGCCACCACTACCGGTCTTCTACTCCACGACAGGGACCACTGGTGCCCCACATGCTTGCAGTACCAAAAGCACGTCTCCCTGGACATCGTCCTGGAGACGTTGTCCATCATGGATGCGCACGAAGACTGCCTATGGTGTCTCGTGCATGTCTTCGGGTGGAATGCCCACATGTCTGGCCTTGAGGACAACCTTGCGTCGATGCATCGTGAACGCAACTATTGGCGCAAGCACGCCGAAGAGGCAGAGAAGGCCTCCACCTTCTCACAGCAGCAGACCTCCACTGCGTTTGAGCAGGCTCGCCTGCTCTCAATGTACATCCCTTTGGCCCATCCAGTTGACCCTTGGAGGAACATCTCGTTTCACCAGGGGGAGGGAGCGGGGTAACACCCACATCATACTCTGGAGAATGCCGTTCTTGGTTGCGATCGCGATCCCCAGAGCATACCTGCTTTCATCCTAACTCACTGGGCACCATCTTTGGCGCCATGGATGTCGACGTCGCTGAGCCATCCAGGTCCTCATTGGCAGGACGGCTCAAAAACCCTGAGGAAACAATGTTCCCTCTACTTGGTCAGGGAGAAATCACCAACCAAGTAAATGTGCTGCTGGACAGCACTAAATACCTGCACATACAGTTTAATGACTGTCTGTACCAATTCAAGGACCCCCACAGGGAGAACGTCCTCAGGAACATCTGCCATGGCATTGCACCCCTGATCACTGGTGCCATATGGCCAGGAGCAGGGCACCTGCTCAACACCACCACTGAACTCGATGAGTTCTATGCCCGAGTAGCAAAGGAGTCGGAGGAGAGCGACTCGCCCAACACTAAGTTCGGGCAAAGATTTATAGCTTGGCTCAATTGATACATGGTGGATACAGACTGTTGTACGAGGGCCAAGCCCCTCAAAAATAGCATGATGAGTCACACATTCAAGCACTGGCACCCCCCTGCGTGGGCTTCAGCTCGTGGAAAGAGCAAGCGCAAGGGATATAAGCAGGCAAAACGGGCTGAGTGAGGAAACGGCCACACAGAAGGGGAGCAACCCTCTGAGGCCACATCCCAGCCTCCTCCTCCTGCCCCTGAAGTGGCACCACCCTCCATTGCCTTGTCGTCGCTACCCCCAGCCACTGAGGTGGCACAGCCCGCCACCTCGTCATCACTCCCCCGTGCTCCTGAGGTGGCACGACCCCCTGCCGCCTCATCGTCATCAGCGCCGGCCCCTGCCAAAGCACACACTCGCTCATTCGGAGTGATGTCCTCCAGCTGGCAATCACTGCCAACAACCGTACCTCTGTTGATCCTAATGCGGAGGAATCGCACCACCCACAGGCACGACGGACTGTCAAAGGGAGCTCCCAGCTGGGGAGACGAGATCGCAGAATGGCGTGACTTCATCCACTGATTAAGTTGCACCGGCTGCACAAAGAAATTTGCTGGGGTTCATAAAAAGACTGACCCCAAGCACCAAGAGCCCCCAACTGATCGGAGGCTCAGAGGATTCATCCTCAAGGGGTACTTCACCCCTCGTTTCCAGTATGATTCCAACCATAATGGTTGGCACCGCAGCTTCCTGTGGCTATTCGTGGTCCTGGGATGGTACAGAGCTATCGTTGAGCAAGAGGGGTGGATAATTGTGCCAGGTTGCACATCCCCTTGGTCTGAATTGACCAATAAAGCGCTGTCTCCATTCATGGTCACTGGGCACCTCGCCCAGAATGGCTTCAGCTTGCAAGAAGCTGATGACCTGCATGAGTGGGCGGTAGCGGCGCTGCAGGATGATGTAGCTGGACGAGAGCCCGATGTCGAAATAAGCTCAGAGCTCGGAGTTGCAGAGACTGCCCTGGAGGGACTCAAGTGGTTCCTTGAATACTACGAAGACAGGGTGGAACAAGTGGAGAGGCCGACTGACTTCCAAGACATAGAGTCTCACCCTGGTGATACCCTCTCCCTCATGGGAATCGACATAGTCACGGGGTACCTGGTCCCCAAACAAAAAAAGAAGTGTTGTAGCCGTCACAAGACGCTGCCCTCTGATGAAGAAGAGGAATATGACAGCCTCAGCAAGGATTCCTGGGGCGACAATGACCCTGGCCCGCCGTGGAACCCCCTGGGGGACCAGATGGATGTCAACCACTCTGGTCCATCGCAGATGTAGGACTGACCTGGGGAGCGACTGGTCATCTTGAGAGGTGCAACCCTCTCACTGAAATGAAGAGTTGCCCTGACACAATGACATGGCCGCCAATCGGTTGTGTTACCATCATCAGAGAGGCATAACCCTCTCGTCCAAAAGGCGTCGTGACCCTCAACTGGTCACGTCTTTACTTGTTCCTTTTGTTTTTTCTCTTCTGTTCCCTTCTCGCCTCAGACCTCTGTCAGTTAGATATACATTCTGTTGATTATTTTCACTCCCACTATAATATACATGACTTTCATTTACTACTGTGCGAGATAACCCGCATGCTTCATTACAAGAGTCCTTGGACAGACTCTATAAGGGGAGGGTGTAAAGGGAGTAATCTCCCTTTACTGCTGACCACTAGGTGGTCTATACTAGTGTAGTAGCACTTCTGCTTATGTAAGCAGAAGTGCCCATATATATAGTGCTGGCACTAATTACATAAGCAAACTACCCATTAACTACTCTACTACTGTACCATCACCTACCCTCAATATAGCACAGGTTGTGTTCATTGAGGGTGTGACCATCAGTTATCAGAGCCAGCAAACACTTACAACTTTGCTCTCAGTGTATTAACTGCACAAATCATATTTACACAGTTGTACATGCCCAGAACATGGTGTGTATGGCCTAAGTCATTAGGGGCATGTGCACTGTGGCTGTGCTACACTGTGGTAATTGCCTGCAGCTTTATTTGTTCATACAATCCTTCCTGTGGGTAGGACTGCGATCCCAGTGCATTAACTCCACAAATCATATTTACACAGTTGTACATGCCCAGGACATGATGTGTATGGCCTTATTTGTTAGGTACATGTACACCACAGCTGTGCTATACTGCGGTAATTTTCCTGTGGCTTTATTTGTCCATACAATCCTTCCTGCAGGTAGGACTGTGAGTTCAGTGCATTAACTGCACAAATCATATTTACACAGTTGTACATGCCCAGGACATGGTGTGTATGGCCTTATTTGTCATGTACATGTACACCGCGGCTGTGCTAGGCCACAGTAATTTTCTTGTGGCTTTACCTGTCCATACAATCCTTCCTGCAGGTAGGACTGTGAGTTCAGTGCATTAACTGTGTAAATAACATGCCCAGGACATGGTGTGTATAGCCTTATTTGTTAGGTACATGTACACCGCAGCTGTGCTAGGCTGCAGTAATCTTTCCACAGCCTTATTACCCGCACCAGTCAACCTGCAGTAGTCAACCTGAGTTAGTCAACCTGTGGTAGTCCACCCAAGTTAGTTAACCTGCAGTAGTTAACCCACAGTAGTTAACCCATGGTAGTCAACCCAAGCTAGTTAACCCATGGTAGTAAACCCAAGTTAGTTAACCCACAGTAGTTATCCCGCAGTAATCAAACCCTGGCAGTGAACCCGCAGTTCTATTTGTAGTTCCACCTTATTGCCAAGTGGCTCAGCCCTACTATATTCATTGGTACTAATGTTTCCTAGCCCACCCATTACCTTCCATGACAGCAAATCTTGGCCCACACATATGACATGGTGATTACACCCTTATCCACTCCCTAAAACAGCACCATAGCCCACCCATATCACAAGGTGATAATATCCAACTTGAGCCCAACCCATGTTACATGGTGACAGTCCATCCTTGGGCTACTGTCCACTGGCCCATGACACTTGGCCGATTTTCACCTTTGGGTGGCCATGTAAGATGGCCTAAGTAGGTGCATGGGGTCTCTCAGGGTCCATTTGTCAGAATATATGGCCGCTATGTGGCAAACTCACAAGACTAATTGATAGTTATTAGTTTTGATATATTAGCTGTCCTACCTACAAGATAAATAGTTTATAGTTGTACTGTGTATATCCATTGTGTTTGGACCTGGTTCGCACCCATCCACCCATCATGGTCACCCCAATCGACTCAGCATGTGAATTCTAACACCATTTTTATTCTGTCATGTGACACAATCATACCGAGGGCACTTCAGGTAACCACTTTTGATAAGCATTTAGCCTGAATAGTTTAGTATCACAATTCAGCCAAATAGCCTATAAAACCATGGTCATCCCAGGGAAGGTCTGCATCCCTCCTGGGATGGGCCATCG
>Ga0307518_10002535_pt1 | contig 13327 bp, 7 predicted proteins | sample 25_EM_MG_FD_203889 | JGI IMG/M metagenome (GOLD analysis project Ga0307518, IMG submission 203889) | Populus trichocarpa ectomycorrhiza microbial communities from riparian zone in the Pacific Northwest, United States - 25_EM | ecosystem: Host-associated > Plants > Roots > Unclassified | place...
TAAAAAAAAAAATCTCTTAATCCCAAATTTTTACCATTAAACCACTACCTAGATGATTATCTATCTCTAATCTTGATCTTACGGGATAAGCATGGGCACATTTATAAATCTTTTACCACTCTAATCAAGATTTGAAACTTGGACTGCGCCAATTAGTCCTTCTAATTTTGCACTATGATGAGTGTAGATACATTTACTCGGGGTTAAGACTAATCATGGTTCGTTCTCAATAACAGTAATAATTAATCATGGTTGTCTGACCAAGCCAATCACATCATGAGATGATGTTTATCTAATCTCCACTAAGCACAGGATGAAAATTACAGCTAGCAAATAACAAGGTTTAAGATTTAAATTTATGCAATATAGTTGCAACTATATCGCAAGAACTTCTCACCAGCTTAGATATGGGTTATCTGTATAACTGTCTCCAAGCTTTTATAAATAAATTAGGCGTACTGTATACATAAAATCTTCCTCAGTTTGGTTAGTGTCATTATCTCAATGTATTCTGGTTTATCAAACCTGGTAAATCGATAATTTGATTTTAGTTCAGACCGGGTTTTAAAATAAATCAAGTAGGATTCGGTATGATCAATCGACATGAGAGTTTTACTTTGCGACTCGATTGAAACTTGGTTTTATTTTTTAATTTTATTTTCAAAATAAAACAGTTTTGGTAACAAAAAAACTTAAAACAATTCTATGTTTTATGTTAACATACCTTGCTTAGGTTGTTTACTAGCCGGTTTAGTGACTCTGGTTTCGGTTCAAACCACCTTTTGAAATTTGACACCAGAAATAGAAACTTAAATTAGATCATTGATCTGCGCAATGTTGGGGTTTAGATCAATTTTTCTAACGTAAAAAAATATTTAGGTGCTGCTAATGTTTTTTCTAGTAGAAAAAAAATTAAATAATATGTGGATTTATTTGATGTGACTCGGTTTTTTTGGCAGGTTCACATGTAATCTGGATAACCGACAAAAACATAGTTTGACTTAAAATAAATACTTAAAATGAGATTTTTTTTAATAAACATTAAGACGACAACGTATTGGATAAAATTTGGGTCAACCCGAGTTAACCTGTTAGTCCATATACCAAGTCATGAGATTATGATAACTCTGTAAAAAGCAAATTGTAAAGTTCAATTTCCAATAAACCTAATATTTAAGAATGAAATTGAAAAAAAAAATCAATTAAAAAAAGACCTAAAAAAATGACTCGAGTCACGACTCGGGTCATGAAATTGGGATAAATCAATAGAAAGCAAATTAAAACAAATTATGAAGCTTAATTCCCAATCAAACCAGTGGTGAAAGATGAAATTGAAAAAAAAATGAATAAAAAATAACACAAAAAATAACTCGAGTCAACTAGGGTTACCCCATCAAACCTGTGATCCAAGTCACGAGACATGAATAACCTCATAGAAAGCAAACCAAAATAAATCATGAAACCTAATTCCCAATCAATCCAATATTAAAGAATAAAATTGAGAAAAAAAATCAATTAGAAAAATAAAAAAAAATCGAGTCAACCATATTAACCCATCAAACTTGTGACTCGAGTCATAAGCATGAGATAGCCTCATTCAAAATAAATTGAAGAAAAAAATATAAGAGTTTACTCCCTAATAAATTTAGTATTGGAAGATGAAATTAAAAAAAAAACTATTTTAGTGAATAATATTTTGCGAGAAAAATTAGAATGAATTCCTCTTCTTTTTTTAGTTTTTTTTTTTTTGATGTTAATGAAATTATGATTATTGGTTTGTAAATTAAAATTGTCTCAAACTCTTATTTGTAATTTTTTTTATTAGACTACCTACTCAACACTATTTTAGATGACCCAAATTATTTAACGAGCTAAATAATTTTATATGGGATCCATTTAAAAATATTATTATTATTATTATTCTTATTATTTAAAAAAATTCACTAACCCTTTATTTTTATTTGTCTCAAAATATTAATTTACTATATTATTGTTCCGCGTTACGTGGTAGGTTAGATCAAATTTTTTTAACATAAAAAATATCTCAGCGTTAATAATGTTTTTTCTTGTAGATTTTTTTTTAAACTGTACGTGAATTGATCTGATATGACTCAATCTCCGTGACGGATTCAAAAGCAACTTATATGACCAATAAAAAAGTAGTTTGACTCAAAATAAATATTTAAGATGAGATTTTTTTATATAGATATTGAGACGACAACATATTTTATCGATTCAGGTTAACCCGAGTTAACTTGTCAATCTACATATCAAGTTACGAGACTTTGATAATTTCATAAAAAACAAACTAAAACAAATTATGTATCTTAATTTCTAACAAAGATAATGTTAAAGGATAAAATTTAAAAAAAAATCAATTAAAAAATATCCAAAATAATAACCTGAATTATCATGTTTAAAAAAAATAACAAAATGTTATAAAAGCAAAAAAAATCTTTGATAAAATAACATATTTTTAAGATGTTATGTTTTAGAATTGTGATATTGAATTAATGTCACGATTCAATAAAACAAGATATTTAACTAAATATCGTGACAGTAATTATAATTTTGTCATGGCATTTGATGAAATGTCTGCGTAATGAACAACTCTTTTGCCACTTTTCATTGTCACATCTTTAGCTGTTACTACCTTCTCTGCAACATGCTCTGAAGTTTTCTTAGCTCCTTCAACAATGGAGTCTTTTGCTTGTGCTCCCTTCTCTGATACATACTGGGTAGATTTCTTAGCCTCTTCAACTAGAGTAGTACTGTCATTTACCTGTGCTCCTTTATCTGCAAGATAATGGGTAGTTTTTTTAGTCCCTTCAACAACAGCAGTGTCATTTGCTTGTATTCCCTTCTCTGCAGCATACTGGGTGGGTTTTCATCGATTTTTTTTTCAAACAGTGCTTCAAAACTTCAAGTTTATTGTTCTAATTTAAAAGAAAAAAAAACCAATAACTCCTCCCCCTTCTCTTTTAGTTTTTTTTTTTAATTAATAAATGGCTGATGGTACCTATCTAAAACTGCAAAGCGTTCAAAGGTTGCTTGCTTACACGGGTAAATTTCTTATTATATGAATAAAGAAGGGTTATCTTGGTGGTGTTTTTTCGGAAGAACGCCATCGTTTTCGCCGTAGGGAGTCGGGCATTCTTACAGAAAAAGCACTACACGCCGCTTTTACACATTTGATTGGCTTGGGAACATTCTCAGATCCACAAAGGAAAAGAGGAGGACAACAAACAATATGACACGTATCACCCACGTGGAATCAGCTCATGGCACTGGTGGCTTCACTGAGCAGACTCGTGTCAACAAATTAAGCCCTCTCTTATTGTTTTTTTATATAATATTCTTTTCTTGTATTAAAAATTTAAAATCATGATTTTGGCAGCTACGTGGTGTTTATTTTAATTAATTAAACTCATAGAAAGGCAGGACGTGTTAGGCATCCTGTGGATTTTGGAAATCAAACCCCAACCACTAGGCCTTTTGCTTTGTTTTCTGGCCCCAGCTGCTGATGAAAATTTTTATTTGAGATTTTAGTTATGGTTGTTTTTTAAAATAATTTTATTTTTTTAAAATAAAAAGATGAACAAGCTCTATATATAAAATCACATCAAGAAGAAATAGCATCGATATGTCAATTTTGAGTAAAAAGTAGGTAATGGGCAATTCTAATTAATTAGAAATAGAAGAAATTGTGTAGTCACTGACTCACAAAGAAGGTTTTTCTTGTCATCTTTGCTTGCTTGGCGGAATCAATAAAATAATATACTAATGGAGATGTTGGACAGTACTGATCATCACTCAATGCATGCCAATATGCCATGCTCTTTTTTTTTATTATTATTTTTTTTTAATTTGTTTTCTGAACTTTATGGTATGCATGCATATAACCTGCAGGTAAAAAGATGTCCCAACCTCCATGTCGTAGGGCGTAGCATATTATATATGTACGGTATGAAACGAAAAGGAAAGACATAGTATATATTTATAACCTTCAAAATAACAAATAATATTATCGAGTTAATTTAATATAATGCCCATCTTGTATTCAATGTTCTTGCATAGTCAGTCGGCCTGGAAACTAACTGGTCCTTTGATAATTAGATTATTGAAACAAGAACAAAAAAAAAAAAAACAAAATTTCTTGCTATTTGGGATAGAATTAAGGAATTCCTATTGAAAGTTTTTCATGTAATTAAAATTAATTGTTTACAACTTTTTAGCCAACAAAAATCTCTTATTTTATCACTATATATATATTCGAGCATAATTTCAACCTCATTAATTACTTGATGTCCAAAAATAAAATTTCTTGTTTTGTTACACGGATTAATTTTGATCGTTGATCATTCCCTCAACAATAAAAGTCGTCTTTCTTAGTACTTCGAGTCATTAATTATATATTGATATAATTATAGCGAATATTTAGTGTAATTTAAAGACAACTTTGAAGAGCTTAAGCCTTAATTAAGATTTCAGTGAAAAGAGGGAGGAACCTTCGTTTTATATATATATATATATATATTGTGGGATCTATCTGGACCATTAATTTGGTTGCATCGATCCGACGTCGGTTTGGTTAGATTAGATGGTTAGAAAGATCCAATCAAGGATTAAAGTGAAAGAAAATCTTATCTCCTGGATTCATCATCAAGAATATATATATTGGTCCATCACAACTTATGATCATGCATGTCATTCTCCAAGATCACGTCAAAAGAATAATATTGAAGGAATCATCAAAAGGAAAAGGAACTTCATGGAGAAGGAAACTTTAAGTATACTTATCTCCATCCCACAATTGGGGGCCATATATGCATCCAGAAGATATGAAGGAATTTCTTTCCTGAGGTTTATCGAGACCTATACTATCATGTTTTGGATAAATACTACTGTCCCTTCGTTTGAACTCGCCATTATCATGGAAAGAAAATCCTATAAAAATAAACTGATCATACTTTGGCATCTAATTCAAATCAAAATTCTCCTAGATACTAATGAAAATTTTCAGAGCTACCAACAAAATCTGGGTTCATTCCAAATTATTTTCTATTTCTCGTATTCAATATCCGAGAAAAAATTAAAAAAATGCTTCTTGAATTCATTTTTCTTTTAAAATTATGGTTGAAACTATTGGAATTTTTATTAAAAATGTGAAAGATTCAGTACAAAATACTAAAAAAATACTTTTTCTTGAAGGGGAGAGACAATATTTGTCTAAAACATAATAATTGAAGGATAGTATTGATCAAATTGATAGTGCATGCCTCAATGTGCTACGATCCTAATAGTTAAGGGGCAAGAAATTGCCATTAAACAAAAAAATTGCTTATGGCATGCGAGTCTTGACTATATAGAATGTCAATATGGAACCATCTGTCGTGGGTGGACCGAAAGGACCAGCCATAAAACTACAGCCCCACAGTAGCTAGCCACCCCCGGCGGACTTCCTCTTTCTTTTTCCCAGCATACTAGTTCGAATACATCTGCCAAATGAGACCACTAGAGCCATTAAAGACTTGATGAGAGGCACCATGCGTATAAAAACCAGAAAAGGGTCAACCATATGCACCTGTTTCTCTGGTATACTTTTCTTTCCCTTCCAATTCAACCTGTTTGAAAAAGGATCCATAAAAGAATGCAAGATTCTACATTGCAAAAACGCGTTCAGAACGTCCTTTATTGACAAGATTCTCTAATCATGCTATATTACTTTAATCATTTGAATTTGAATATGTAACTTCAGGTAATAAAAATGAAAAGCGACCTAAGACGGCAAGAGCATGGCTTCAACTTGAAGATTTATAACGATAATTCTAGTATGAATATTGCTTCTTAATTTCTTGTCATTTGGAGACCTTGTTCTTCATAGCAATATGTGTTAAGACAAATTGGAAATAATGTTTAATATATACATCATTAATAATCAAATATGTTGTCGTTCATGTATTTATTAGATTTTTATTTACAATGTAAAGTATAAAGAAATTATTTATGCCGATCCGATCCCGTTTTGACAATATTGAAAATCCCAATTGAGTTAACGTATAGCACTTGCTACTCAAGAAAAAATCTTCGATGACAAAGTCATTAAAGACAATGATTTTAACAACTTGAGGATACCAAGTTGTTCTTTAACTTTCATGGGGATGACAAGTAAATTGTCTTGAAATGGTAGTTTAAACTCCACGCAAACGGCACACGAGCATCCACTTGTACTGCGGTTCTTGGCAGGAAAATTAAAATTTGCCGTAACCAAGTAGCTGCTGGTTTTGAAAACTACCGCATCTACATTATTAGGAAGAGCAATTTTCTTCCACATGGTGTGGAAGCCCACAGATTTTGGAGGTTGAGGGCCCTCCTTTTAATGTCTAGTTTTGTCACTCGATGCTTCCTCTTTAACAGGTCAAATGGTCAAATCTTTTTTATAATTCTGACTTTTGACTCTGCGGATCTCTTGGGGAAGAGAATTAGTCTTTGCTGCTCTTTTTGAGCCATGTGTAGGACCTTGTTCAATTCAATCTGGCAGCTGCATTTTTACAACCATTGTTGGCGGCAAAAACGCTGTTTTTTAAGGAAACGACAGCTTTGATTCCGCCAGTCAATTCCTGCACTGACATGGAAAAACACCTAATGGGGATGGAGAATGATCGACCATGATAGCAGAGGAAATCAAACGAGAAAAATACTTCCGAAGAACGAGTTTATATAGATCAAAACAACTTTTGATTGACGAAAGTGAAAGCTTAACAGCATTGGATTTCTCAATATTGTTCTGAAATCTGCCCCTTTTGTACCCTCGAATTCCCATGTAGTTTCTTCTATTCCAAATAGGTGACAGAAGGACCATTTTGTCAGACATTGAAGAACTCACTATGCGGTGCAACCTGCGTTTTATACTAAAATCGAGCTTAGCATCTTAATTAATTAATTTTCATTAGAAATATAATTAACAAATGTAACCTGTCTTGACGGACATCTGATCACGCCTTAATTATGAGTGAGGTTAAAGGATTTTGTAAATCAAGTTGCTTTCTTTTTCAGAATTGTCTTTGTCTTGGAGAAAGTATGAAGGGTGAGATCACTCAGATAGACATCTTTTCTTTTTTTAATTTTCTTTTTTCCATTAACATCCCCTCTTATTTAATTTCCTGAATTCAGCTGAGCATAAGAGAATTTATGGATTTTAAGAATTTACTGCCTGGTGTCCTGAAGGTTCAGTTTAGAAAAATCCTCAATTAACAAAATCAGGATGCATGTGAGGCGAGTGTGTGTGTGTGTGATATTCTGCAAGATTTGTATTCTTGAGAACTTCTGTTCATCATTTAAGAAATTATAATGAACCCAAGATTCTGCAAATGCTTCTCACCTGCTTTCACATTAAAGAAATGCTTTCTGTAAACACATACACATGCTTATGTATTTGTATTATTTATGGACGAATCTTAAAACCCCATTTAACTAATAGAATCCTGATGCATCAGACTCTTTGAAACACAATTAAGTAACCTTATGTACATAAATCCTCGTATATACTTGGCAGAAAAACTGCAAAATCTCATGATCTAATTCAAACAATGTTAAAAAAAATAAAAGAACTCTTGGATCTAATTATAAAATCAAGATCAAGAAACAGCAACCCCATTTCTATTAGCATTCATTAGGCAAAACCTGGTAGGCCTGGGCTGGAAATCCCTCCTCCTGTGAAGGTCATGACTGGTTGGCTTGATAATCTGTAACAAGATTGCCTTGAACGGATTCGCTTTGGCAACCACAGTCAAGTCCCAATTATGATTCGACCCAACACGACCGATTCTTGATCCTGAAGACACCTTACGGAAATTCCTGTGCAGGCTGCACCTGAATGATCCAGGATGTGTGGTGGGTGAACATAGGCATGTCCTGGCTTGTTGCTGCGCATTTGACCTAGGATAAGGTACGTCTCTAGATGCCATGTAATATGTGATAGTTTTATACCTCTCAAAGAGAGAGTCTTCTCTGATTCTGTTTCTTGTGAGGCAAACTAATCCGAGACTGGATTTATGTCCAATTTTATAGCTTCGTTTGGGACTTGATGACCTTTGATTTAGTACACTATGACAACCTGGTTAACTGGTACATAGTGTAATAATGTCAAATATTTTTGGGTGATGTACAGAGAGAAGAGATTTCTAGTGCTACTAATTTACCCTTTAATCCCTTGGAGACTTTTGGATGAGTAAAGTCTGTTTTTTAAGCAATTAATTAGTTGCCCTAACTTCACGTGAACTCCCTGTAAATTACTGATCTGGTCATGTATTGGGTCTTTTAATGAATTTGCACCGTTTGGTACTGCAATTCGGTTTTTTTTATAAAAAAAAAAATAGAAGAAAAAAACCATCAATCTGGTTTTTCTTTTGGGTTTTTTCCATTGATTTGGATTTTAAAATGTATCAATTTGGTTTTTCTTAGGAAAAAGAACATGTTCAGCTCCATTGCTGAACATTTTGTATTGTGAAATTTGTTGTATCCTGTATTAGAGTTTAAACTTGAAACTAAACCGGTCTAGTTTGTAACTTGCACTCAAAGTTTTACAAGTGTATGGGGGCAGGGTGGCTCTAGCTAGTGGATAGATTGTTTGATCAAAAGCTTTCATTGATGTTGATTGATGGCAAGACATGTTATCCGTCAGTTAAAAACTTAGTATAGCAAAGTTACGTGATGTCCTTTCTTTCAATCTCCCAGCCAATATCGTCAGCCTCTGCTGAGTTTTGGTCAAGGAGATGAATTCCTGCTGGGGATCATTTATTGAATGGCTACGAGATAGCTTGCACAGAAGCCACTGATCCCGCCATGTCCTTTTTCTTCCTGCACCATCAACCATCTAAATACCTGTACAAGAGATGATGGCTTGGTGCTCCTGTACAAAAAGTGTGATTTTCTAACCACTTGTTTCTTTGCACGTGTAATATTTTCTAACCAGTTCTCGAGAGCTCAAGGACTTGGCAAATTAACGTGCAGGCACAAGTAACTTGACCAGAAACTTACCTTCCGCAAATAAAAATCAATTTCGACAACCATACTCAAATACATCTGCTTGCTATACAAGAAACAGGCTCCATTAGAGAAACCATATTTAGATCGTATAAGCAAAAAGCCAAGAAATCATAACCCTTTTCTTACAGGTGGCAAAGCAGCAGTCACCATTTTGGTCTCAGAGTGAGTCCTATGAAAAGAGCCGTGCTTGGTAACACACTAACAATGCTCCAGCCAGCCTATGGATGATAGCATAATGTACAAAAATAATGGACAGCAAGCGATCCAAGATATGCACAAGATCTAATTAGCAACCTTGTTAACTAGATGGCATCTCATGATGCCTTGCCAGGGCCTTCCAAGGAGGTAGGCACGAACTGCTTGGTATATACACGATGCCTTCTCTCTCTTGCATAAATTACCCAGAAGATCAGGGACAGCATTACAGCAGCAGATACAATTACTAGCCCAACGTATATCCATTGCGTGTATCGCCGCAAACCGGGACAATAAGAATGGTTGATCTTGGTGAATGTTTCTCGCACAAAAGTGCAGTCTTCCAGGTTAACCAAGAATGGACCATAACGATTCAACCCATAACTTAGGTTTACTGCAGATTCCATCTGGTTGTACAAGCTAGGAGTAAGCCGACCAGGCGTAGTACAAATCCCAGATGATACCTGACAGGTATATTTCTTCCACACCTGCTCGTTACAGAAAACAATGGTAGTAAGCCTTTCAGTGCCATACTCTCAAGTACATTGCGGGTCAGGTGGTGTTTTGTATGCAGAAGCTGACTAAGGAGGTCTGAACTGGAATTTATAATCTTAATCAAAATTGAAAAGCACATAAATACAAAAACAAGAAAAATGCCCCTAAAATATCACTTTAAATCGCTGGCACCACAAGTTAAACAGATAGAAACTACACAAGATTTTGGAATTTCCATGACAGGGAAAACTTAACATGGGCTAAAATAAGATGATGCAAACATCACACTCTGGCCAAAGATTAAAACTAAAAATTAGGTCGTATGGCATCTGTTAGTGGGATGTGCTCATCGTGGCCTAATCTTCAGCATATCCTATGTATAAAATGCTTTCAGCCTTTCTATTTACACTATGCATGTTCACATATATTACCTGGGTAGCATTGCTTAAGTCCACTTCACCAGCAGCGCATTGCCGATCTGTATAATCAGAATTGTATGGGTTGCAAAGTACAGGCATTAGCGGACCAGATTGATTGTAATATAGACCTCCTGCTTGGCGTGGGATATTTTTGTTGGAGACAGTGTTGATGATGTTATCAACAACGTTGACAAGTTGGTAAGTTGTCTCCTTTGTCTGCCTCAAGGTTTCTTGAGCAGTTGCGTTGTCCACACAAGGGATTATATCATCCAGAGCTGTTTTGGCAGTGGGGTTCTGAACCCACTCATCCATAGAAATACAAGTATCGGCAACCACACTAGAAGATAAAAAACAAACAAATACATTTAGGGAGGGACACATACTCAACAAAGAAGAACAGCTAACACATGACAAATCGACACTTTCAAACACTTTCCAAGTCGAAGACAACAGTGCAAATGTCTCTCTTTACATGCGGTGTGCAAGAGTATCCACATGCTTAAGAAAGAAGATAATTTTGTTTTTAAAGAGTGCTTCAAATTTGTACCGTTTAAATTATTGATTCTAAATGACACTAGCTTCAACTAACTGGTAGATCAAATTAACAGCAGAGCATGTTATCAAACAAACTTTAAAGGTGTAATGTTATTCGGGTACTAAGATGCAGCTTCATTAGACCTGATCTTAAAAGCAAATAAGTTTAGAAACCTCAGGAGTACTCGTTTCTTGTGGTGTTGGAAATGAATTTCCTATCTATGTACAGATATATTGCCAAATAAAAATTTAAATTAACAAGAAAACAAAGCCTTCTACATTTCATAGCTTATAGGGCTTTTTTCCCCTCATTCTAATTTAAGATATTGAATTGCAAAATTCTAAACTAATTTGGTTTCAGGAATATTTCTTGATCAGCCAAAACATTCAGAGATTGATTATTGTGCATGGATGAACTCAGTACAATCATGATCTAGCAGGGAGAACAGTTATTAGTCAAGGCGCAGATAGTTCAAGAATTGGTTAAAACAACAGAATCAAGAGAAATGTCAGGGATATAACAAGTTAGCCTATCACTATGTAACCTAATGAAAATGAAAATTCTAGCTCACTACCAATGGGTACTGAATTTTTGCCCACTACCAATGGGTTTGTAGTGCCACAGACAAACACACAGAAGATAACCATCAAACTAATAACTACAAGCACATGTTCGCGTGTGTGTGTATATGGAAATCTACAATTAAGAACAAGAAGTTCCACATGCCAGAGTGATGCAAAAACACGAGCCATGCCAAGGATACTTAAATCTTTTTACAAAGTGACTAGGCATATATTAGGAAAAAATTTCAAACCATGGAATGTAGATCATGTGATAATTTTAACTATGGAATCAAGTGATTGATAAAAAATCAATGGCATGATGCATATCACTTTGTCAGGAATTTTGTAAAAAAAATTAAGAATCTCTAGCATTATCCAAAACACAACTACAAAAAGGTTTGTGTGTGTATATACAGACATGAAAATGTTGGAAATCTACAGTTAAGTCCAAGAAGCTCTATGTTGTTGCGCATCGTTATAGCGTATAGAGCTTCTTGGACTTAATTGTAGATGTCCAACATTTACATGTGTATATGTATCCAAACACCAGAATGTATGTACAAGGCATCTAAACATAAACTTAATTCAACAAATTTTATTTTATTTTTAAAAAAGAACATGAAGTATAAACTCTATGCATGACCCTATAACAGATTTTTTAAAAAAAATCAAAAGAATAGGAGGACAAGCTTACTTGTGGAGGAGAAGGAATACACCACACAGAACAAATGTGCACGTGACAAGAATCCAGCCAAGGATCACCAGGCTACAGTCAATAAACAGTAACATTGGGCAGAGTCATAATCTTAACTTACAATTTTTTCTTAAGTTCAAAAAAATTAACAGAAAATGGCTGAAAGATCATATCACTCACAAGTAAACAAGACACTGCATCCCGAAAATGGAGAATACTGCAACCAACGTCATCATAGAAATAATATTAGAAAAGAATTTAGTTAGATCAAACAATTAAGAATTTCCACCTCTAGTTCAAGAAAACAACACTCACCAAATCCAAGAAATGCCAGAGCAAGCATTACAGCAGCAAGGATAATCAGGATCAATCTTCTGCAATGCACAATAAAAAGTAAATGCCGTTATGAAAAATTCCAGAACCAAGCAAGAACCAGAAGAAGTTTTAAGAGCTTTTACGGACATGGTATCCAAAACATCTTGTATGCCTTCCGAATTCTTCTGTGTAGTACTGGAAAGAGTAGCACCAGAGGAGTTGATTTTTGTTTGAATGCTATCAATGTCATTTCGGACACTGGTTGGCAGAAAAACTGACAATACACCAGCATTCTTAGCCGCAGCAAGATAATCTGACACATTCCTGAGGTTTTCAGCAGTAACATCTGCCTGATTAACTACATACTCCAATGTGCGTGTTGTACTGTTGTGAAACTTCCCTTGACCAGCATACAGAACACCACATCCTGCACTGTAATTGCAGAGCAACATTGAGGGTGTCATGAAATTATTAATCATAAAAAATGCATGTAAATATAGCCCAAGAGAGAAAGAGGGATTATTACATTGCAGCAATGGTAAAGAAAATGAGGGAGATAAGAGACAGAGCATAGCATGCTCGAGAATAGCCATAAGGTTCTCTTCTACAACAGCAATAGCAGAGGCAGATAAAGGACAAGCATAGTCCAAATATCACAAACCAAACTGCAGCAACGATAAAGAAGGGAGCCGCGGTAAGACCAACAGACTGCATCATTAAAGGGACAATCAGGCCTAGGAATTAAATAGTTATTATCCAAAACAATCCACGACAGTTAATAAGATTATGAAATGACAACTTACAAACTTGACACGCATTCTCACAATAACATAAGAAAAAAAAAACCAGTGAGACGAATGGACAGTGGGAATGCAAAGCAAATCCCAAACAAGAAAACCCAAATAATGGAATCATTTTTTTTCTGTGAAAACTGTACATAATAATAATAATAATAATAATAATAATAATAATAAATTCCTTAAAAAAGGGGGAAAAAACAATTGAGAACATGAGTCATTCTACAAAATTAGGTGAAGTAATAAGAGCAAAACATCAGTAATAT
>Ga0307518_10002536_pt1 | contig 13326 bp, 5 predicted proteins | sample 25_EM_MG_FD_203889 | JGI IMG/M metagenome (GOLD analysis project Ga0307518, IMG submission 203889) | Populus trichocarpa ectomycorrhiza microbial communities from riparian zone in the Pacific Northwest, United States - 25_EM | ecosystem: Host-associated > Plants > Roots > Unclassified | place...
GAAGCATCATGCTCAACATGCTTATGCATGAAGGCACTCTTGAACATTTCCAGAATTTCACATTAATTGGGCTTCACATAGGTCATTCAGCATAGCAGATTAGAATCATGGTCAAATTTAGCCAGTTTTACTATGTTCCACTGATGCATAGAATAGAATAATTATTGACAAAATGAGGCTTGCCTGCCACTGCTACCAAAAACAACATCTATCTTGACTAACTGATTTTCAAGTTGGAGAATTACAATTATAGTGTTCTATAAGAGAAAACAAACCATTTGAGGAATAATAACTTAAAAAATTTGCTTCTCAAGAAAAAAATTTATTTAAAGAATTCAGGTGGTGAGAGAGAAATCTCACTTCACATAGGTGTTTAACTGACAAACTGGGCCGGCAACAAAGGTAGGGCTGCTGCAAGCTTGGTGTACTTTGATTGCCCAAGGAAATAAGCTTGAGATGGATATCCAACTGCAAACACATAGCAGGATTATATTATACGGAATGCCCAAATAGCATATGAGGAAAAGGCAAAAGGGGCTTGAGGGGGTTTGACACTAATTAGGTCATTCAGTGATGATTGAAAGCAAAAAAAAAAAGTGCTTAATTCCATCAGTTATTGAAATTACTCTTGACATTTTTAATAGTTCAGGCAATTTTCTCCATTGGAGAAGCAATTATTGCCATGTAGTTCATGTCGTTTTCAGTTTAGCATTTTGATCAATCTTTACTTGGACTTCGAAGTTATAGACTATCTTGTAAGCAGTGACTTGACACCACCAAATCCTCTAAACACTATATAGTTTTGCTTACCCTTCCCATCGTTAAAATTAACACATTCAAACAAGTTTTCCAAATCCCTAAATCCATGTAACCAGATCCAAACCGTCAATCTGGACCTTTCGTTTCCACTAATACCTACTTGCACATCCTCTGGGCTACAAACCCAAACTGTTCATCAATAAAGTCTATCCTGAAAATCCAAATTTTATAATCTCTAGCCTAACAGAATGGCACAAGTAGACAGACAACAAAAAATTTTCCTGCATCAATTTCATACTCATGCAAGATGTTTCACATTGCAAAAAAAGGTGATCTTAACACAAATCAATAAAAGTGAACAGCATCCAACATACCTCGTCATTTTTTTCATCTAAGCTTCTGAGATATTCTACTAGCTTGGATAAGCGAGTATTTCGTGAATTCTTGTTGTTGCAACCACTAGGATTGCCATATCGTGTGTGACTCCGAGTACCACCCCTGCCCCAAGCAAGCATTTCTGTGTTCCACGCAAGCCCAGGAGATAATCCCCTGTTTTCTCTGTTTGAATCTAAATCATTTTCAGCACCTCCACCCTCTGAATTGACTGCTGAAGAAGAAGGCTGGGAGGGCCACCGTCTCTTAGGCCTCCTATGCCTAACTTCAGTGGAGCGCTCATCAGCAGAAGATGAATCCTTGCCTATATTGTCATCATTTTCATCCTCAATGTCTTCAGATCCTTGAAAATCACTGCTCCGACTGTTCCGTCGCCTCCTTGTAATAGTCCGACGTGTTCGTGTCATGAAAGTTGACTCTTTACCCATTGTGCGTCTCTTAACTAGTGCTTCTGACTGTCTTTGAATTATTTGGGCAATTGAAGCTTGAATCTGTCAAAAACAGCAGGCAGAAACAAGGGACAGCATATTGAGTTTAGACAATGGCTCTGTCCTAAAGCAATAGTGGCTTGAATAATTCTACAAATCACAATCCTTAAAGACAAAAAATGCATGTAATTAGAGGTCTGCTGAACAAAGTAAGTGAGCCAACAGTGTCCATTGTAAAAGAACCAGTAGTCTTCTGCATTATGGAATCAAAACTCTCCACTCAAAGGGCAACAATCTCTGGGATTTTCATCTCATGGACCATAAACTCAGAAATTGAATTAATGAAAAAAATCAACGTGGACTGTCAGGTGAAATTTCCATGCTGTATGCTTCGTTCCAAGCATATGACAATCAAAGGCTCTACAAAGCAACATCATCATAGTTATCTTAATCACTGTTTTTCTTAACTTTATTCCCAGTGAAATGAAAATGAAGGTTATTACATACGCATGCAGGCAAGGGAATAAAACACAAATTAACACACCTGTTTGTTCCGAGTCATTTCCTCTTCGTGAAAAGCCAATTCCTGAGACCAAATATTGACTCAGAAAACCAGTTGTCCTTTTATTTTTAAACCAATCAAACTAGTTGCTTGATTAGATGAATACTTTCAAAAGCATTAGTTATGAAAGTAGATAAGCAAAATCACTTCTACCTCCTCCTCATACTTATCAATGTCTGGATATAAAGCTGCAATTAGGGCATCATAATTCGGATCGTCTCTCAAGGACCGCCGACTTGCACAATGTGTGCGGCAAGCAGGGCACTCATTGTTCCTGCAATATATTACCAATTCAGTAAGAAATATTGATGGTACACGGAATATGGAATTATCACAAGATTAGCCCAAAATATGGCATAATTAATGAAACATGATGTCGGGCTACAAAAAACACAGATCAAGAAAAGAGTGAGTTGTACATACCCCATTCGCATTGATTTATCAATACATTCCCTGCAAAAACGGTGCAGGCATTCCATTACAGTTCGTGTTTTCTTTATGATCCCTGTTCAGCCACCAGCATGAATAATTTACTAAAAGTTCAGCCAACCATGGATAACAAGGCAACTTGTAGGTGCAAATAATGCAGGTATTGCAGATTAATCAAAATCCTGAACAAGATAACTATGTAGCAGATAGCATATCAAACAAAATAGTATACTGCATAAGTATACAGCCTTAAATATGGTAGAAATAAAAGCACAAAGTCCAGTATTCACGATCCATGCTCTTTTTTACAATCTCAAACAAAGTGAATGCATTGATAAATCATTAATTGGAAAATTTTCCAACATTAGTTGGGAAATTTGTAAGAGTATGGAATTGGTGTAAGATTATAAACTAAATTGGAAAATTTGTAGAAGTTAAGGAAATACTGCAACCCTCCACAAATAAATCTTCAAGCTGACCACAAAGAGGTTGGTCAATTGATAATACACAATCTAGTCCAAACATCACTTGAGTTACATATAGGAGATGAACTGAGCATTCTTGGCTCCTTGTTGAAAATTGAAGGAATAATAGATTGCATTGCATATTAGAATTTCATACATGGCACCTAATGATTGTTATGAAAGCAGGCCATAGAACCAACCAACATTTTGCTTTGAACACTGAGCAAGGGTTATAAGCATACCTTCCTCTTCCTCGGGCTGCCATGCATACTTTTGAACATGGAACTATATTCATCACAGTTTAATAAAGCCAAATTTTATGAGTCAGATGCATCATGGCAATAGGTTTCCATGGAGTTCTCTATTCTCAAGAAAAAAAATGTGCCTCTGCCTAAAATATTTTTCCAAGAATTTAAATCACATCTAGCAAACAGAACACTGACAACATTTTGACACATGTTTAGCAAAAAGGAAAAGAGAAGAAAAATTGCAAGCAATGAGAGTACCTAAACATATGGGACACTGCACATCTTTACGAATGTCCGGAAGTTCCACAAAGACAAATCTGCAAACAAAATAAGATGAGAGTGGCCCTCTAAACACGCTCATTTATATATACTAGTACAGTAGAACACAAACATAAGCTAGCTGTTGGAATAGAGCATATGCTATTTGTTTCCAGGAAGAATATACATACCTATTTCATTTCTTTTCTTTTCATAGAGATGAAAATAACTTTGAAAAGATATGGAATTCGGAGTACATCAAGATATGCAGTAAATGTGCATATGCATATCTTTACAGGCAGATGAGTAAGTAAATGTTAGCCCAAAGAAAGAAAAATTGTGGATAGAAATTTCCCCTGACAACTGCTTATGGAGGCCAACCAGCAATACACTGCTGGCTTTGATCTTCATAGCCAAGTTACACATACAAGGCTACGTTACTTAGAAGATTCCAACACTGTGCATCACGATACATACTGCTCGCAGATGCAAATTCATTCCACAAACACTCCAAAACAGAAAAGCTTCACTAAGATCACAGACATGTATAGACGGTGAATACAGTTGAGCTAAACTCGACCCCTAACTCATCATCTTACATAAATGCTTCAAAAATGTGAAGGTAACTACATTTCTCATTGTTCAGTCACCAACTTAGGAACCACCAATACCACTAAAAGACACTAGCAAACCAGCAATACTGCAAATGTTATCAAATTGGTGCAAATTCCTCGTAAAAATTTAACCTTTGACTTCAACCCCACCAAGAAACATAGATCGTGAGCATGCACCAACCAACCTTCAACGCATTTAATCACTCCGAAACTAAACCTCCAAAAAAATCCCATCAACCTCCAAAACTAGAAAGCAAATCCCCTTGTAACTAAAACCCCATCAAGCACCAAATCAAACCCAAAAATCTCAAAAACCCATATAAGAAACACAGCCAAAAAGATGCACTTGACTAAATTACAGAAACAAAAGGCAAGAAACGTGTAAGAAAGAAAGCATACTCAGGCTTTTCCTCATCTTCACAACTGGAAGAAGAAGATGACGAAGAAAAAGACTGGGTTCCATCAGATTCTGAAAAAAACAAGTAAACAAAAAAATAGCTTCGATTAATCAATTGTTTTTCACATTACACGTCAAGAAACGCTTAAACACGCTTAAAGAAACAAGAACAAGAAAAAGAAAGCACCTTCTTTCCCTTCTTCCCCATCCCCTCCTCCTCCTCCTTCCACTCCCTCTTCTTCTTTTTGAACTTCTTGTTCTTTGATGTCTACTTCTTCCTCTCCCTCTTCCCCTTCTTCTTGATGCTGGCCGTTTTGAAGGTGGTGTGGTTCTTGGTCAGTTGGATGACCGTTTTGTCGAGGAGGAGACAGCTCAGACAAGTCTCGTTGTTGCTGCTGCTGATGTTGTTGTTCTTCATTGTGGGGATTAACGTTGTGTGGTGAAGAAGGAGGGGTGTTGTCGGCAGGCATTGATGGATGCTTCTTCTGTGTGTGTCTCTCTGTAAATATGTGATTTTGTTGGATCCTAAAATATATATATCTTTTTCGTTGTGGTCTGCTGCGTGTTGTGTGTATGTGTAAAAGAGAGAGGAAGAGGAAGAGGAAGATGGGGTGATTTGTTTTCTCTTTTTTATTTGTTATTTTTATACCTTTTTTATATTACTTTTTAGTGTTATTTTGTTTTCTTTTTTTCTTTTATTTTTGATTTATAATAATGGAATTTCAACATCTTGAATGCTTGCATCCAAGAGTTGTTGGCAAGTTAGAAGGTTTGAATCCTTAAAAAAAAAACCATTATTTTTAAATTTATTAATTCAATTATTCATATATCAAGTTTTGTAAGAATTATATATATAAAAGTTGTTTCTTGTAACTAGGTTATTTAAACAATGCTGGTAAGTTTGATAGATTAACTTATATTTATTTTAAATTGATATTGTTTTCAAAAAAAAAATTATAAAAAAATTGAAAATATGTAATTTTAGATTAAAAAAATTAAAAAAACAATTCTTAAAGTTATCTCAATTGAGTTATACTTGGTTTGGTTAAGTCAACAACATCACGAGTTTCTTGTTAGATCAATCAATTTTAACTAGGTAAAAATCCACTCTGACTAAAAAATAAAAATAACTTAGACTAGATTTTGTATTGATGGTTTGCTAATTGAACCCATCAAGTAAGGTTTAAGAACTATAATTTAAACCCCACATTTGACAAAGAGAAATTAAATATATTATATGTTAGAGAATAAAATAAATTATATTTTGGAACCTCACCTAATATCTTAAGCTTTTAAGTTGAATTGGTTCTTTGACATGATATCAGAGCCTTAATGATCAAGTGATCATGAATTCGAATCTCATAATGCTCATTTATTTGATAAAAATTAAGCACAATGTAATGTGAGTCATAATATGAATTATTTATTCATTTGAGAAGTGTGTTAGAGAATAATGTAAATTATATATTAGAACATCACCTAACAGTTTAAGCTATTAAGTTAAATTGATTCTTTAACAGTATATGAATTTATTAGCTAATTAAATAAATAAATAAATAAATAATTTAATTTTGATATACAAAGATTAGTTCAAGAATATAAATAATTTTAGTAAAAAAAAAAACACTTCCTTTTAAATTTGGAGATGAGAGTTTTTCTTTGTATTTACACAAGAACAAAAAACAATTTCTCAATTTTAAGCCAAATACTTTATGTTTTTTTTTATAAAAAAAATTAGTGTTTTGGAATTTATTTATTCTAATTAGGGAAAGAGAGATGAGAATCTGATATTATGCCACCAAAAGAAGAAGAACATGTTGCCTTGGTGAGTGTCCTTCTGTCTCTTCACTTTGCCCCTTTTCCTCTCCCTTTTTTAATTTTATGCAGCTATTTTATTTCCTTTTACTTTTACTTTTTTCTCAATGTTTTCTTCACTTTTAAAGCTAGCTTTTGTGACAAAATAAGTCATTTGATTAAATAGTTTTTACTGTTTTTGTTGATTTTGAAGTTGAATAGATTCTCAAACAAATTATTTACATCAAGATTATTTAAAACTCGGATATATTTATAAAGGGAAAAATTTATCTATAATTTTAAGATTCGGTCTACCATATTAATTTAGAACCGTTAATTTTAAGATTTCTATTGAATTAAATAAAAAAATTATTATTTTTATTAAAATGATATTATTTTAATTTCTTTTTAAAAAAACTTAAATTTGTCATCATCAATCCATTCAACCTACTACTTGTTATTATAATTATGAATTTACCTAATCTCAACTTATTGTTCTTCTCAAACTTGAATTTCTTAAATATTCCATAGAAATTATGAAATTAAAGGGAGACTTCACCGTGAAGCAAAGTTGAAACATTCATGGTAATTTTGTATTTTTTTTAGAAAAAAATATTTTTTTAATCGAGTTTCATCAAATTATATATTTATTTAAATTGATTTATTTAAAAATAAATTATTTTTTTGAAAATAAAATGATATTATCACGTTTCAGACTGAACGGTACGAAACCAATACATGGTAGGTCATGCTGATGACTCGTTCCGGGCATGGAGTTTAGGTCAACGATCCCACTTGGCCCTATTCAATCCATTTGCCCCTCTGAACTTCGAAAAATTCTACACAAAATTGAATAGAATAAGTTGACATATGATTGGTCCCTTTTGACCATACCCTAACTTGATCTGGGCCTGACCCCAGGGCATCTTTTACCTTTTTTGGCCCACAAAATGATTAATTATTCAATATTTGGCAGTTAACTGTTAAAGACAAAGAAATTGCCCTCCAACGGAATCCCATGTTGGTAATGATGCGTTTACTATCATCAATGTCAAGCATCCCATGTTGATTATTATACTGACTCCACTGTTTTACCGTAGGTTGTTTGTTTTTGCGTTAAAATTATATTTTATAATTTTTAATTTGTTATTTGTTTGAAATTAATATTTTTTTAATATTTTTAAATTGTTTTGATATGTTGATGTTAAAAATAATTTTTTAAAAATAAAAAAAATAATTTTTACATATTTCTAAACGAAAAATACTTTAAAAGACAATCGCTTCTACACTCTTAAACACTACCTAAGTAGAGGAATGATGATGGGTACTCATAAGTCGGATTTTTTTATATTTATATTCTAACTATTATTTATTGGGTAAAACATTTAGATATCTATAAATCATTTATCGGGTTTCGAGTATCTATATAAATATCTATTATCTACTATTATTTATTATTCAAAAAAAATAGTTAATATATATTTGAAGTATATATATGTATATTAAATGATTAAATGATAAATATTATTCATATATATATATATATATGTATATATATATATATATAGTTATAGTTTTGTATTAAAAAAATATAAATGTTTTACGAATATATCAATATAATATAAATATACATTTTGAGTTAGGTTTAAGTGGGTTTTGAGTCAGATTTGACAATATACATATACTATTCATTATCCATCAGGTAAGGTAACTATCTAAAAAATACTTATATATTCGAACAGGTCAAATTGGTATCCATTAGACTCGGATTAAATTACCACCCTTAGCTAGGCATGACATTGTGCAATTGCAAAAGGCTGCTATCTTGTTTAAGGAATCCATTTTTATTAGAATTTTCAATTAACGTTGTGATTGATTGATGATTTGGTGTATATACAATGTATTTGATGATTTTAAAGATGTTTTTCATAATATATATATATATAATTCAAATATACTTTTCGAGATAGAAAGATGGGGATAAGAACATAAAATAAATATATTTTTTAAACAATTTTAAGTGAATTTCTATCATTTTAAAAATAAATGGTACACCATTGTGTAAAAGGAAAAGGAAAAGACATGTAAAAAGTTCAATGTTATGGTTGCAAGGAATATAGATATATTGATACCCATTGTGCGAAGAAGTATTGTAATTATTTTAAAAGGCCACGACATATTATCAGAGACTTCCCTGTCCATTTTTAGAATCAAGCTAACTTATCAGGCTATAATTAGTTTTTCATCTTTTGTTGTTGGTGATTAATTTGTCCTTACTCCTGAGATAGTCAAGCAGATGATTATTTATGCCTTTTCAATATTAGGACTTCAAGGTAACAGTTTTCTACCATTAACATCTTGACTTGTTGATAATAGTGCATCTAATCATATGACTAATTTTGCTGGCACTTTTCACAATATTCATACATATACAAGATCATTATAAATTATGATTGCTAATGGTAGTCAGTCAGTGGCGGAGCTAAAAAATTTGTAATGAGGGGGCAAATTACTAACAAATACTTGATATTATATACTATATAAACATGTGTTATATATAGAGAAATCAATTTAAAATGCATGTACTAACTCATGTCAAGCAAAATTAATTTAAGAATATTTTTAAAATGAAAAAAGTTATATTATAATTATTCTTTTCGAGTTTTCATATTTTAAAACTGCTTCATAATGATTTAATTCTTAATTTCATTAAAGATATTCTTTCTTAATATATACAATTAAACTTTCATTCATCTATTTCTAAATCTTCTAGGGACTAGTGAAATTATTTGCAACAATTCTTTGTTAACTTGTTGTTTTATATAAGTGGGTTAAATATAAATATTAATATATATTTTTAATTTTTTTTATTGTATCCCTAATTTTTTGAGTTGTTTAGTACTTCATTTTTAATCACTAGTAAATTGATCACCATCATTTTTCATATGAAATTCATAACAAAATACATATTAATTCATCAAAACTCATTTCAATTCATATTCATATGCCTATAATATTATCCATACACATATTAATTTAACAAATCCATAAATTATCATAAACTCTAACATTTTTAATAACTAATTATTAAGGAATAAAACTAAAATTAAACAATGAAATAAATAGAAAAAAATAAAGGAAACTCACCTAAAACATAAAGCATAAAAAGGTTACTTACTTAACTAATTAATAGTTTAGGACCTGAAGAGAAATTTTGCAGAAAAAAGAGAGGCAAGAACAATATTTTTTTTTTTTAAAAAAAAGCTTGGATTAGTAGTTAATAAAGAAAATTAAACTTATTAAGTTATTATATTAAAATTCTAATATAAAAAATATTTTTTAAAAAAAGATTAAGGGGGCAATTGCCCCTTTAATCCTCATTATGGCTCCGCCACTATAATCAATTACCTATTCATGATGTTGGAGATGTTAACTCCTCTGTTTGATATGTATGTATATCTTTTGAACTTTTCACTAGTCTTATATTAGTAGGCTAGTTGGTTGATGATGATTGTGATGTTTTGTTTTCTTGTCATGGTTGTCTTGTACAAGATCAGGTATTGGAAAATAAACTTACAAAGGGACCTAAAGTTGGACGATTGTTATTTCTGCACTTTCTCATCCCTTTAGTTATTTATATGGCTTAACTAGTATTGACCATAAAAGGGAAATATGACACAAATATTTAGGTCATCTTAACCCTGTTGTCTTATCTCATTTAATAAACTTCGATTTCTTGGGCAATAAAGATCAATTTTCATCTTATATTTCTCTTGATTGTTTCACATGTAAATTAGGTAAGAGTACGTGTCTTTCCTTTCCTTCTCATAGCACTTGTGCTGAAAAATATTTTGATTTGCTTCATGGTAACATATGAGGTATTTCTCCAGTTATATCTTGTGCGTATTATAAATACTTTGTTACATTCATTGATGATTACAACAAATATACCTAGATTTCTTTTCTTCGTTCTAAATCTGAGGTATTTTATATATTTTAATGATATGTTCCTTATGTTGGAACTCAATTTTCTTCAGGTATTAATGTGTAAAGGTTTGAATCATGTGGGGAATATATGTCTCATGAATTTCATGAGTTTCTTAACCAAAAAGGCATTGCTTCGTAATGTTTTTATACCTATACACATCAATAAAATGATGTTGTTGAACGTAAAAATCATCATTTGCTAGATGTTACTTGTATATCATTGCTTGAATATTTTGTTCTCATTAAAATCTAGGTTGAAGTTGTATCAATAATAATCCATCTAATTAATAGATTACCCTTTAGTGTTTTGAAGTTTAAGACTCTTTATTATCATCTTTATTAATAACATCCTTGTTATCTTAACATGCATACCTTTGGTGGTGTTCGTTTTGTTCATTTGCCTTTTCATAAACACCATAAATTATTTGCTCAATATGTTAGATGTGCTTTTATAAGTTAAAATATTTCTCACAAAGGTTATGTTTGCTACGATCCATGATCTAATAGATTTTATATATCTCGTCATGTTATTTTCTTTAAAAATCAATATCCTTTTCCCATTCATGTTGCCTATGTGTCTAAGATACTTGTTCTTATATACTTTAATGACTTGCCTTGTATTCCTGAACTTTTCAAGCCTGGATTTGTGTATGAAAGATGTTGCTTAACTTTGTCTCTTCTTGAGTCTGACCCGCTATCTAAGCCTATTCTAATGATGCCTTCCATGATTGAGTTGGATTCTAGCCCTATTCCTCATCATTCTACTAGACTCTCTCATCCTCTTGATCGATATGGATTTTCTCCTACCTCATTCCAAGCTACTTTGTCATATATTCCAATTCTTACGTGTTATTTTGAGGCAATTAAGCATGAATATTGGTGGGAGGCCATGGTAGATAAGGTCCATGCTCTTAAGATAATCATACATGAGATGTTGTTCCTTGCCCAACAATTGTTAAAGCTAATGTTTATAAGTGGGTTCACTCGATCAAACTTTGTTCTAATGGGACTTTGGATAGATATAAAGCACAATTTGTTACTCTTGGTACCAAACAAGAATATAGGGTGGACTATGAGGAGAGTTTTGCTCTGGTTGCTAAGATGACTGCAATACGAACTATTATTTTGATTATTGCTTCACAAGGTTGGTTGCTTCATAAAATAGATATCAAAAACACCTTTTTTCATGGTGATCTCAAGAGAAAGCTTACATGACACCACCTCTTAGTCTAATCTCCAACTCTTTCTTGGATGTCTATAAATTGAAGCACTCTTTATATAGACTAAAGCAGACTCCTCGAGCTTAGATTGACAAATATCAAGCCACTTTGCTTCAATTTTTTTTCCAGCAAAACAAGTATGACTCTTTCTTGTTTCTTTACAAAACATCTATGAGTATTATTCTTCTCATTGTCTATACTAATGATATTATTATTATTGGGATAGATTCCACTTTGATTACCCATCTCCAATAGCATCTTCATGCCTCGTTTTATATGAAGGATCTTGGTCTACTGGCATTCTTCTTGGGGTTATAGTCTCTCACCGATTCCTCTGGTAAATTCCTGAATCAACATAAATATACGCAAGGTTTGATTACTTTGGCAAGTTTTTAGGATACCTCATCTATGGATACTCCTTTAAAGGTTAACATGAAATATCATCATGAGAAAAACGACCTTCTTCTTGATCCTACTGCTTTTCATCAACTAGTTGAGAGCCTGGATTATTTAATGATCACATTTCATGATATCTCTTTTACGATTTGGCAAGTTAGCCAGTTTATGCAATCTTCATGTCATATCCATTTAGCTTCTATTCATCATGTCATTCAATATCTCAGAGGCTTCCCTAGCCATGAGTTGTTCTTTCCTACCTGTATTTCCCTTCGCTTTATTGCATTTAGTGATGTTGATTGGGCTGGATGTCTTAATACTCATTGTTCTGTTACTGGATTATGCATGTTTCTTGATGAATCCTTGATCTTTTGAAAGAGTAAGAAGTAATGTATGTGTCTAAACCCTCTATAGAATCCGAATATCATGTTATATCTGCTACTTGTTTTGAGATTATTTAGTTATATGGTCTGTTAACTGAGCTTGGTTTCTCTCAGTTCAACCCCACTCTTCTTATGGCAATAACACAAGTGCCATTCAAATTGGGGTCAATCTTGTTTTTTATGAGTGTACGAAACACTTTGAAGTAGACTGTCATTCTATTCAAGAAGTTGTGGATACCTGGATCATCATTTTCTGCATGTTTCCACTGATCTTCAGCTTGCCAACATATTTGCCAAGGCTATAACCTGACAACGCCATCAATTTCCGGTTGGTAAATTGATGCTTTTTGATCGACCAACATCAATTTGAAAAGGGGTGTCAGTCAGATATAGGTTGACATTATTTAAAGCCATATTAATTATAGGATTTTAATTATATAATTGTATATATGGTTTATATATTTAGCTAGGTTGGAGCTAGAAATCAGCCTTGTAATTAAGGATGTATGATGCTATTTGGTTTGATATAATGAAAGGAACTCTTTATTGAAAGGCATTCAGACAAAACCTAAAGTTTTTATTAAGCCACACAACAACATATACCTAGTGCCATAACTAACAACCCTACCACCACATATGATTGTCACGATATGACATCAGCAGGTGTTTAACCTAAAAACAGGGTATTAAATAGATAATAAATATAGAAAAGAGTATCACCAACACTACATCCTTAGGATGACATAAGAGAAGGAATACTCAGTTTGGCTAATAATTGGCATTTTCTTGGATAATTATCTTAATTCTTCCATTTCATCAAGTTATCCACAAACCACCTGCATCATAATCATCCTCAATTAAGCTACATCTTGATGATTTATGACATCAGAAAGGTCAAAAACATTAGAAATTTGTAATTCATGTAGATATATGTAATTTGATTAAGATACTTTACATGTGTGTACATATGTGAGTCTGTGTTAACTAATGTCAA
>Ga0307518_10002537_pt1 | contig 13324 bp, 12 predicted proteins | sample 25_EM_MG_FD_203889 | JGI IMG/M metagenome (GOLD analysis project Ga0307518, IMG submission 203889) | Populus trichocarpa ectomycorrhiza microbial communities from riparian zone in the Pacific Northwest, United States - 25_EM | ecosystem: Host-associated > Plants > Roots > Unclassified | place...
GCCACGAACAGCTTGTCCACGTCGATCCGGCCGCGTTTCACCAGGTAGTAGTCCACGATCATGATGCCGAACAGCGGGCCGAGGAAGGCACCGAGGCCGCCGAGGAAGTAGTTGACCACTGCGGGGGAGGAGTACAGCTTCCACGGCAGCACGCACAGCGCCGCGACCGCGCTGATCATCCCGCCGATGGTGAAGGTGATCCGTTTCGGCCAGATGTTGGCCAGATCGTAGGCGGGGGAGACGAAGTTCGCGACGATGTTCACGCCCATGGTGGCGATCGCGAAGGTCAGCGCGCCGATGATCAGCACGGGTGTGTTGTCGATGCGGGCCAGCAGTTCGGCGGGGTCGGTGATGGCCTCGCCGAACACCTGGAGGCTGCCCGCCGTGACGAGGACCGACAGCAGCGCGAACGCCGTCGAGTTGATCGGCAGGCCCCAGAAGTTCCCGCGCCGCACCGTTTTCTGGTTCGGGGCGAACCGGGAGAAGTCGCAGAAGTTGAGCATCAGGGTGCCGTAGATCGACAGGATCAGGCCGACGGCGCCGAACCATTGCCGTACTTGCTCCCCTGTGGACAGTGCCTTCGGGTTGCTGGTCAAGGAGATGTTCCAGTCTGCGGCGGCCAGTACCCAGACGGCGAGCGCGATCATGACGACCCAGATACCGGGACCGCACCAGTCCTGGAACTTGCGCACGGCCTCCATGCCGCGGGTGAGCACGAGCGCCTGCGCGAGCCACAACGCGATGAAACAGATCCAGCCGAGGGCGTGCAGGCCGAGGAAACCCACCTCTGTCAACGGTTTCAGCCCCGGGTCGATCGCGAGCACCAGCAGCGTGATGGCCACGGAGGCGAGATAGGTCTGGATGCCGTACCAGAAGATCGCGATGATCGCGCGGATCAGGGCCGGCAGGTTCGCGCCGAAGGTGCCGAAGCTGATGCGGGCGACGACGGGGAACGGGACGCCGGTCTTCTGGCCGATCCGGCCCATCAGGTTCATGCCGAGGTAGATGAGCACGAAACCGGTCAGCAGGGCGGTGAACACCTGCCACGCCGAGAGCCCGAGGACGAACAGGCCCGCCGCGAAGGTGTAGTTGCCGAGGTTGTGCACGTCCGACATCCACAGCGCGAAGATGTCGTAGACCTTCCAGCGGCGTTCTTTCGCCGGGGCGAGGTCTTCGTTCCAGAGCCGGGGATCGGCGTTCTCGGTGGTAGGCGCTTCGGACCGGGTTGCTGGGGCGGCGGTCATGCGGGCCTCCGATCGACGGGGAGTCCGGTCGATTTGGTATCCCAAAATTTGGCATCCCAAATATCACCCCGCGGTGGCCCGTCGTCAAGGTTTCTGCCGATAAACTCGGGTTACGAGCTGTTACGGCGGTGTTGAAGAGGGGGTCAGGTGGCCGAGGAAGGACAGCGTCAGCCGCTGGCCGCGACCCGGCAGCGGGTCCGCGACGAGCTGCGTGAACGTATCCTCGCCGGACGGCTGAAGCCGGGGGACAGGCTGGTCGAACGCGAACTCGCCGAGGATCTCGGCGTCTCGCGCGTGCCGGTGCGTGAGGCCATCCGCAGCCTGGAGGCCGAAGGCTTCCTCGCCGTCCAATCGCCCCGCCGGATCGTCGTGCGCCAGCTGGCCAGGGCCGACGTCGAGGAGCTGTTCGACGTCCGCGAGGCGCTCGAAGGACTCGCGGCCGGGCTGGCCGCCGAACGGGCGGGCAAAGCGGAACTCCGCGCCCTCGAACGTCTGCTCACCGAAGCCGCCCGCGCGACCGAGAGCGGCGACCCGGCCCGCATCACGCTGCTCAACACGCGCTTCCACGACCAGATCGTCGCGCTCGCGGGGAACGGCCTGCTGCACGAGATCCTCCGCCCGCTCGAGGGCAGGCTGCGCTGGCTGACCAGCCAGAACGAGCACTGGGGCGAACTGCTCGACGAGCACCGCCGCCTCTACGACGCGATCGCTTCGGGTGACGCCGACCGGGCGCGGGCCCATGCCGTCGAGCATGTGCGGGTCAACCGCGAAGTGACGTTGAAGACGCTGTTCCCCGAAGATGGCGGAGAACGCTCCGCCGGGTGAACCCCGTCAATGGCCGAGCATCGCGGTCCAGGTCTCGGCGAATCCGGGGAAGGTCTTCCCGACCGTTTCCGGGTTCTCCACCTCCACGCCCTCGACCTTCAGGCCGAGCACGGCCGCCGCCATCACCAGGCGGTGATCGTCGTAGGTGCGGAACTTCCCGCCGTGCAGGGGTGCCGGCGTGATCCGCAGGCCGTCCTCGGTCTCGCGGACGTCGGCGCCGAGCGACGACAGTTCGGTGGCGAGCGCGGTCAGCCGGTCGGTCTCGTGGCCGCGCAGATGCGCGACCCCGGAGATGACCGACGGCCCCTCGGCGAAGCACAGCAGCGCCGCGATCACCGGCGTCAGCTCCCCGACGTCGTGCAGATCCAGTTCGACGCCCGGGATCGTGCCGCTGCCGGTGACCGTCAGGCCCGCCGCGTCGAGTTCGGCGGTGGCGCCGAGGACGGGCATGAGGCTGCGCAGCCAGTCACCGGGCTGGGTCGTCCGCTGCGGCCAGCCCGCGATCCGCACCGTGCCGCCGGTCGCGACCGCTGCGGCGACGAACGGTGCCGCCGTCGAGAGGTCCGGCTCGACGACGTACTCGGGGCAGGAAAGCCGTGTCGGGGCGACGTGGAACTCGGTGCCCTCACGGTCCACAGTGGCCCCGAACCGGCGCAGCATCTCGACCGTCATCGCGATATGCGGTTCGCTCGGCACCTGGCCGCCCACGAGGCGCACGGTGACACCCTGCTGGAACGACGGCCCGGCGAGCAGCAGCGCCGACAGGAACTGGCTCGACGCGGAGGCGTCCAGATCGACCCTGCCGCCCCGCAAACCGCCTTCGCCGTGGACGGTGAAGGGCGGCGCCTCGCGGCGGTCGTCGTCGACGCGGGCGCCGAGGTCGCGCAGCGCCTTCAGCAGCGGCCCGATGGGACGGCGGCGGATGGCCTCGTCGCCGTCGAACAGCGCCGGGCCGGTGCCCAGCGCGGCGAGCGCGGGGGTGAACCGGGCGACCGTGCCCGCGTTGCCGAGTTCCACCCGGACGGTTTCGTCGGGATGGACGCGGCCGGGGCCGAGCGGGTGCACGAGATAGCCGCCGATGCTGCCCTGCGAGTGGGCGCCGAGGGCGTAGATGGCGCCGAGCATCAGGCGCGCGTCCCGGGAGTCGAGCGGAGTCCGCACCCGCGTCGGCGCGCTGGCGAGCGCGGCGAGGACATAGGCCCGGTTGGTGATCGACTTCGAGCCGGGGACGCGGATGTCCGCGTCGAGCGGGCCTTCCGCGACCGGTGCGGTCCAGGTGTCGTGCGCGTCTGTCACGCCGCGAGGGTAGCGGTTTTCCACTCCATCGGACGCTTGCGGCGTGGCCGATGAGCGCTACGGCGGGCGTGCGATAAGGTGGAAGCCCGTGGGACTTCAGTCGCGGGCTACCAAGTATGTCTTTGTCACCGGAGGCGTTGCCTCCTCTCTGGGTAAGGGACTCACGGCTTCCAGCCTGGGTCAGCTCCTTACCGCACGTGGGCTCCGGGTCACGATGCAGAAGCTGGATCCGTACCTCAACGTCGATCCGGGCACGATGAACCCGTTCCAGCACGGTGAGGTGTTCGTCACCGACGACGGCGCCGAAACCGATCTGGACATCGGGCACTACGAGCGTTTTCTCGACCGGGCTCTCGACGGCAAGGCGAACGTCACCACCGGGCAGGTGTACTCCGAGGTCATCGCCAAGGAGCGCCGCGGTGAGTACCTCGGCGACACCGTGCAGGTCATCCCGCACATCACCGACGAGATCAAGGCGAGGATCACCGCCGCGGCGGGCGCCGACGAGGACGGGAACAGCCCGGACGTCGTGATCACCGAGGTCGGCGGCACCGTCGGCGACATCGAGTCGCTGCCGTTCCTGGAGGCCTGCCGTCAGGTCCGCCACGACGTCGGCCGCGACCAGTGCTTCTTCCTCCACGTCTCGCTGGTCCCGTACCTCGCCCCGTCGGGTGAGCTCAAGACCAAGCCGACCCAGCACTCGGTCGCCGCGCTGCGCAACATCGGTATCCAGCCCGACGCGCTCGTCTGCCGCGCCGACCGCGAGCTGCCGGAGGACCTCAAGCGCAAGATCGGCCTGATGTGCGACGTCGACACCGAGGCCGTCATCGCCTGCCCCGACGCGCCGTCGATCTACGACATCCCGAAGGTGCTGCACCGTGAGGCGCTCGACGCCTACGTGGTGCGCCGTCTCGGGCTGCCGTTCCGCGACGTCGACTGGACCGTGTGGGGCGACCTGCTCGACCGCGTGCACAACCCGTCGGAGACGGTGCGGGTCGCGGTCGTCGGCAAGTACATCGACCTGCCGGACGCGTACCTGTCGGTGACCGAGGCGCTGCGCGCGGGCGGGTTCGCCCACCGCGCCAAGGTGCAGATCGCCTGGGTCCCCTCGGACTCCTGCGAGACCCCGGCCGGTGCCGCGGCCGCGCTGTCCGATGTGGACGGTGTGCTCATCCCCGGCGGGTTCGGCATCCGCGGTATCGAGGGCAAGGTCGGCGCCATCGCCTACGCCCGCACCCACGGGGTGCCGCTGCTGGGCCTGTGCCTCGGCCTGCAGTGCATGGTGATCGACGCGGCGCGGAACCTGGCCGGGATCAAGGACGCGAACTCGGCCGAGTTCGAGGACGGCCCGAACCCGGTCATCTCCACGATGGCCGACCAGCGTGACGTCGTCGCCGGCGAGCGCGACATGGGCGGCACGATGCGGCTCGGCGCGTACGTCGCCAAGCTCAAGCCGGGCTCGCAGGTCGCGAAGGCGTACGGCAGCACCGAGGTCTCCGAGCGGCACCGTCACCGCTACGAGGTCAACAACGCCTACCGCAAGCGCCTTTCCGACGCCGGTCTGGTGTTCTCGGGCACCTCGCCCGACGACCACCTGGTCGAGTTCGTGGAGCTGCCCGCCGACAAGCACCCGTTCTTCGTCGGCACCCAGGCGCACCCGGAGCTCAAGAGCCGCCCGACCCGGCCGCACCCGCTGTTCAGCGCGTTCGTGAAGGCCGTCGTGGACCGCAAGGTCGCCGAGCGGCTGCCGGTCGAGCTGCCCGAGGCCCCGCAGACGGTGGCCCGGTGACCGAACCCGGCAAGCACGAGTTCACCGTCGCGTCCACAAGGGACGTCCACATCGGACGCGTCGTGGGGCTGCGGGTCGACGAGGTCGTGATGCCCGGCGGCGGCACCGCCCGGCGTGAGGTCGTCGAGCACCTCGGCGCGGTCGCCGTCGTCGCGCTGGACGAGGACGGCGCGGTGACGCTGATCCACCAGTACCGCCACCCGATCGGGCGGCGGCTGTGGGAACTGCCCGCCGGGCTGATCGACAAGGCGGGGGAGGACCCCGTCGGCGCGGCCAAACGCGAACTGGTCGAGGAGGTCGGGCTCAGCGCCGGACGCTGGGAGACCCTGGTCGACGTCGCGGCGTCGCCCGGCTTCACCGACGAGGTCGTCCGCGTCTACCTCGCCCGCGAACTGTCCGAAGTGGACAGGGAGATGCTCGGCGAGGAGGAGGCCGACCTCGTCATGCGGAAGTTCCCGCTCGCCGAGGCGGTCCGGATGGCGCTGGCGGGTGAGCTGGTGAACGGGGCGACCGTCGGCGGCGTGCTCGCCGCGCACGCGGTGCTTTCGGGGGCGGCTTCCTCGCGGCCTTCGGACGCTCCTTGGGAGGACAGGCCGACGAAGTTCGCTTCGCGCGGCCTCTGACGCTCGTGAGTGGTAAGGACGGTTCTAACCGTCCTTACCACTCACGAGGCTCTAGTCGCGGAGACGGCGGCCTTGGGCATCGGTGCCGCCGTTCGCCAGCAGCACGATCCCGTCGACCATCGGCCAGACCACCCCGACGCCGCAGGTGACCAGCACGACCGCCAGCTGCCCGAGGGCGAGACCGATGTGCCCGGTGTAGAACCGCCCGATCCCGAACGGAAGCACGATCTGCAGCACCCCGGCGGCGATCTTCGATTTCGGCGAGTAGGGCAGCACCGCGGCGGGCCGCTGATACACGGGCACGAACGGCGGCGGGTCGAACCGCGGCGCCAGGTACTTCGGGTGCGGCGCGGGCAGGTCCTGGAACAGCGGCCGGAGTTCGCCGAGCGTCACGGCCTCGTACGCGGCGAGGACGCGGCCCTCGTACTCGTCCGGGGTCAGCCTGCCCTGGCTGTAGTGGTCGCCGAGCAGCCGCGCGGCCTCTTCGCGCTCGGCGGTGCCGACGCGCATCTCCTCCGGGTCCGGTTGCTGCGACATGCTCCCAAGGTAGCCCGTTTCACACCCGCGGCGCGGTACGCGCGGCGAACCCCCGATCGGGTCGCGGTCGTCCTAGAGTGTCCGTGTGTCACGGGCCGGCGATAGCGGAGTCGCCCAGGTGGTCGCCGCTTACCTCGACCATCTGGTGGTCGAGCGCGGGACCGCGAGGAACACCCTCGACAGCTACTCCCGTGACCTGCGCCGGTACACCGCGTACCTCGGCGACGCCGACGTCGAGCGCTTCGCCGACGTCACCTCGGCGCACATCACCTCCTTCGGCGCGGCGCTGCGTGAGGGCGACGACGAGCATCAGCCGCTGGCCGCGTCCTCGGCGGCCCGCGCGCTGGTCGCGGTGCGGGGGCTGCACAAGTTCGCGCACGCCGACGGCATCACCGAGCACGACCCGGCCCGCGAGGTCCGCCCGCCCGCCGCGGCCAAACGGCTGCCCAAGGCGCTGCCGGTGGGCGACGTGCTGAAACTGCTGGAAACCCCGCCACCCGAGGGCGAACGGCCGCTGCGGGACCGGGCGCTGCTGGAACTGCTCTACTCCACCGGCGCGCGGATCTCCGAGGCCGTCGGGCTCGACGTCGACGACATCGACGACGCCGAACGGACCGTGCTGCTCGACGGCAAGGGCGGCAAACAGCGCATCGTGCCGATCGGCCGTCCCGCACTGGAAGCGGTCCACGCGTATCTCGTCCGCGCTCGGCCAGCCCTCGCCACCCACGGCAGGGGGACGCCCGCGATGTTCCTGAACGCCCGCGGCTCCAGGCTTTCCCGGCAGAGCGCGTGGCAGGTCCTCAAGGACACCGCGGAATCCGCGGGGATCACGGCGGGCGTTTCCCCGCACACGTTGCGCCATTCCTTCGCCACGCATCTGCTCGAAGGCGGCGCCGACGTCCGCGTCGTGCAGGAGCTGCTCGGTCACGCTTCGGTGACCACCACCCAGGTGTACACGCTGGTCACGGTCAACACGCTCCGCGAGGTTTACGCGACAGCACATCCCCGCGCGCTCGGCTAATCACCCCGGTCGGTCCCGGCGTGCCTCGTTGGCTCGACTCCCGGATCGCGCATAGGCTGCCGAGGATCCTGCCGAAGAGGAGCTTTCGCGTTATGTCGACACCGAACGAGCCGGCGAAGCCGTCCGCGTCCGCCGGTTCGGCTGCCGCGAGCCTCAGCCAGGTGACCATCGCAACCCCCGCCGAACACGACGGCGACGAACCGTCGGAGGACACGATCTCTTCCCGCGGCCGCAAGGCCAAGCGCGCCAAAGAAACCAAGCAGCAAGAACTCGAGAGGGACGGTATCGGCCCCACCGGTCGTCCGTTCCGCGAGATCCCCGACCCGCCGCCGCTGGACCGGCACGGCCCCGCACTGGTGATGGCCATGTGCAACCAGAAGGGCGGCGTCGGCAAGACCACCTCGACCATCAACCTCGGCGCGGCGCTGGCCGAATGCGGCCGCCGGGTGCTGCTGGTCGACTTCGATCCGCAGGGCGCGCTCTCGGTCGGCCTCGGCATTCAGCCGCACGAGCTGGACCAGACGGTCTACAACGTCATCATGGAGCGCTCGGTCAGCATCACCGACGTCATCCGGAAGACCCGGGTGGACGGCGTCGACCTGCTGCCGAGCAACATCGACCTGTCCGCGGCCGAGGTCCAGTTGGTCGCAGAGGTAGGGCGCGAACACACGTTGTTACGGGTCCTTCGTCCGGTCATGAACGACTACGACTATGTTCTTGTCGACTGCCAGCCCTCGCTAGGCCTGCTGACGGTGAACGCACTGACCGCCGCGGACGGTGTGATCATCCCGCTGGAGTGCGAGTTCTTCAGTCTGCGAGGCGTAGCGCTCCTGATCGACACCATCGAGAAGGTGCAGGAACGCCTCAACCCCAAACTGGACATCACCGGGATTCTCGCCACCATGTACGACCCGAGAACCCTGCACTCGAAGGAGGTCATGGCGAGAGTGGTGGAGGCATTCGGCGACACCGTGTTCGACACGGTGATCAACCGCACCGTGCGGTTCCCCGAGACGACGGTCGCGGGCGAGCCGATCACGACCTGGGCTCCCAAATCAGCGGGCGCGGCGGCTTATCGCGCGCTGGCACGTGAGGTGATCGCTCGGTGAGCAGGCGAGCTTCCCTGCCCGGAGCGTCCGAACTTTTCAGGATCACCTCCAGCCCCGCGCTCGATCTCCCGCCCGCGCCCGAACAGCCCGCGCCCTCGAAGGGGAACGGCAACGGGAACGGATCCGGGAACGAGCACAAGGATCAGCTGACCCGTGCCGCGCGCAGCGGTTCGGGGCGGACCAAGCACGACGCGAAGATCACCGTCTACGTCTCCGGCGACGAACTGCTGGCGATGGAGCAGGCCAGGCTGAACCTCCGGGCGAAGCACGGTCTCGTGCTCGATCGCGGCAGGCTGGTCCGCGAGGCGGTGGCCGTGCTGCTGGCCGACTTCGACGCGGCGGGCGAGGACTCGGTCCTCGTCCAACGCCTGCGGGCGGGCAGCGAGGACGGGAAAGAGACCGAGAACTGATGGACGACCCGGCCGCGGCTGCTCCCAGCGGCTCAGAGCCGGTCGAGCGGACAGAGGCAGACGAGACCCCCGTCGTGCACGAGACCGTGCACGGCGGGATGGTCCCCGAAGGACTGGCCAGTGAAGAGCTGAGCACGTCCAAGTTCAAGGTGAACCTGGCGAACTTCCAGGGCCCGTTCGATCTGCTGCTCCAGCTGATCTCGCAGCACCAGCTCGACGTCACCGAAGTCGCGCTGCACCAGGTCACGGACGATTTCATCGCCTACACCCGCGCGCTCGGCACGGAGTGGAACCTCGACGAGACGACCGAGTTCCTGGTCATTGCGGCGACCCTGCTCGACCTCAAGGCGGCGCGCCTGCTGCCCGCCGCCGAGGTGGAGAGCGAAGACGACCTCGCCCTGCTCGAAGCACGGGACCTGCTGTTCGCGCGCGTGCTGCAGTACCGGGCGTACAAGCAGGTCGCGGCGCTGTTCGGGGAGCTGGAGGCCGGCGCGCTGCGGCGGTACCCGCGCTCGGTCGCGCTCGAAGACCGGTTCATGGGGCTGCTGCCCGAGGTCATGCTCGGCGTCGACGTGGGGAAGTTCTCCGAGATCGCGGTCGCGGTCTTCAAACCGAAGCCGCCGCCGACGGTGTCGATCGCGCATATCCACATGGGCCGGGTCTCGGTGCGCGAGCACGCCGCGCTGCTGCGGCTCAAACTCGCGGAACGAGGCGAAGCGACCTTTGGCGAACTGGTCGAGGACTGCGAGCACACCGTCGAGATCGTGGCGCGGTTCCTCGCGCTGCTGGAGCTGTACCGGGAGTCCTCGGTCCAGTTCGAACAGCTGGAGGCGCTCGCCGAACTGCACGTGCGCTGGACCGGCGGGTCCGTGGAGCAGGCGTCGGTGGCGGCCGAACAGGACCTCGCCGCCGTCGAGGACGAGGAGTACGGGTGACCCCGGAGAACACCGAAGAGACCGAGACCCCCGAGACCGGGGATGGGCCGAAAGCTCCCATCGCCGAGTCCGACGAGGCGAAGGACGCTTTCAGCCCGCCGGAGGCCGAAGAGGAGCCGCCCGCCGACGAAGGTCTCGTCGCGGCCGGTGACGGCGACTATCCCGACGTCACCTCGGACGAGGCGCTCGAAGCGGCGCTGGAGGCGTTGCTCCTGGTCGTCGACTCGCCGATCAACGAGGAATCGCTCGCCGACACCGTCGGGCAGCCCGTGTCGCGGGTGACCGTGGCGCTGCGCACGATGGCGCAGAAGTTCACCGAGCGGACCAGCGGAATCGACCTGCGCCGAGTCGGCGAAGGGTGGCGGTTCTACACTAGGGACGTCTATGCCCCGTTCGTGGAGAAGCTTCTGCTCGACGGCCAGCGTTCCAAGCTGACGCGAGCCGCACTGGAGAGCCTCGCCGTGATCGCCTATCGGCAGCCGGTGACCAGGGCCAGGGTCGCCGCCGTCCGAGGGGTGAACGTGGACGGGGTGATCAGGACGCTGCTGGCGCGCGGCCTGATCGAGGAGATGGGGACCGACCCCGAAACCACTGGCACGCTGTACGTGACGACCGAGCTGTTCCTGGAGCGACTGGGCCTGTCGTCCCTGGCCGACCTTCCGCCCATCGCTCCGTTGCTACCCGAAGTGGACACCATCGATGACATCTGACCCGCATCCCGACGGCATTCGGCTGCAGAAGGTCCTTTCGCAGGCGGGCGTGGCCTCGCGGCGCGCCGCCGAGGACCTGATCGTGCGCGGTCGCGTGAGCGTGGACGGCAAGGTGGTCACCGAACTCGGCCGCCGGGTCGATCCGGACAACTCCGTGATCCACGTCGACGGCACCCGCGTCCAGGTCCGCGAGGACCTCGTCTACCTCCTGCTGAACAAGCCCAAGGGCGTGCACAGCACGATGAACGACGACCGCGGCCGTCCCTGCGTCGGCGACTACCTGCGCGGCCGGTACGAAGAGACGCCAGGAATCGTGCACGTCGGCAGGCTCGACGAGAACACCGAGGGGCTCCTGCTCCTCACCAACGACGGCGACCTCGGGCACCGGCTGATGCATCCGTCGTTCCGTGTGCTGAAGACCTACTTCGCCGAGGTCGAGGGCATCGTCCCGCGCGGGCTCGGCAAGGAACTGCGCGCGGGTTTCGAGCTCCCGGACGGCATCGTCAAGGTCGACCAGTTCCGCGTCAAGGACATGCTGGCCGGGCGCACGCAGATCGAGCTGGTCATCCACGAAGGCCGCAAGCACATCGTGCGGCGGCTCATGGCGGCCACCGGGCACCCGGTGCGCAAACTGGTCCGGACCGCGCTGGGCGACGTCCAGCTCGGTGCCCAGCGCTCGGGCTCGATCCGGCGGCTGAACCGCGGCGAGGTCGGCTCGCTGTACCGCGCCGTCGATCTGTAACCAAGACTTTCCGCTCTACTGCACGCGTGATCATCGCGTTTAGCTCTCCCTGACGGGCTTTCAGCCGACGGGGAAGGGCTCAACCGTGAAAACAGTTGTGCTGGCAGGGATCTTGGCGGTCGCCGCGGCCGTGGTCGCGGCACCGCAGGCCGCCGCGAAACCGCGGAGCAGCGAACCGGTCTACGACTTCGCCCAGGCCGTCCGCGAGACGGCCTGGGTGGACATCGGGCTCGACGGGGACGGCGACGGCCGATCGGACCGGGTCGCCGCCGACATCATCCGTCCGAAGGAACCGGCGGCGCAGGGCAAGAAGGTCCCGGTCATCATGGACGCGAGCCCGTACTACTCGTGCTGCGGACGCGGCAACGAGAGCGAGCTCAAGACCTACGATTCGGCGGGCAGGCCGGTCGGGTTCCCGCTCTACTACGACAACTTCTTCGTCCCTCGCGGGTACGCCGTGGTCCTGGTGGATCTGGCCGGTACCAACAAATCCCGCGGTTGCACCGATATCGGCGGGCCCTCGGACATCGAGTCGGCGCGCAAGGTGGTCGACTGGCTGAACGGCCGGGCGAACGGCTACACGACGGCGACCGGGTCGGCGAGGACGAACGCGACGTGGTCGACGGGCGCGGTCGGCATGATCGGGAAGTCCTACGACGGAACCGTGGCCAACGGCGTCGCCGCGACCGGTGTCGACGGGCTCAAGACCATCGTGCCGATCGGCGCCATCAGCTCCTGGTACGACTACTACCGTTCCGACGGCGCGAACCTGCGTCAGGGCAGTCCGGCGGGGCTCGCGCAGACCGTTTCGCAGCGCAACGGCGGGCAGAACTGCAGTGCGGCGAACCGGAAGCTGACCGCCGGCGCGACCTCGAACGGCGACTACAACGCGTTCTGGCTCGACCGGGACTACGTGCAGAGCGCCTCGAAGGTGAAGGCCAGCGTGCTCGCTTCGCACGGCCTCGGCGACCTCAACGTCAAGACCATCAACTTCGGGCAATGGTGGGAAGCGCTGAACGTGGAGCGCAAGATCTGGCTGACGCAGGCCGGTCACGTCGACCCGTTCGACTACCGACGCTCGGCTTGGGTCGACACGCTGCACAAGTGGTTCGACCATTACCTGCTCGGCGTCGACAACGGCATCGAGAAGACCCCGGGCGCGAGTGTGGAACGCGAGCCCGACGTCTGGGTGGACCAGCCGGCGTGGCCCGCGGGCAGTGCCGTCACGCTGCGCCCCGCGTCCGGTAGCACTCCGGGAGTCGGCACGCTCGGCAGTTCTCCTGGCACGGGCACGGCGTCGTTCACGGACTCCTCCGGTCAGTCCTCGAACAGCTGGGCCGCGAGGCCGACGGAGACCTCGAACGGGCGCGTGCTGTTCAGCACGGGCGCGCTGGCGAAGGACCTTCACGTGTCCGGCACCGCGAAGGTGACTGTGACCGCAACGCCGTCGACGTCCACTGCGCGTCTTTCGGCGATCCTCGTGGACTACGGCCCGGCGACCATCCGGAACTACACCGGGCCGAAGGAAGGCATCAAGAACGAGCTGACCCAGTCATGCTGGGGTTCGAGCGCTTCGGGCAACGACGCGTGCTACCTGAACACGAGCACCGACGCGGTCTCGGTGGGGCTGAACATCATCAGCCGCGGTTGGGCGGATCTGGCCAACCACGGTTCGCTGAGCCAGGAATCGCCGCTGACGCCGGGGCAGCCGTACACGATGACGTTCCGGCTGGCGAGCACGGATCACGTCGTCCCGCAGGGACATCAGCTCGCGCTGATCATCGGCGGGACGGACGGCTCGTTCATCTCGGGACCGGCGCAGTACCCGAAGATCACGGTGGATCTGGGCAAGACGTCGCTGGCGCTGCCTGTCGCGGGCGCGGGACCGTCGGCGGTGCCGGCTCCGCTTCCGTCGGCACCGGTCCAGATCGCTCCCGCCACTCTTTCGGGGCTTGAGCGCGGGTAGGACTCGGCGCTGACCCCTCGTGTCGTCCGTCTGATCACGCGAGTTACGCCCCCAATCACGCGAGTTACGCCCCCCAATCACGCGAGTTACGCCTTCGATCACGCGAGTTCCGTGCCC
>Ga0307518_10002538_pt1 | contig 13322 bp, 10 predicted proteins | sample 25_EM_MG_FD_203889 | JGI IMG/M metagenome (GOLD analysis project Ga0307518, IMG submission 203889) | Populus trichocarpa ectomycorrhiza microbial communities from riparian zone in the Pacific Northwest, United States - 25_EM | ecosystem: Host-associated > Plants > Roots > Unclassified | place...
AACAAAGGTAAGAGTTTTGCTTGCTACTCGACGGTTATTGTAGGTGGTAATCCTGGCCCAGTAAAGATATCTTACAGAATCCTCTTTTGCCCCCATTGACCAAGCGCTGTCTGCATTTCATGACCTCAAGCAGGTATTCTTGCCATCTCGAACTCGACCAGATTTCAATTTCTCCAAAATGTATCTTTTGTCACATATAACCGATCACATACAACAACATGGAGCGTAAGACAACTGGACAACAGATGTTTCTGAATTGTTTCATGTGATCCTCAAGAATGCATATCGTGCAACAAATCGTGTCAATTTCGTTCCACAACTATTGGCTTATTTAGAAGCTGATATGGGTATGTACATGATGCGGCTAAATCTTACCCACCTCGCCTTGAACGCTTGTTATTTTCCGGCGTCTGCCCGAATCCTCTACCTGCTCCCCCCAACGATAAAATTGCTCAATGCGAGACGACCACGACGAACGCGATAAAATAACGCGGATGCACCTCGATGGATAGATTGCTCCCCACAAATCTCACGTGCAGAAACACACATGAGACCACACCTGACTACACTGACAACATATTCAAAAGGCAGAGTAATATTGAAAGATGCAGATGTGGAGGTGCAATGTAACGGGCTTCAACGGCTGTTTGAAGAGCTGTTGGATGATATATTAGAGTGTAATTGGTTGCAGCAATATTTCGGAGATCGAGAGCGGTTTCGCAATGAGGTCGTCTTACGAAGGGCAAAAAAAATTAAGTTCACATCATACACATTCCAGGAGCCCAACAAACCTAAATCAGTATGTGTAAAATGTCATGGAGGATCCAAAGGGGTTATGCATCCACTTTGGATTCGTTCATCGAGTTCGACAGAGGAAGACACATTCCTGGGTTGCATAATTAGGCAACCAATTTTATTCTGCACCTGGATAGTACCAAAAAGACTAACTCTTCCGCCTCATGCTCTGACTTCCTTCACACACTCCTTGAATTTACCAATGTTCCGGCAACACTGCCAGTATGGTTGGATAATGGAATTCATGGTGAGTGACTGTTCTGAATGCGTCTGGACAAGCAGTCTACCAGATGCGACTACTACGTTCGTAACAGTACGAAAAGGCACCAACAACAAGCGTGCGTGCAATATCCAAAGTATTGAAGGTCCGGCATATCTTGTTCCTGCACATCGGAGGAAGACACTCACCATTTGGCATGTAAACAACCACATCGACGTTGAGACGTGTTGGTATATTTATTGAGGTGAATGGGAAAGGGTTGGGGAGAACAAGAAGACAATTAGCGTGGACTACGTGAAGGACATTCAGTTATGAGGACGAAGAAAAATGGTTCCAATCTCCCTAACCCCTCTGGAGGCACCTTTATAACATGAATGCCATGCACCAGGGAACTGATCATGGAGGGGGTAGCAATCCATGGCATGCATTGTTATTTTGCGAATAGGATTGGTAGGTTCATTGACAAACGAATAAATAAATAAACTAACAAATGAACTAAGGAATATATGAAGGAAGGAATTATTCTCTTGGGACCTGGCAGACTTGATGCTGGAAACGATCCGTGCATAGGTTAGCACGTCCTGCAATATCTGCAGCTAGCTTATTGACAATACCTGGTTAGCATTGCAAGTTTCATTTTGTCTCCTCATCCTGTTTCCTGTTATTTCTGCATATTAGAATAGATTTTCAAATTTATGCTATTGAATTCCTACTTATCGATGATTTTTATACGCTTCCATATATGTTTTTGACAGAGTGTCCCAATAGGCGGATTGTTTTGCACATTGCAGTTGTTGCTCTCATGGAACTGACAATGTCGGTTTGTGCATGTGAAACAGGTTGCTATACAGGTATAACACCAACAAAGCTCATCTCGATTACTTGGAGTAGACTGACCATGCGAATAGTGCCCTGGTACATATAGTCCACAATAATAGTTGTATGTGGTTGTGGTATGAAATTGACCATGCGCGGGTGAACAACAAAAGCATACTGCATCCCCTTTGCAATGGACGCAATAGCTAAACGTTATAACCTTGACGAGGACTTCCATGTGAGTGGAGCAAGGGTTTTGCGGGTGTGAGGACATCTTCGATAGGGGGTAATAGAGTGTAATGGAATTATGCCTTGAGTTATGGGAGGTAAAGGTAGGAATTTTGGTTGTTCGAGAGACGTTGCGTCAAAATGAATGGGTATGACTATCGTGGGATCAAGACGAGCAAACAAACTTACAATTTAGCTATGAGGGCACGATGCAAGTACCCATTAGCTAACATTATCTACCGAGTAAATACAGAGAATTGCATAGTAGGTATTATTGTGGAATTATCACAATGATGAAAATTGTGATCTCTCTCGTGAGATGGTAGGAGTGAACGAATATATGGACGAACGAATAGATAAATAAAAGAATGCAAATATTTGAAATATATCACGAATTAGTGTGTGCGAATAGATAAAACAATTATTTTGAGGTTGGTCAAGCAGGTCGGCAGATGCACTGTTCGCATAACGTGACATGAATGTTTAGATATACAGATGAATAAACCAGTGTATGAATGAAACAAATAGATATGCGAAACAGTGTCCAACAGAATGAAAAAATTAACCATGAAACGTATGAACGGACGAAGAAAGGAACGAACGAAGGAACCAAAGAACGAAGGAACGAACAAGCAAACAAACAAACAAACAAACAAACAAATAAATAAACAAACAAACAAACGAATAAAGGTACAAACACGTGAACAAAGAAACGCATGAGCCATGGAATGGATAAATGAGGGAAGGGAAAACGAATGGGTAGGGGAACAAACAAATCAGATAATGAGAAAAATGAAATGCATAGACGGAACCGGGGATTGATGTATGGGCCAGTATGATTTAGAAAGGTTCTAGGTACACTATGTGAGAACTAGAAGGTCAGTTATAGAGTACAGGAGGTCCAGGGGGACCAGAACAACTCAGGAAAAAAGTATGAGGACCTGATAAATGTTATTTTTTGCTAATGTGATTTCTTCTGATAATTACTAAGTATTTCTTGGGTAGGTTATAAGAATAGTTTCTTATATGTGCTTACTGTAAGACTGGTAGGTATTCTGAAGGTGACTAAGCTTCTGAAAGGAGGTAGTAGTTATATATATATTGCTAGCTTAGGTATAATACTTATAGAGTATTATATATATAATGCCAGGGTGACCAGTCCTACCTGGTGGGTAAGAGTGATTTTCAGGTTGAAAAAATGTAAGTGGGGGCACTAACTATTAGTCGTGACAAATTACTGATTCAAGTAATTTGTGTAAGACAATAGTTATGTACTAAATAGAGGATTTATACTAAAGTAGGCTAAGTATTTCACTGATTCAGTTGTGTGGAGATATATAGATTAACCAGTGTAAACTCTCATATTTGTTCTGTGTTCTCAGCTTGCTACAAAGCCGTCTGAGTATGGTGAGCTACCTCATTTATGGAGAGCAAGAACCTCCTATTTATAATAACTATACCCATGTCCATAAGGGATTTGAGCCAGACTAAACTGATACTAGTGTTAGGGATAGACTTAAGCCCTATGCCCTACAATAGGGTTAGGACCTATGCCCCATGCCCTACAATAGGGTTAGAACCTATGCCCTATGCTCTAGGTCAGGGTTTAAACCCTAGACCCTAATCTGTAAATACATGAGCTAATCATTTGAGGCCCAGCCACACAACCCACAATGTTTTGTGGTTCTTATAGACCTGCTTCCTTTTCTAATCTCTTAGTAATAGAAATTCAAGGTAACATGATAAAAAAAATACAAGTGTGTGAGGATGTATCTAACTAGTTAGCTACTTCCTAACAGTTTCCGTCTCCTCTTGCTCTACAACTCTCCACCGGTTGTAAGCTCCCCTAACATTAAGTGTGGTGTAGTACTGACCCTTAGATAGCTACAGTAACGTTTTTCTCATTGAGGGAAGGGGGCAACAGTTCTTGATAGTTATTTGATTTAGCCCCCTATGGTTGTCACGTGATCTGGTAGAATTATTCTGTTTTTAAATATATAGAATGGAAGGATTAGCATGGGAGGAGGAATGTCTAATGAATGTTTTGATGAGACTTTCATCTAGCCAATGTTATAATGCTTGTAGTTCTGCCCTCAAGAGTGAATACAGAGGTTCAAAGGAGTGCTTAAATGCTCATTTGAGGAAAATCTTATTGTCGTGTGATTGGTTGGGAGGCAATACTTCAGCTTCAGCTTTTCTGAATAATGGTGGGAACTCGTAGTAGTGTTTCAGTTTGAGCTCCTGAATCTTGTTATCTTCAATGGGTGGCTACTACTATGTTTCCTTGTAATCCTTTTGAACTCGGTTGAGCTCATAGCCTGTTATCTGGAACTCAGCAGTAACACTTTTCTTCCATCTTAGAGTACGAGTGTAGGTGGAGACAAGAATTATGGCAATTGATAGGGAGAGTTCTTCTGTTGGTTGCTTAGAGATTTCTGTTATAGTAACTACATTCACATTGCAACAATCATTGAAGGAGTAATCACAGTCAAAGGGGAACGAGTTCTAGGCAAAGGAGATATTGATTTTATAATGGCAAAGCTAACGCGTTCCCATCAGAACTGGATAATGACCGAGCTTGATAATAAACGTTGGTATTTCCTCGGTGTGACTACCGTATTCTACCTTAATTGTGCCTTTGGTTAGTTTGATAATATATTCAGATTCGACTGAGTGCCTATCTGTAACTTCTAGGTGGCATGCTTGTTTCAACTTAAACACAGGGAGGTTGCAATCACAGGCGTATCCCTCATATATAAATGCCTATCAAGTTGCTCAGCTATCTCTGAGTGCATGAGTATGAAGGCATGGAATCCCAATAGTAACATTCAATTCTATTGAGATAACAACATGACTAGCTTTCAATAATTTTTCATGAAGCACTTCAGACTGCAGAGACAATGAAGAAGATACAAAACAAATGACAAAGGAAACAAACAGAATACAGCAGAGTAATTGTGCTGTTGTAATGCAACTACTTTTCCAACTCCTTGGTAGCAGTAACTACAGGCGTGGTGGTTACAGATGGTGTGAGGACTGCGGTAGCAACTCTTAAACCCAGAAGACAATCTTTAACCAGGTGCCCTAATCCACCATATTGATAATAGCAGTTGTCTGTCACATGACGTACTTTTTCTTCTCATGTGATGCGGCAACAGGTATTGTAAAGGTCTATGGGACCAGAGGTGGTTCCAACAGCTGCGGTGATATGGTAGCCGGTATCAGGAGGAGCTGCAGTAGTTGCCTGCATTGTTGTTGTGGGACGGAGTTGCTGTTTTAGGAGCTCACGATGAGAATCATGTTTTAGTAAGCAGAGTCTGGTATTGATTCTATTATAGACGGTTACAGAGTCTGCAACAATCATAGGCTCAACCTCTCGCTAGACTACATTCTTCGTGGTTTCATAGGAGAGGCCTGTGTTTATGGCTACCAAGTTGTAGGGATCATTCTAATTGACCTACCTTGCATACATTTGGAATGCAGCTCACTAGTTGGAAAAGTATCAGGACCCTTGTTTAAGAGTACTCAGCTTATGTTATGCCTCTGCTCACCCGTTGTAGTTTTTGAATGCGTTTTCCAATACATTGATGGAGGCCTTTAGATTAGTTAGGTTGACACGTGTTACTTGCGCATATGTTCAGACTTGATCAAGTGCATCCCTAGCAAGATAGTTAACTACTAGGCATCATGATAGCTTGGATTGCTAATTGATATTGGTGGCAGTGTGGAAGCAGAGTTGCAGTATGAAGGCCTGCAGCTTGGATCAAGTTCTGTGGAACTTCTTGGGTCTGAGAATATCTTCTCTTGGAAAGGTGCCTTGTAGGTAGTTTATGGTAGCAAGCATGTTGTCTTATGTATCTAGTTAAGTTTGTAGGTTGTTGACAGCTGCTTCAGCTGCCTCTTGCTCTCCAGTTGCTTCTGTCAACTGGGCTTGTAGGTTTGTGATATAGATATCGGGGTTCTGAGAAATTTGGGATTGTAGATCCCAGAATTTGGCAATAGCTATATTTGTTTCGTCCTATAGCTAAGTGATCGTGTAGTGTTGGTTTGCTTGTTTATATAGGCCTACGAATAGGACTTTGGTGCTAGCTATCAATAGTTCTCTGATGTAGGCCAATTATGAAACCTTTAGGCATCAATTGGCTATGAAGATATCGTCAGCATTAATGGAAACAAGGTGTGTGGCTAGGTGCATAGACATGCATGCAGATGGAGATGCAGATATGGTTGCTCTCATTGGAGTGGTTTTGTCTCGCAACATAGTATAATAGGGCATAGGGATTATAGGTAGCTCTAGAAAGTGTCAGAGAGTGGTACTAGTGGTCTGAACTCGAGACTGGCTAAAGGGCAGGTGGGTAACAGAAGTCCCATGGAGTGGTAAGTAATCTAGCATCTAAGAGATAATAGAAAGGCATTGTGTGAAGAAGAGAGAGCAACAGAGAGCGTAGGGGCAGGGTCTTTATGGACAATGACCCATAGGTTCCAATATGACCTTTCTCACCTAACTCATGATTAAATACATCAATCAATCTAGATACTAATATAGCTCAACGCACAGTGTACAGCCTCCATGCATTACTCAATGCACTGGTCAGCCCGTCAGCTACATAGTCCTCTACATACATTGCTCAATCATGTGCAATACCAATGATCCCCCTTATAATGCCTGATCCTACTCTTGCACTATAACACATGGGGGCTGGTTTCCAAGGATAGTATGGTAACCAAGTGGAGGATTTTACAGATCCTCATACCAAGTGGGAATATTTGAATAAGAAAAACTAGGAACGAAGCCAAGGGGAGTAGTGTCCTGTACTCGGCAACTGGAGACAGAAAACAAGTAAAACGGGGCCAAGTTGGCGAAGATTGAAAAGGTAAATTAGATTGTATACTATTCTTCTGTATTACTTCAATCACCATTTCCCTGTCATTGAAGAATTGTTTTCTATAAACTGAGTACTCTATTCATATATCAGAAGCAAGCAATGCAATCAAATATATCTTCTCTCCTGAGCCAGGATCCTCCAGATTGGTAATATAACATCATTCTTGGGCAAGCAAATTGATCTGCTGCTGCCAGTGCAAGGCATGTACATGTAGAAATCTTTGCCTTTCTCTTACCTGTCCAATGTCTCTAGTACTTCCCTGATAGGCAAATGTTCTGCTTGCGTGTGAGTTCCCCCACCATTATCCCACTAGGGTTTTTTTTTTTTCTTCTTTTCAATAAACATTACTACTAAGTATACCATTCAAAGGCATATGAGGTGCCCCCTGGAATTCAGTGAGCACTATGCGGTTTGAAAGTAGGTTCATAACTATTCTACGAAATACAGAGTATACAATACCGATTGTATAGAGAAAGGTCATGTAGGAAGGTCTGGATGACCTGTTTTGGTAACTGCCACTGATGTCGTCAACCTTGTTACGCAAGGGGTCAAGTTTGCTATCCATCCGACCTGTTGGTGGCAGCTGTCATGATAGGTTGTGGGTATTGGTCTTAGGTACTGGTATTCGACTCTCCCCATAACGATATGTGCGGCCCTCATGCCAGGTTTATAATGGAATGCAACTGCACAAGTACTGGTCGAGGTTTGTTCGCTAGTGTGTTCTTGTTGTGCGGGAACCTCGTCTAAATTTTTTAGTTATGGTTTGCTACTATGACGAAATGACTACTTTATGCACAACCAAATCTTATGAGGTATGTCGGTCTTGTGTCCAATACAGACTGCAAAAAAGCTTGCTTGTTATGTATCATGAGGAATAGTAGGAACTCTTCTTGCTAATATAGCCCACTCCATTGACCACTATTTTCTCTGTCACAGAATAGAAATGGAACCACATCAAAACATTCGATATCACCGCCCCACTAATTCTACCATTGTTCAGCACCCACACACCTAAAATTCAGCGTATGACCTGCATTGTAACAGACAGGGGTAAGAGCAAGCTTGCACGGAGCAGAAACTTCCTACTAGACTAAGTTAGGATTAGAACATACAGTGGCCTCAGTAGAAAATATGAAATGTGCAATGTCAGGAAGTACAAGGTGTTAGTGTGGAGCTGGTGAATAACCAAATATAGGTCTGACTTATAAACTGGTCTCACGTACTGGCGAGAATAGAGAAATAAGTCATTGAATTCAGCAAGCAGAACGGAGGTTTTGCAGTAATTCAGAACTTTCTAGGAGTCTAAAGATCAAGGTATATAAAACTGAGGGGGAATATGTGGAAGAAGCGGAACAAGATTAAGCCAACCACTCAATTATGTGTCTATGCATGTGGTCTGCAAATCAGGCTGTCAGAGTATCTCCCACAACAAACTTCACCTACTCTAAAGACTATAACACTCACTTATTCTCATTGTTTCCCGAATCTGAGGTGTATCTATGTCCACTGGTCATAGATATTGCTTCATCGACATACTAAATGTATAGCCCTTCAATGTTTCTTGCCATCATTAGGTGGATTGGAAGGAAAGACACATATATGATTGGTAAACATAATACAAATGGAGGGTATTGTGTATGCCATTGCCATTAAAAACCTCTCTCCCAGTCCAAAAACCCAGTGGGCAAAACAATGTTTACCGTGACACGGGGAAGGTACGATGCATATATTCATTCCACATCAATCTCATGCTTGCTGTACTCGGCACTCTCAGTGCACTTGGCGTGGTTGGCACACTTTCAGCGTCCTTGGTGCACCATTTCCCCACTTCTCGTTTGCAATCGGGTGTCATTACCAATGACTTATCCTGAAATCCATATTAATGCAAAACGAAGAAAAAAAGAACATAATTTCAAGGCATATGTAGATTAGAGAGGGGATTTGAACACTTAACAGTAGGAATAGTATTAAATAACCACTTGCCAAAAGCAATCCGTTACATTCTCTTTGAGACTAGGCATGTCACTTGCTTGCTTGAAAACAATCTGTTGGATCTACTTTGATACACAAGGCTAGGGAATACGATCTTTTGGGATTAGATGCGCAGATAAAACAGGTAAGCTTTAATCTCCAAAATTGGCCCTCATGCCAACAGATGGCGGCTGATCTTCCTGAGTTGAGTAACCAACCAGCTCTAGAGAGTCCAAAATCCCAACTGCAACAGTCAACCCCAGAGCCACTTGAGCCAGCTCTCTTATTGCCAGACCCCAGGTTAATACATGTAAGGAGTATATCTCCAGCTCACACATTTCCTTACGTCCAATCCCTTTGACACGACTTACACTAATTCCATATGTGCCTAGTGGGTAATTAGTCCAGTTATTTATTTATCAGGCCAGTACTTCACAGAATAGTTGGGGAGTTGGATTCTGCTGAGTAGCTTAGGTCCCACACACTGCATTCAGCGTTAGTCACAATGCTGATTTGACCCACCCGGTTGAACACTGTTAAGAAAGGACACCGGTATGTATGACTATATGCACGCATTCGTTTCATAGACTACATGGACCTGAGTTCAACGCTTGTATCCCTGGTCACTTCGGAAGCACCTTGAATTGTTGGTCACCTCGGACATAGCCTAAATTATATATATTGGCTAAATAGCCCTCATAGAAGGTGCCAGCTTTACTGGCGGAATAGCTAAATAGGTATACGATAGGAGCGGCAAGCGGAAGTCTGGGTTCAATAGGTGCACTAGCTTCTGGCCAAACTCTGACCCAGGCTGCAGTACAAACGAGCCACAATCTCGCCAAAGGACAACCCCCTCGATCTCATATCGAGAGAGGCATCAAAGAGGCCCTCAGGTCAACCATATGAGATATAGTTATTCTGTGGGTCCGGGGACACATCGGCATTGACAGCAACGAGAGAGCCGACAAAAGGGCCGAATTCGAGTCAAAACTAGGCGAGATTACCGGAGCGCGCAGCATAGCCACGGAAGAAGGGGTGAGGGCGATGTCCAGAACCACTTGCAGTACACAACGACAACAACCAGAGTTCAACCCGAGAACCTGCGAGTGGAACAGACTCTCTCTCTCTGCCTACACTTGGATGAGCATCGAACGGGACCACAGAACAAGTGGCTCCACCACATCAAAGAGGTCAACTCCCCCACATGCTCCTGCGGGGGTGTGGAAGAAGCAGGCCATCACCTAGTCTTCGAATGTACTAAACACGAAGGGATCTGAAAAGAGTTCCTAGCGGGGAAGCGCTCTTGGAAGGAGCTAGATACAGCAACCTGTAGGAAAGTCGGTGAAGGAGATGACGTATTGTACTTCGAGTAGGTTGAAGAGTTTTTCGGGCATCTGTATGGGGCCATGACCGGCATATCGGCCTCCCAGACGTAGGGGAGAAACTGAGAAGGTGGGCGGTTACACTAATGGGCGCAGGATCACATTAGCTTTATGTTTTTTTTTAGTTTTTTTTTAAATACTCATTACTCGTATGCACAACCTTAGTGGTCGTATAACGAGCCACCCAGAAGTGCGGGTGGATTCAGACTCATTAGCTTGAGGTTGACTCACCCCAACGAGGGGGATCGTGGCAGACCTCTCCCCAAACCCTCCCGTGTCTTCCGTAATTCTGCAAACATCTTGGATAATCGGACACGGAAGGGACTCAGAGGTCTGCGCGTGGCTGCTTGTTGTATCTCTTGACCCTGCACGCGCAATCGGCAAGTGCTTCCATCACAAATCTCATTCTGTCATCTGCAAGGCACAGGCCGGAAAGGGAGGATGCCATTCGGCAACGCGATATTTTGTACATAGAATGCGCTGGCAGCTGCAGATTGACTTGCACGCCCGCCTGAAACCACCCGGACTTCTGGGTGGCACCTCATATGACCATGAAGGTTGTGCATAGGAGTACTGAGTATTTGATAATAATAAAAAATAGCCAAACTCTGAGCGGAATGTCTGCCAGTGATGAAGCGGCCGGCAGAGTTAGCGGAATAGCTCAATAGCTACTATCGCAAGTGGCGGTGGTGCTGTTGCATGACCTGCGGAAAGGGCTGCTATACTAGCTTGCGGAATAAGTTAAGTCCCTTCATAATGATACCAGACTTTGGCATATATAGCTAAGTGGCACTTTAACTGGTATCCTGCATAAAATGGGCAAGTATGCAGCGTCTAATTCCAGATTCTTATCCAACCAGACTAGACTCTTATGAAAGGGGGTACCACTTTTATTGCCACCTAGCTGTATTTGTTATAACCCTAGGTTGTATGATCATAGTCTGGGTGGGAGGGTCCGCCCATACAAAATGACTTATAACGAAGTGCGCTAGCAGGGATAAGAAATGAGATAGCGGGGTTACCGCATAAGGTGTGGAGTTTACATTGCCATATGTGGAGGCATCAACTGTTCGGAGGTATCCATCTAATGCACTTGATAACCACACAATAATAGAATAGTTGGGTGAGACTTAAGCAGGATGTTACTACAATGCCCCTATTTTTATACCTTTTGCTGATAAATAGTCGTCCTGCACCGATATCAACTTTTAAGAACTGAGAGCTTGCGAGAACTCCACAACCAAAAGGTTTCCGACATCCGCGAAAAGAGTCTTTTGATCGTCTTGCTGACTAGAGCAAGAATATCTACTTCATTTGCCTGATTCATTGAAACTACAAAATCCCTCCTGAGGTTTGTCTTTTGGACAGATTCTGGGAATTTTCCATAGAAAACACCTACGTGTCAACCGCCCCAATTTTAAGTGGTTTGGCTCACCAACACCTTTCTATCAGTTTCTATCACTTTCCACAGACTTAGCCGCACTGCTGCCAGTCTGTTTTTCCACACCCAGCCCACCTCAGTTAGGTTAGGTCTCACTTCCGTTGAATAAGAGCGATCTCATTGGAGGGTAAAGTCCGCCTGACCAAAAACTCCAGATTGCACTGGCTCCGAAAGGAGTAATCTTCGGCCCAGTCAAAGACTGGCGCAAGGGAGGAGTGAAAGCCCTGATGGGTTTTCAAGATTTGGATGGTACTACCAAGACGAGGCAGTACAAACTTGAAGATGTGACTGACTGGACAGCAGTCGGGAGGTTTGTTGAGTTGCCAGGGGAAGAAGAGTTGAGGAGAGCAGTGTCGAGGACAGAGAGAGAAGTGGAAGAGACAGACAATGTTGAGGCAGGAAGCTGGGTTCTGTCTGTCACGAAAAGAGAAAGGGAGTCCAGTGGAACTCGGTAACCGATTAAGGTGACTAATGAGATCTCTGCGGAAAGGGCAGTAGGAATCCTGTAGAGGCCGATTCTAGTTCAGGATGAAGCAGAGACGGGTGACTTGGATAATTACCAGGTAACCACGGACGTGAACATGGAGGGAGAAACGATTGAGGAGGTTATCAGATTCCGGGCGAGAAAACCGGATGGCACGGTAGTGAAGGAGCTGGGATGGAGCCTGATGGTTTCTACTCCAAAAAGCATTAGGAAGACCACTTGTACGATGAGGTTTGAGGAAACCATGACCCCCACCAGCTCGAAGACGATGATAGAGGATGAAGAGGCCCTGTTAAGGAGCAAAACAGGAAAGGGGAAAGAAAGGAAGAAGGTGACAAGTCTAACTCAGCTAGGGCTGGAATTAGGCACCAGATTTGTGGAACCAGCGGTCCCAGACGGGACGGACGAGATTAGATCTAGACTTCAGAGCTGGACAGGTGAGAGGGAAGTTGTGAAGTAAGGAACCTGGGGACCAGAAGCAACGCAGGAGTCGATGGACACGTATGTCCTACCACAGGAGATCCCGAAGTCGCAGGAAGAAGTGTAGAGCGATGACGAGGAGATGCGCAACAGTGAAGAATGGAAGAAAAAGGTAGATGAGACCCTCCAAGTACAAATCGAAGAGGTCTCGGCTGCTATTGTAGGCAGTGTGCTAGGAATGGTGGAAACCATGAAGGGGAAGAGCAAAGGGAAGAAAGAGGAGAAATTGTACGACTCCAAGTACGTGGATAAGGAGGTCACCAAGGAGAGATTCTAGGAGATTGTAGATCAACTGGAAAAGGGGGCCGAATCGGCAGGATGGAAGGAAGAAGGGACCATGGAGGAGGATGCGGAGGAGGTCACACAGAAGGAACTGGGGACAGACGTCAGCTGGAAAGTGCCATGGCATTCGAGGATGTCCTTCGCAACTCGGAGACTCTTAGGGAACTAAGAGTGATCAAGTCAGAGAACAGGAAGATCAAGAGGGCAAGAAAGGCAGCAGGCGCAATGATTGCGGCAGCAGGATGGGCACTGGAGATGGGAGCCACGGCAGATGGAAATAGGGAAGAAACCTGAGACGACCTAATTCCGGAAGCGGAGTCGGAGAAAAACCTGGCGG